>OIZO01000959.1_pt1 | contig 16859 bp, 13 predicted proteins | sample 1588551 | NCBI WGS metagenome assembly OIZO01 (sample SAMN03283271) | human gut metagenome | biome: human-associated habitat; material: feces | host: Homo sapiens | place: Peru | collected 2012 | reverse complement strand
ATTATATTTCAATGTAGTATATTCCCTAAGTTTAGCAAAAAGCTTTGGAAAAGATAAATCATTTGGAATATTAACAGTATTTTTCCCCGTAATAACATTACCAATGTTAGCATTTGGTAAATCAGAATATGTTGGTAAAAACGGAGAAAAAGATCCAGTAATGGATTTCATATTAGATACATTAAATGTAAATAAAAATAGTAATATAAATACTAATGGCCAACAAACAACAAATTATGCAAATGTTAATCAAAATACTGTACAAGCAAATCAACCAATGCAACAACAACCATTTGTACAACAACAAACTAACCAAACAGAACAAATGAATAACACACAAAATCAAGAAGCAGTAAATCAAAATCCTACACAAAGTAAACCAATAGAAACATTAGGTGATATACCTAGTTCAATAGATGTTCAACAAAACACAAATAAATTCTGTCCAAATTGTGGAAGTAAACTAACAGACGGTGATATCTTCTGTCCAAATTGTGGAACAAAAGTTAATTAAATAGAATATCTCGCATATTCTATTTTTTTTATCATAAAGTTTAATGATTGGAGGAATCACTAATGATTAATAAAAGTAATTTATGGTTCTTTACCCTTTTTTGTTTAATATTAATTCTAGGGGTATACTACGTAACATTACCAAGCAATATCTTAGAAAATATAACAGTAAAAGATTTTGCAGCAGAATTAAAGAAAACAACAGCAGAAGTTATCAAAAAATTGCTTGGATATGGAGTAATGGCTACAATAAACAATGAAATAGATTTTGATACAGCATCATTAATAGCAGATGAATTTGGTGTAAAAGTAAATAAGAAGGAAACTATAACAGAAGAAGATATCTTATTTGATGAGTCTGAAGATAAAGAAGAAGACTTAGTAACACGTCCACCAGTAGTTGTTGTAATGGGACACGTAGATCATGGAAAAACATCATTATTAGATGCAGTTAAGAAAACAAATGTTATAGAAGGAGAAGCTGGAGGAATTACACAACATATAGGTGCATATAAAGTAAAAGTAAATGATAGAGAAATAACATTTTTAGATACACCAGGACATGAAGCATTTACAGCAATGAGAGCAAGAGGTGCACAAATAACAGATATAGCAATATTAGTAGTTGCTGCAAATGATGGTGTAATGCCACAAACAGTAGAAGCTATAAATCATGCTAAATCAGCAGGAATTCCAATAATTGTAGCAATAAACAAAATAGATTTACCAGATGCTAACATTGATAGAGTAAAACAAGAATTAATGGCATATGAATTAGTGCCAGAAGAATGGGGTGGAGATACAATATATGTTCCAATCTCAGCAAAGAATCATACAAATATTGATCAATTATTAGAAATGGTATTATTAGAAGCAGATGTATTAGACTTAAAAGCAAATCCAAACAAACAAGCAAAAGGTGTTGTAATAGAAGCAAGACTTGATAAGAATAAAGGTGCAATTGCTTCAATGCTTGTACAAAGAGGAACACTTGATGTTGGAGATACAATTGTTGTAGGATCTTCAATTGGTAGAATAAGAAGTATGACAGATGAAAAAGGCAAAAAAGTAAAAAAAGCCGGACCATCTACACCAGTTGAAATAATGGGATTAACAGAAGTTCCAGAATCTGGAGAAGTATTCTATGAAGTTAAAGATGAAAAAATGGCAAAACACTTAATAGAAAGAAGAAAACGTGCACAAAGAGAAAAATCTATAAATCAAATGGCACCAGTTACTTTAGACAATTTATTTAGCCAAATGGAAGAAGGAAAACTAAAACAATTAAATATTATAGTTAAAGCAGATGTACAAGGTAGTGCAGAAGCAATAAAACAATCTTTAGAAAAACTATCTGATGATGAGGTAAGAGTAAGAGTTATACACAGTGCAGCAGGAGCTGTTACAGAATCTGATGTAACTTTAGCAAAAGTTTCAAATGCTATTATAATTGCATTTAATGTAAGACCAGTTGCAACTGCAAAACAAGTAGCTGAAAAAGAAGAAGTTGAAATAAAGCAATATTCAGTTATATACCAAGCAATAGATGATGTTAAAGCAGCAATGAAAGGTATGCTTGATCCAATTTATGAAGAAAAGGTTATTGGTAATGTTGAAGTAAGACAAGTATTTAAAGTTTCAAATGTGGGAACAATAGCAGGAGCATATGTATTAGAAGGAAAAATTGAAAGAAATGCAGGAGTAAGAGTATTACGTGATAACGTTGTTATACATGAAGGAAAACTTGTATCTTTAAAACGTTTCAAAGATGACGTAAAAGAAGTTGCAAAAGGATATGAATGTGGTATGCAAATTGAGAATTACAATGACTTAAAAGAAGGAGACATTATAGAAGTATACGTTATGGAAGAAGTTAAAAGATAAAAGGAGGGCAATATGCCAAAAAATGAAAATAGATTAAATCGTATTGACGAGGAATTAAAAAAAGAACTTAGTCAAATTATTTCATATGAATTAAAAAATCCTGAGGCAACAGGAATGATTAGTGTAACAAAAGTAAAAATAACTCCAGATTTAAAATATGCAAAGGTATATGTAAGTATTTTAAATTCTAAAAATGATGAAAAGACAATGGAAGCGCTAAAAAAATCAGCAGGATTTATAAGAAGCCAAATTGCTAAAAGAGTTAATTTGAGAATTACACCAGAATTAGTATTTGAAAAAGATGACTCTATGGAATATGGAATGAAAATAGACTCTATTCTAAAAGATTTAAACAAATAGTGTCAAAAGGGACGCTCTTTATTGCCACAAAAATTGTTAAAAAAGAAGCGTTCCTTTTGAGCAAAAAGGAGAGATAAAATGACATTAGAAAGTATATTAGAAGAAATAAAAAAGGCAGAAAAAATTGTAATATTAACTCATGAAAATCCAGATGGAGATGCTGTTGGTAGTAGTTTGGCAATGTATATTGCATTAAAAGAAATGGGAAAAAATCCAGATATTATAATTCCAGAACTTCCAAGGGTATTTAACTTTTTACCAGAAACAGAAAATATAAAAAAAGAAGGCTCAAAAGAACCATATGATTTAGCAATTGCATTAGATTGCGCAACATTGAAAATGCTTAATGGTTGGTCAAAATATTTTGAAGATGCAAAAGTAAAAGTTACAATAGATCATCATGGAACAAATACAATGTATGGAGATTATAACTATGTGAACCCAGATGCACCAGCATGTGCACAAACTTTAATAAGTATAATTCAATATTTTGGTGTAGAAATTGATAAAAAAATAGGAACATGCCTTTTAACTGGAATTATTACAGACACAGGTGGATTCCAATATCAAAGCACAACACCAGAAACATTTGAATTTGCAGCAGAATTATTGCAAACAGGAGTTAATGTTTCAGATATTTATAAAAGAGTAATGAATACAAAAACAAAAGCTAATTTCGAATTAAGAAAAAGAGCAATAGAAAGAATGGAATTTTTCGAAGATGGAAAGATATCTTTTACATATATTACAAAACAAGATGAAGAAGAAGTAGGAGCAGAGCCTGGAGACCACGAAGGAATAGTAGAAGAAGGTAGAGCAATAGAAGGTGTGGAAGTTTCTATATTTTTAAGAGAAACTGCAAAAGGTTTTAAAGCATCACTTCGTTCAAATGAGTATGTAAATGTATCAGATGTATGTTTATTATTTGGTGGCGGTGGCCACATACATGCAGCTGGTTGCACAATAGCACAAAGCTTAGAACAAGCAAAAGAAAAAATAATAAATGAAGTAAAAGCACATATAAAATAAAAGAGCTAAAATAAGAATTTCTAACATATTATGCTATATAGGAATTCTTATTTTCTATTTGAGGGTAGAATAATATGAGTGAATTAAATGGAATAATAGTAATAAATAAACCTAAAAATTATACATCACATGATGTTGTCGCTAAAGTAAAGAAAATATTAAAATTAAAAAAAGTAGGACATACTGGAACATTAGATCCAAACGCTACAGGAGTATTGCCATTACTTTTAAACTCTGGAACAAAGCTTTCAAAATATTTAATAAATCATGATAAAGAATATGAAGTAACTTTAAAATTAGGAATAAAGACAGATACGCTAGATAGTGAAGGAAAAATACTAGAAGAAAGAAAAGTAGATACTGCAATATTAGAAAACACTGAAAATATAAAGAAAGTATTAAATTCATTTGTGGGAAAGCAAGAGCAAATACCGCCAATATATTCAGCAATTAAAGTAAATGGAAAAAAACTTTATGAATATGCAAGAAGCGGTGAAAAGATAGAAGTTCAAGCAAGGCAAATAGAAATATATAATATAGAATTAGAAAAAGTAGATATTGAAAAACAAGAAATAGTATTTAAAGTAGAATGTTCAAAAGGAACATATATAAGGAGTTTATGCGAAGACATAGCTACAAGATTAGGAACAATAGGGTATATGAAAAAATTAAACAGAACAAGAGTAGGTTCTTTTGGAATAGAAGATTCAATAACATTAGAAGAATTAGAAAAGTGTGAAAATATAAAATTAAAAGTATTAACAATGGAAGAACTGCTTAAACAAAAAGAGAAGATAATACTAAATAAAAAACAATTAGAATTATTTTTAAATGGAGTAAAATTAGACAACGATAATCAAGATGGACTATATAGAATATATAATCAAGACAAACAATTTATAGGAATTGGAGTACTACAAGGAAATAAATTAAAAAGAGATATAATAAAATAAAGTGCTTAAGAATTCTTTAAGCACTTACTTTAAAATATTTTAGCATAAAATATTAAAGAAAGCAAATAATAAAAATTGTTAAATAAGTTATATATAATAAGAAAAACAAAGGAAACTAAAAATAAATCTAATAAAATAATTTTTTTTAATAAATAGTAGAATTGAAAAAATATAATGCATATGATAATATAAATATAACAAAAAACAAAGCATAAAATTATCCCTACCTGGTGCGTATAGATTGAAATTTTATTACCAACAAATTTTTAAAGGGAGTCCGCCTTTGAAGATGGCGTGTAGGCTTGCATATATGTAAGAAACCCAGTAGTCTTCAACAAGACACCCACCTGTGTATACAGGTATAAAAATTTCCTTCAACTTACGGCCGAGGCGGGGATAATTTTAAATAAAGGAAAAAATATGAAAATAGAAGAATTATTAAGATATGGAAAAGAAAAATTAGAAAAACAAAAAGTAGAAGATGCTTCAATTATCTCAAGAATATTAATGCAATATGTCTTAAAAATAGACAGAAATAAATTAATTATAAATAAAAATGATAATGTAGACATTAATAAAGAAAATGAATATAAGGAATATATAGAAAAAATCATAAAAGGCAAACCGATTCAATACATAACAAATAATCAAGAATTTATGAAACTTAATTTCTATGTAGACGAAAATGTATTAATTCCACAACCGGATACAGAAATATTGGTAGAAGAAGTAATAAAAAGCATAGATAAAATGGAAAATATAGAAATACTAGATATGTGTACAGGCAGTGGTTGTATAGGCATATTACTTGCAAAAAATATAGAAAATACAAAAGTAACATTAGTGGATATTAGTAAGGAAGCTATAGAAATAGCTAAGAAAAATGTAATACAAAATGAAGTAGAAAACAAAGTAACTTTTATAAAATCTGATATGTTTGAAAATGTAAAAAGAAAATTTGATATAATAGTATCAAACCCACCATATATAAAAACAGATATAATACAAACATTAGACAAACAAGTACAAAATGAACCTCATATAGCTTTAGATGGTGGAGAAGATGGCCTAAATTTTTATAAAATACTAATAAACGAAGCATATAAATATTTAAAAAAAGACGGAAAAATATTTTTAGAAATAGGTTATGACCAAAAACAAGAGGTGGAAAGTTTAGCAAAGCAAAGTAAACAATATAAAAAAATAGAAACAATAAAGGATTTATCTCAAAATGATAGAGTAATAATATTAGAATGTTAAGAAAGGAGATATAATGTCTTTTTCATCAGAATTAAAAGAAAGTTTAAGTAAAATACCAAACTTAAAAAATAAAGAATTAGTAAAATTTGAATTAATAGGATATCTAATTAGTAACAATACAACATGTGACAAAAAGAATATCTATTATTCAACAATAAATGAATATAATATAAATCGTTTTAGCAAATTACTTTCAAATATGGAAATATCAAACTTTAAAATAGATATAAAAGGAAAAAACTATATAATAAAATTGCAAAAAATAAGTCAACTTCAAGAAGTAGAATATAAAGAAAAAGATATTGAAATATCTTTAGACTTTGAAAAACAAATACAAAACTTAAATAATATGAAAGAACAAGAAGAAATGGCGATAAAGGCATTAACAAGAGGAATATTTTTAGGAAGTGGAAGTGTTAACAATCCAGAAAACAAATATCATTTGGAAATTATATTAAGTAACAAAAGAAATGCTCAAATAATAAAAAATTTGTTATCCAAAATGCAAATACATTTAAAAGAATTAGAAAGAAAAAATGGATATTCTTTATACATAAAAGAAGGAGAAGAAATTTCAAGGTTCTTAGCATTTATTGGAGCAAATATCAGTGTAATTAAATTTGAAGAAATAAGAGTCATAAGAGAAATAAAAAATAATGTAAATAGAAAGGTAAATTGTGAGACAGCTAACTTAAATAAAACGATAAATGCTGCAGTTAGACAAATAGAAGCAATAAAAAAATTAAAAGAGACAGGAAAATTTAAAAATTTGTCAGACAATTTAAAAGAGATGGCAAATCTTAGGTTGGAAAATCCAGATTCTTCATTAGTAGAATTAGGACAAATGCTTAAGGATCCAATAGGAAAATCTGGAGTAAATCATAGATTAAATCAATTAATAGAATTAGCTAGAGAATAAAATTGTTATTTTTACGACTAAATATAAAATGAAAAGAAAGGACAAAAATGAAAGAGCTAGGAATTTATATACATATTCCATTTTGCAAACAAAAATGTTATTATTGTGATTTTATTTCATATGCAAATAAAGAAGAAAAAGTAAAAGAATATATAGAAAGTTTACAAAAGGAAATAGAGTTAGAATCAGACAGATATAAAAATGAAGAATATGAAATTACTACTATTTATATAGGTGGAGGAACTCCATCTTTTATAGATGCTTTGTATATAGAAAGAATAATAAATACAATAAAACAAAATTACAAATTGCATGAAAATCCAGAAATTACAATAGAAGTAAACCCAGGAACAATAAATGAAGAAAAAATAAGAAAATATAAAGATATAGGAATAAATAGAATAAGCATAGGACTTCAAACAACAAAAGATAATTTGCTAAAACAAATAGGAAGAATACATACATATGAAGAATTTTTAAATTGTTATCAAATAGTTCAGAAAGTGGGAGTTGATAATATTAATGTGGATTTAATGTTAGGACTTCCAAACCAAACATTAGAAGATTTAAAAGAAAGTCTAAGAGAAGTTATAAATTTAAAGCCTAATCATATTTCTCTATATTCATTAATATTAGAAGAAAATACAGTATTAGAAAAGCAAGTAAGTGAAAATGAACTAGAATTACCAAGTGAAGATATAGAAAGAAAAATGTATTGGGAAACAAAGAAAATTTTAGAACAAAATGGATATATTCACTATGAAATATCTAATTTTTCAAAAAAAGGATATGAGTCTAAACATAACTTAAATTGTTGGAATCAAAAAGAATATTTAGGTTTTGGAGTTGCAGCACATTCTTATATAAAAAATAAAAGATATTGCAATACTAATAATATAGAAGAATATATAAAAAATGTACAAAACGGAAAAATACTTAGTAATAGAACAATCTGTGAAATACAAAATAAAATAGAAGAACAAAAAGAATATATGCTGTTAGGATTAAGAAAAATACAAGGGATAGATATACAAGAATTTAAAAACAAATTTATAGATAATCCAATTTACATCTTTCATAAAGAATTAGAAAAATTGGTAAAAGAAGAGTTAATAGAAGTAGATTTAAATCAAATAAAGTTAACCTCAAAGGGATTAGATTTTGCCAATTTAGTATGGGAAGAATTTGTTTGAAAAATCGACAATATGTAACAAAATTGTAAAAAAAAAGAAATACAAATGAAATAGCTTTTAAATTGTAAAAGTGGTATTATACAGATAAGATAAAATAAAAGGGGAAGATTATGAAAAAAATAACAAAAATGGGAATAATATTATTGTCAACTGTAATATTATTAACAAATTTTAATTTTACTGTGTATGCAACTATTAATAAATTTGAGGAAGTAGAAGTTACAGAAGAATATAAAGAATGGCAAAAACTATCAGATGAAGATAAAAGTAAAACTATTATGCCAAACATTATATTAATAAAAGATAAAAGTAATTTAGATTATCTAGAAGGATTAGCAAATATTTTTAGATTGACAGCTCTTTTAGGAAATACCTATGAAACAAAATATAGCTTAAAAGATAAAATAGCTGAAAATCTAGTAGTAAAAAATCAACAAAAAACAAATTCTTGTTGGGCTTTTGCTAATTTAGCAGCACTAGAGACGAATTTAGCGTTAAAAGATAAAAATGAAAACAAAGCTGTTAATGTATATGATTTTTCAGAAAGACACTTAGTATATGCAACTTCAAGAGAGGCCTTTTTAAATGGTGTTATAAATGAAAAAGGCTTTAACAAGGAAATTGCAGGAGGAAATTACTATATTGCAAATGCATATTTAACAAATGGTGAAGGAGCTATAAAAGAAGAAAAAATGCCATTTGAAAATAATGAAGATGAAATAAACATAAATGAAATAAAGAATAAAGAGGTAGTTACTAAAATAATAGATAGTAAATTTATTACTGGAAATACTAAAAGTGATATAACTCAAAAAATAAAAGAACATATTAAAAATTACGGAGGGGTATCTGCTGGAATTCATGGAGCTAATTTAATTTCTGATTATTATAATGTTTCAACAGGAGCAATATATGCAAATAATAAAATATTAGCACCTTTAAACCATAATGTATTAATTATAGGTTGGGATGATAATTATAGTAAAGATAACTTCAATGAAAAGCATAAGCCTACAAGCGATGGAGCATGGATTATAAAAAATTCATGGGGAGAATATATGGAATATAATACATTAGAGTTAAAAGAACAAATTTATGAGGCAAACAAAACTTATTTTAATAAAAATTCTATAAATTCAGCACAAGAAGTATCAAATGACTATATAATGCAAGTATTAAAAAATCAAGGATATAGTGAAAGTCAAGTAATTATAAATGATGATGTTGTAAAAATAGAAGTAGGAAACAAAGGATTCATGTATGTGTCATATGAAGATGTTCATATTTTAAGTTTATTATATGGAATCAAAAAAGCTGCATATAGTAAAGACTATGATAAAATATATCAATATGATGAATTAGGTTCTAACAATGCTATTACATATAGAGGTGACAGCGCATATATAGCTAATGTATTTGAGAGAGATTCATCTAAAAAAGAAGTATTAAATGAAATAGGAATAAATACTTTGGCAAATATGGAAAAATGTACAGTATATATAAATCCAAATAGTAATAGTAAAAAGTTATCAGATTTACAAAAGGTAGAATTAAAAGAAGGCGACTATGAAAACTTGGTTCCAGGATATAATACAATAGAACTAAAGAAACCAATAGAACTTACAGGAAAATCATTTGTTGTTGTTGTAAGAAGTGAAAAAACAGGAACAAAAGTTAATGTTCCATTAATTACTGCAAATGACAATTTCTGGTCAAAAGTTCAAGTAAAAGAAGGAGTAAGTTTTGTAGCAACAGAAGATGGAATACAATCAAATGAATGGATGGATACTACTAAAATAGAAAATGTAACACCAGGTAATATAACAATAAAAGCATTAACTTCATATGTAACAGAAGTGCCAGAAGAAGTTAAATTAACAAAAGTAGAAATAAAAACAAACCCAACTAAACTTGAGTATATTAAAGATGAAGAAAATTTAGATTTAACAGGAGGAATTTTAAAACTAACATATAGCGATAAAACAACTAAAGAAGTATTAATGACAAATAAAGACGTTCAAGTTAGTGGATATGATAAAACAAAAGAAGGAACACAAACAATAACAATTACATATCAAGGATTTAAACAAACATTTACTGTAAAGGTCGTTAAAAAACCAGTAAAAAAAGAAACAAAAATTAGTAATTATGAAAAAGCAAAAACTAATATAGTACATTCAGCAAGTTATACATATACTAACAAAAATAAAAAGAATTATACCGTTATGACAATAAAAGTATCAGGAATAGAATTTGGAGATATAGATAGTAAAAGAGAATTTTTCTATTATATATCAGGAGAAAAAGGAAAGAAAAATATAGCAAATTCAAGTTGGAAAAAAATAGAAAAAATGACTAAAGAAAGCAACGGAACATATACTGCAACTATAAATTTAGATTCTAGAAATATGAGTAATGTACTAGAAATAAGCAATTCTGAAAATATTATAGTATATATAAAAGAAAAATCAACTTTAGAAAATTCTACATTAGAAGCTACAAATGAATTTACAGCAGTTTTAGATACAAAAGCAGAGATATATTTAGATGACCAAAAACAGGATAATATTGGACAGGTTTTAGATAAAAACAATAAAGATACTAACAAAGAAGAGAATAACAAAGAAGATACAGATAATACTAAAGCAAATGGAACAATACCACAAACAGGGGAAAAAATAACAACAATTGTAATAATTGCAATAATGACAGGAACAATGCTGTTTATATTTATAAAAATTAGAAAAATGAAAGATATAAAATAAAACTATATAATAAAAAAGAGGAAAATATGTATATAAAAAACAAAAAGTATTAGAGGATACAGAAAGTGTTCTTAACAAACAAGAACAACCGTGGAGTGCTATAATAGAGAAAGATTAAATAATATTTAATGTGAGAAGAATTTGTGTAGATATTTGATATAAATATAAAAAAGGCTAAAGTAGAAACAAAGTTCATATATTTTTTTGACAAATTTACATAAAAAGAGTATAATATAAGTATATATGTTGTAGTTATCTTAAAATTAAATAGTGAAGGGAGACAATTATGGGATTATTTGGCAACAAAATTAAATTTAAGGTAATCGGGAAAGATGATGAAGTTGTTGGAAAGGTGATAGTGTTTTTTGAAAGAGAATTTGGCATAGAGGTTAGGACACAAAATAGTATTACTGGTGAAATTTATAGAATGACAGTAGACAATTTTAATGTTAACGAAAAGAAAAGCAAATCAAGGTATAAATTAGCTTTTTACAACGAAGTCAAAAGACATGTATCAAAAGAAACAAGAGTTGTTTACATCGAAGAAGGAGTTAATGAATATATAGAAAATCATTAGCACTTAAATAAGTACCCGAAAAGACATTTTTCAATTGAAAGGTGTCTTTTTTCTATGTTCACAAAAAATTTACAAAAAAATTAGCACTTAGTATTGACAAGTGCTAATTTTGGGTATAATATATGTATTGTTAGCAGTCAATAGGTAAAAGTGCTAAAAAGTAAAAAATATGATTAGCTAGTATAAAATTAATACAAAAAGTAAAAAAATAAAATCACAAGATTGTAGGTGATAACTTGGACGAAAGAAAGAAGAAAATATTACAAGCAGTAATAGATGAATATGTTAATACCGCAGAGCCAGTAAGCTCAGCAGCACTTGTAGAAAAATATGGATTAAATTATAGTAGTGCAACAGTTAGAAACGAACTTGCAGAACTAGAAAAAAGTGGATATTTAGATAAAACACATACATCATCAGGTCGTGTACCATCTGAAAAAGGTTATCGATTCTATGTAGATGAATTAATAAAAGAAGATGATATTTCTTTAGAAGAAATGAAATATATTCAATCCAAATTATCTACAAAAGTAAATGAAATTGAAGATTTGGCTAAAATAGCAACATCAACACTTTCTGAAATAACACATTATACAACAGTTGCAATTGGACCAAAAGTAGAAACACAATTAATAGAAGAAATAAAATTTGTTTTACTTGGAACTAGAATGTTAATGGTAGTAATAGTAACAGATAGTGGCTTAGTAAAAGAAACAATTATTAAATATGATGAAGATATTACACAAAGTCAAGTTGAAACCTTAAACAATTTATTTAATTCTAAATTAAAAGGAAAACCACTTTCTAAAATAGATAAACCTATGGAAGAGTATATTCTATCTGAAATTAATTATAGTATAGATGTTATAAAACCAATAATAGATCAAATTAATAAAATAGTTGACGAAGCGGAAACAATATATTTAGAAGGTGCTAACAAAGCCTTTGACTTACCAGAGTTCAAAAGTCTAGAACTTGCTAAAAACTTTGTAAATGTTTTAGACGAAAAAGAAGTAATGTTAGATATATTAGATTCAGGAATGGCAAAAGATATAAATGTATACATTGGAGATGAAAATGACAAAGAAGAATTGAAGGACTTTAGTGTTGTTACATTTAAACATTCTATAGGAGACAAAGAGTTAGGAACAATTGGAATTATAGGACCTAAAAGAATGAATTATTCTAAAGTAATTTCTGTTATGAAATATATAAGTAAAAAAATAAGTGAACAGAAGTCAGATGAAGAAAAAAATAAATAAACTGACATCTGAAGAATGAAAGGAGACACAATGGAAAAAAATAAAAAAGAAGAAGTAGAAGAAATTAAAGAAGAAAAAAATGTAGCTGAAGAAAAAGATGAACAAACAAAATTAAAAGATACAATTCTTTTACAAAAAGAACAACTAGAAGAACAAGAAGATAGACTAAAAAGATTAATGGCAGAATTTGATAATTTCAAAAAAAGAAGTTCAAAGGAAAGAGAAGGATTATATAATTCTTTAGTATCTGATATATTCTCATCTTTACTACCAGTTATAGATAACCTAGAAAAAGCAGTAGAAGCTAAAACAGAAGATGAGGCATATAAACAAGGAGTAGAATTAGTACTTAAACAATTTAAAGATGTTTTATCAGCAAATGGAGTACAAGAAATAGAAGCGGTAGGTCAAGTATTTGATCCAGAATTACACGAAGCAGTAGCAAGTGTAACAGATGAAAATCTTGGAGAAAAAGTTATAAAAGAAGAATATAGAAAAGGATACAAAATAGGATCTAAGGTTATACGTCATTCTATGGTTGTAGTAGCAAACTAAAAAATTTATGAAAAGCTTCGTCTTGTGTCGTTAAATCCAACATTAATAATCCTCGACGTACAAAAAGTACGCCTCCGGTTATTAAGTATGGATTTGCCTAACAATACTTGCTTTTGATAAATTTAAGAAATATAAAAATCACTTTGTAACTTTTAGAAATTCAATAATTAGTTATTAATTTTAATTATATAAAATAATAAAACTGAGGTTAAACCTCAAAAGAAAGGAAGTTAAATATTATGGGAAAAATTATAGGAATCGATTTAGGAACAACAAATAGTTGTGTAGCAGTTATGGAAGGTGGAGAACCAGTTGTAATACCAAACGCAGAAGGTAACAGAACAACTCCATCTGTAGTAGCATTTTCAAACAATGGAGAAAGATTAGTAGGTCAAATTGCAAAACGTCAAGCAGTTACAAACCCAGACCATACAATCATTTCAATTAAAAGAAAAATGGGAACAAACGAAAAAGTAAATATTGACGGAGATAGCTTTTCTCCACAAGAAATATCTGCAATGATATTACAAAAATTAAAAACAGATGCAGAAAATTATTTAGGACAAAAAGTAACACAAGCTGTTATCACAGTTCCAGCATACTTTAGTGATAGCCAAAGACAAGCAACTAAAGATGCAGGTAAAATAGCAGGACTTGAAGTATTAAGAATTATAAACGAACCAACAGCAGCAGCTTTAGCATTTGGTATGGATAAAGAAGACCAAGATCAAAAAATAATGATTTATGACTTAGGTGGAGGAACATTCGACGTTTCTATTCTAGATATTGGTGATGGTGTATTTGAAGTTTTAGCTACAAATGGTAACACTCATTTAGGAGGAGATGATTTCGACCAAAGAATTATAGATTACCTAATTTCAGAATTCAAAAAATCAAATGGAATAGATTTAGCATCAGATAAAATGGCAATGCAACGTCTAAAAGAAGCTGCAGAAAAAGCTAAAATAGAATTATCAGGAATGCAACAAACACAAATTAACTTACCATTTATTACAGCAGACGCAACAGGACCAAAACACTTAGATATTACATTATCTAGAGCTAAATTTGAAGAATTAATTTCAGACTTAGTAGATGCAACAAGAATACCAGTAGAACAAGCTATGAAAGATGCTGGAGTAACTTCAGCAGATATCCACAAAGTATTATTAGTTGGTGGTTCAACTCGTGTACCATGCGTACAAGAAATGGTTAAGAAAATAACAGGAAAAGAACCAGATAAAGGAATAAACCCAGATGAATGTGTTGCAATTGGTGCAGCAATTCAAGGTGGTGTATTATCAGGAGATGTTAAAGACTTAGTATTATTAGATGTAACACCATTATCATTAGGTATTGAAACTTATGGTGGAGTATTTACAAAATTAATTGAAAGAAATACAACAATACCAACTAAAAAATCACAAATATTCTCAACAGCAGCAGATGGTCAAACATCAGTAGAAGTACACGTATTACAAGGTGAACGTGAAATGGCTGCATATAACAAAACATTAGGAAGATTCCAATTAACAGGAATTCCAGCAGCACCACGTGGAGTACCACAAATTGAAGTAACATTTGATATAGATGCAAATGGTATAGTTCACGTATCTGCAAAAGATATGGCAACAGGAAATGAACAAAACGTTTCTATTACAGCATCTACAAACTTAACAGATGAAGATATAGATAAAGCTGTTAAAGATGCAGAAGCACATGCTGAAGAAGACAAGAAGAAGAAAGATGAAATCGAAGCTAGAAATAATGCAGAAAGCTTAGTATATAACTCTGAAAAAACATTAGGAGAATTAGGAGATAAGATAAGCGGAGAAGAAAAAGCTAAAGTTGAAGAAGAAATAGCAAATGTTAAAAAAGCATTAGAAGGAACAGATGTAGAAGCTATTAAACAAGCAACAGAAAAATTAACAACAGCATTTTATGCAATATCTGAGAAATTATATTCACAAGCTCAAGCACAAGCTAACGCAGCAAATGGAGCAAATGCTGGTGCAGATGCAAATGCAGCAGGACCAAATGTTGATGAAAACGGAAATGTATATGATGCAGACTACAAAGTAGAAGACAACGGAGATAATAAATAATAATTAATTATTACCCCAAAAGGGCCAGGTACTTTTGGGGTAATTGTAATATAAATAAAAACTTTACCCTAAATTAACCTGGTGTTTTTGGGGTTAGGAGGAAAAGATGGCAACAAAAAGAGATTACTATGAAGTATTAGGTGTAAATAAAAATGCCACAGATGAAGAATTAAAAAAAGCATATAGAAAACTTGCTAAAAAATATCATCCAGATGCCAATCCAGACAATAAAAAAGAAGCCGAAGAAAAATTTAAAGAAGTAAATGAAGCATATGAAAACTTATCAGATCCTCAAAAAAGAAGAATGTATGATCAATTTGGTTTTGATGGACCACAAGGATTTGGTGGAGGCTCTGGAGCTGGAGCAGGAGGTCCTTTCGGTGGAGGATATTATTCATATAGTTCTTCAGGATTTGATGACTTTGGAGATTTAGGTGATATATTCTCATCATTCTTCGGAGGAGGATTTGGAGGAAGAAGTTCTAGAGCAAACAGAGGACCAACTAAAGGTGCAGACCTAAAAGCAAGTATAGATATTACTTTTGAAGAAGCTTTTTCAGGAGTAGAAAAAGAAATACTATTAAATAGAAACGAAACATGTTCTACATGTCATGGAAGTGGTGCAAAACCTGGAACTCATGCAGAAACTTGTAGTATGTGTCATGGAACAGGTACAATAACACAAGTACAAAATACAATTTTAGGTCAAATGCAAACACAAAGACCATGTACAAATTGTCATGGAACTGGTACTGTAATAAAAGAACCATGTGAAAATTGTAAAGGTAAAGGAACAGTAAGAAAACAGGCTAGAATAAAAATAAAAATTCCAGCAGGAATAGATGACAATCAAACAATAGTATTAAGAAATGAAGGAGAACCTGGAGAAAAAGGTGGAGCAAAAGGAGATTTATACATAGTAGTACGTTTGAAAAAACATAGTATCTTCACAAGACAAGGAGACAAAGTACTATGTGATGTACCAATTACTTTCACACAGGCTACACTAGGTGCAGATCTTCAAATTCCTATGGTAGATGGAACCAAAGAAACCTATAGAATACCAGAAGGAACACAAACAGGAACAAAATTTGTAATAAGAAATAAAGGATTTAAATCAGTAAATGGAAATTATCAAGGAGATTTTGTATTTACTGTACAAGTACAAGTTCCAAAACGTTTAAGCAAAGAACAAAGAGATATATTGATGGAACTTGCAAAAACAATGAATGAACAGCCACCAATAAAGAAAAGAGGCATATTTGGATAATATAAAGTGTATATAATATTTGCAATATCGAGGTATTAAGCGATAAAAGCAATATATATACACTTTTTTTTCAAAAATGCCTTTTAAAATGTAGTTCAATTGAAAAAGTAAATTCTAGTTTAAAAAACTAAAATCTATTTACGATACAAATGAAAAACAAAAAATAGAAAAAAGTATTGACTAACAAGTAAAGTATTGTTAAAATAATTTTGTA
>OIZO01000956.1_pt1 | contig 16916 bp, 13 predicted proteins | sample 1588551 | NCBI WGS metagenome assembly OIZO01 (sample SAMN03283271) | human gut metagenome | biome: human-associated habitat; material: feces | host: Homo sapiens | place: Peru | collected 2012 | reverse complement strand
CCGGCTGCACCGTGGGCTGCGACTGCGACCGGTATATGGAAGTCTGGAACAACGTGTTCTCCCAGTTCAATAACGATGGCCAGGGCAACTACACGGAGCTTGCCCACAAGAACATCGACACCGGCATGGGCCTGGAGCGTCTGGCCGTTGTGTGCCAGAATGTGGACAGCCTCTTCGATGTGGACACCGTTATGAACATTACCAACAAGGTCACGGAGATCACCGGCGCAAGCTATGGCCAGAGCGTCAAGATGGACGTGTCCCTGCGGGTCATTACCGACCACATCCGGGCCTCTACCTTCATGATCGCTGACGGTGTCCTGCCCAGCAACGAGGGCCGGGGCTATGTGCTCCGCCGTCTGCTTCGCCGGGCTGCCCGTCACGGCAAGCTCCTGGGCGTGGACCATCCCTTCCTGCACCAGGTGGTGGAGACCGTGGTCCACGAGAACGAGAACCACTACACCTACCTGCGGGAGCGCTGCGGCTACATCACCAAGGTGGTGAAGGTGGAAGAGGAGAACTTTGCCCGGACCATTGACGGCGGCATGAAGATCTTTGCCGATATGCTGGCAGAGCACAAGGCCAAGGGAGAGACCGAGTTCTCCGGCGCCGATGCCTTCAAGCTCTACGATACCTACGGCTTCCCCATCGACCTGACCCTGGAAATGGTGGCTGACGAAGACATGACCCTGGATCAGGCCGCTTTTGAGAAGCTGATGCAGGAGCAGAAGGCCCGGGCAAGAGAGGCCCGGAAGGCACTGGGGGACCTGGCCTGGGCCGGCATCGATTTGGGCCTGGACAACACCCCCACCCAGTTTGTGGGCTATGACTGCTTTAACTGCGAGGCCAAGGTTCTGGCCATCTGCGAGGGAGACGAGGTGTCCGGTGCCATTTCCGGCGGCGAGACCGGCATTTTGGTGCTGGACAAGACTCCCTTCTATGCCGAAATGGGCGGCCAGGTGGCCGATACCGGCGTCATCATGCTGGGAGAGAGCCGGTTCGAGGTTACCAATGTTCAGAAAGACAAGGGCGGCAAGTACCTGCACTACGGCAAGCTGAACCGGGGTACCATCCATGTAGACGACATTGTCTGCGCCTCCATCGATGTGGACCGCCGGAAGGCCATTATGCGGGCCCACTCTGCCACGCACCTGCTGCAGAAGGCTCTGAGCAGCGTCCTGGGCGACCACGTGCATCAGGCCGGTTCTCTGGTGGAGCCGGACTACCTGCGCTTCGACTTTACCCACTACTCCGCCGTTACCCCCGAGGAGCTGGCCAAGGTCAATTCCATCGTCCAGAATGCCATCCTGGAGGGCTACCCCATTGTCACCCGGGAGATGCCCATTGAGGAGGCCCAGAAGCTGGGGGCCACCGCCCTGTTCAGTGAGAAGTACGGCGATGTGGTCCGTGTGGTCAACATGGGCGGCTACTCCGTGGAGTTCTGCGGCGGCACCCATCTGGACAACACCGCCAAGGTGGGCCCCTTCGAAATCGAGAGTGAGTGCTCCGTGGCCTCCGGTGTCCGCCGGATCGAGGCCTTTACCGGCAAATTGTGCCTGAAGAAGCTGGAGGCCAACCGGGCTCTGCTGAGCGAGGTATCCTCCCGCCTGAAGGTCAAGCCCCTGGATCTGGCGAACAGGCTCCAGTCCCATATGGACGAGATCAAGGAGCTCCGCCGGGCCATCGAGCAGTATCGGGCCAAGGAGTCTGCCGGGGAAGTGGACCGCTTCCTCTTCGGCGCCCACGAGATCAAGGGCCTGCGGGTCATGACCACCGTCCTGCCCAAGGCCGACCCCGCCAGACTGCGCCAGATGGGCGATATGCTCCGGGATAAGGAGCCCAATGTGGTGGCGGTTCTGGCCTCCGTCAAGGACGACAAGCCCACCTTCCTGGCCGTCTGCGGCAAGGAAGCCGTGAAGCGTGGCATCAAGGCCGGCGAACTGGTGAAGCTGGTCTGCACCGCCTGCGGCGGCTCCGGCGGCGGCAAGCCCGACAGCGCCATGGGCGGCGGCAAGGACCTTATGAAGGTCGATAACGCCTTGGCCATGGTGGACGACTTCGTCAACGAGAAAATCTGATCGTTTTCGGCGCGGCCCTGCAGCAGGGGCCGCGCCAGCGGCCTCAGGAGGCAGGTCTATATGGACGCAATCGAGACATTGAGACGGTGGGTATCCGAGAGCAATCAGATGGTGGCCTTTACCGGAGCCGGAGTCAGCACCGAGTCCGGCGTGCCGGATTTTCGCAGTGTGGATGGGCTCTACAATCAGAAGTTTGAGTACCCGCCGGAGACCATCATCAGCCACAGCTTCTATCTTCGGAATCCGGAGTATTTTTTCCGGTTCTACCGGGAGAAGATGATGCCCCTGGAGGTTCAGCCCAATATTACCCACTTCACTCTGGCGAAATGGGAGCGGGAGGGGCATCTGGCAGCGGTGGTGACGCAGAACATCGATGGACTCCACCAGAAGGCAGGCTCCAGGCGGGTTTATGAGCTCCATGGGTCGATCCTGCGGAATTACTGCAGCCAGTGCGGGAAATTCTACCCGGCGGAGTTTGTGAAAAACTGCAATGGCATTCCCCGGTGCGGTTGCGGCGGCATTGTCAAGCCCGATGTGGTGCTCTACGAAGAGGGCCTGAATGACAGAGTCGTGGAGGGTGCCCTGGAGGCCATCTCCCAGGCGGATATGCTGCTGGTGGCGGGGACCAGCCTGACGGTTTACCCGGCGGCGGGATTTTTGCGGTATTACCGTGGAAACCGCCTGGTTCTCATCAACCGGGATCCGACGCCCTACGATGACCGGGCGGATCTGGTGATCCACGACAGCCTGGGGAAGGTCCTGAGCCGGTTATAAAAGCAGAAGAGCCACGCAAAAATTCTTGCGTGGCTCTTCTGCGCCTATAGGCAGGAAAAGGACCTATATATTTTTCCGACTCATGATGATTTTGGTCATGCTGGACACCAGAATGATGCTGGCCGCCATGGTGCCGGCCAGTTCGGCGGTTTGCAGGCCCTGGGTAGCGGCCAGAGCCATGCTGCCGTCCACGGCGTAGCACATGGTATGGTAGAGCCCTGCCCCGGGGATCAGGGGGATGATGGACACCACCAGGTAGCTGATGGTGGGGTAGCGGCGGAGGCGGGCCATGAACTCGGCGTAAAAAGCGGACAGGGTGGTGCCCCAGAAAAAAGCCCATACGGTGCTGAGACCCAGCCCCAGGGCCAGATCGTAGATGGCATAGGACCCAATGCCGCCCAGGGCGCAGAGCAAAGTGCCCGGGCCGTGGATATTGAAGAGGATGCAGAAGGCGATGCAGCCGGTGAAGGCAGCCAGGCAGTTGAACAGCAGGCTGTGAGGCACGACGGCAGCGCTCTCCGGCAGGCCCCACAGCAGGGCGGCGGTGTTTCTGGCTCCGGCGGAGCCCAGGGCCATGGCGCTGGCAATGAGCAGGACCTGGACGCATTTGTTAATGCCGGAGCTGGTGTCTCCGTAGATCATGTCCCGCAGGGCGTTGGTGAATACCAGGCCCGGCACCAGAAGCATCATAGCGCCAATGATGATGGTGTCGCTGTTCTGGGCGATCCCCGCCGCGTTCAGCCCATAGGCCAGCCAGCACATAAAAAAGGCGGAGGCCAGAGTGCTGAACATGGGCTTGACCTCCAGCCGGTCCAGAATGCCGCTGACAAAGAAGACCACCATTCCGCAGAGCCCGGCCAAGAGAGCATCCGTCAGGGAGCAGCCAAAAAGGGCCCCGAAGCCCGCCGCCCCCAGAAAGTGGCCCAGAAGCCGCAGACCGGGGGAATAGTGGGGGACGGAGGCCAGCACCTCCCGGAGCATTTGCTGGGCCCCTTCCGGCTCCGGCCGTTGGACGCAGAGCCTCCGGGACAGGGCGTTGAGCCGCTCCACGGTGTCCAGGTCGTTGCCGTGAAAGCCGATCCGCCGCATCCGCGTGATGGGCTCCTGCTTCGGGGTGAGAATGCTGACGATCAGGTACCCCGGCACCGCCGCCACCTCCGGCTGCAATCCATAGGCCTCCAGGATCCGCCGGACCGTGTCCTCCACCCGGTAGGTCTCCGCGCCGCTGACGGCCAAATGGTAGCCCAGGTCCGCGGCGAAGTCTAGAAGTAGGTATTCGTTCATGGTTTCTTTCAGATGTTATTTTCTGGCAAAAATCACGCCCAGGGTGTTGGGGCCGCAGTGGCAGGAGATGGTGCACCCGGCCACCGCTCTGTAGACGGTGCCGAATTCACCGCTGGCGGCGATCTGCTCTTCCACCGCCTTCATGCAGGCGGGGTCATCCATGCGGGTGTGGACCAGGAGCAGCGTAGACCGGTCAATGTCTTCCCGGTCCTGGAGCTGGTCTTTGACATAGCTGGCCAGGCACTTATCGTATTTGCCCCGGTACTTTTTGCCTACCCCCATTTTGCCCGCTTCCAGCTCAATGCAGGGCTTCAGGTGGAGAAGATTCGCGCCCAGGACTGCCACCATAGAGCAGCGGCCGCCCTTGACCATATAGTCCAGCCGGTCCAATACGAAGCTGGTTTCCACCTTCCCGGCGTATTCCTCCAGCCGGGCGGTAATTTCCTCCAGGCTCTGGGCAGCTTCTGCCAGACGGCAGGCCTGCAGGACCACAAGGCCGTGGCCCGCACTCAGGTTCCGGGAATCTACCACCCGGACGTTGTCGAAGCCCTGGGCGGCGATGGAGGCATTCTGATAACTGGAGGAGAAGCCGGAGCCCAGGCTGATGTGAATCATGCCGTCGTAGTCCTTGGCGTACCTGGCAAACAGCTCCTCATAAACGGCAACGCTTCTGGCAGCGGTGGTGCAGAGATTTCCGCCGGCATCCACATGGGAGAAGATGTCGTCGGGGGTGATGGTCACGTTGTCTAAAAATTCTTCCTCTTCCCTCATGACGATGAGAGGAACCAGATCAATATGGTATTGTTCCAGCAGCTCCTTGGGCAGGTCGCAGGTGCTGTCGGAGGTGACTTTGATGTTCATTCTTCCAGTCCTTTCGGTAAGCGCGGGGGGGAAAAAAGCGCAAAAGAAACACTTGTAATCTCCCGAATACATGGTAGAATAGTACCATACCCAAAGAAAGGTGTCAATCTTTTTTTAGGGAACGTCTTTGAATTTCAGGAGGGACCGGCAATGGAAACCGAAAACCGTGGGTCAGGGATCCGGAAGGAATTTACTATCCCCTCTGTGGGAGTGGGCAGGCTCCACTGCTGCCGCTGGACTCCGGCGGGGGAAATCAGAGCCGTGGTGCAGATCATCCACGGCATCGCCGAGTTCATCGAGCGTTACGATGACTTTGCGGGATATCTGAACAGCCTGGGCTTCCTGGTGGTGGCTGAGGACCATATGGGCCACGGCCAGTCCGTGGGAAAGGAAGGGATCCAGGGGTATTTCCATGGGGGCTGGTTCGCCGCCGTGGAGGACAGCGTGAATCTTTTGCGGCAAACCCGGGAGGAGTACCCGGATGTGCCCTATATTCTCTTCGGCCACTCCATGGGCTCCTTTATGACGAGAACCATCCTGGCCAAGTACCCGGATACCGGGATCACCGCTGCCGTCATCTGCGGCACCGGCTGGCAGCCCAGGCCCCTGCTACCGGTGGCGATCCGGGTGTGTCAGGCGGTGTGCAGCCGGGTAGGGGAGCAGAACCCCAGCCCCTGGCTCCAGAACCTGGTGTTTGGGGGCTACAATGCCCATGTAGAGCACCCCAGGACGGAATACGACTGGCTTACCAGGGATAAAAATATGGTAGATGCCTATATTGCCCACCCCAGCTGCGGCTTTACGGCCAGCAGCGGCCTGCTGCGGGAGTTGCTGAAGGGGATACTCTATGTGGAGCAGCCCGAAAATCTGGGCCGCATGAAAAAGGACCTGCCCATACTCTTTGTGGCCGGAGGGGAAGACCCGGTGGGCTCCTACGGCAAGGGCGTGAAAAAAGCGGCGGAGGAATTCAAAAAGGCGGGGATGGAGGATGTCCGGCTGCGGCTGTTCCCCCTGTGCCGCCATGAAATACTCAACGAGATCAACCGGCAGGAGATTTACGAATTTATTTCCAGCTGGATGGAGAGCAAAGCCTCCCTTGGGTAAAGGGAGCCAAATATCCCATTTATCGTACACAATATGCGGTATCCTGTTTTCAGAAAGTGAAACAGGAGGCAGAAGCTATGTTTACCATGCGCTACGTTGGAGGCCATGTTCAGGTGTACGATCAAAAGGGCAGATTTTTGTTTTCCGCCGACAACGAGCGGGAGGCCAGGAAGGAAATGGAAGACTATGCGGAATCTGCGGCTTGATATCTGCTACGACGGCACCCGTTACCGGGGCTGGCAAAGGCTGCCCGGGGTGGAGAATACCATTCAGGGAAAATTGGAGTGTACCCTCAGCCGGATCTTGGGGGAGAGCATCGAGGTTTCCGGCTCCGGCCGCACCGATGCCGGGGTCCACGCCGCCCATCAGATCGCAAGCTTTCACTGCGAAAGCCAGCTGCCCCCGGACAGAATTCTGGAGGAGCTCCGCCGGTATCTGCCGGAGGATATCGGCATATATTCCTGCCAGGAGGCGGCCCCCAGGTTTCACGCCCGGCTCAACGCCAAGGGCAAGACCTACCGCTACCGGATCTGGAACAGCCCAGAGCCCTGCGTTTTTCAGCGGCGGTTTGTGTGGGCCGATCCGGAGGGGCTGGACCTGGAAGCCATGAAGGCGGCAGGGGCCCTGCTGGTGGGAGAGCACGATTTTTCCGCCTTCTGCGGCAACAAAAAAATGAAAAAGTCCACCCTCCGGCGGATCGACCGGCTGGACATCCGCCGGGAGGGGAAGGAAATCACCATCACCGTTACCGGGGACGGCTTTCTCTACAACATGGTCCGGATCCTGGTGGGGACCCTGGTAGAGGTGGGCAGGGGAGACCGGGCAGTGGGATCCGTCCCGGCTCTCTTCGGCGGCAAAAGAGAGCAGGCGGGCTTCCTGGCCCCAGGCCAGGGACTGTGCCTGATGGAGGTATTTTATTGAACATTCAGATTTTCGGAAAAAGCAAATGCTTTGATACAAAGAAAGCAGAGCGGTATTTTAAGGAGCGGCGCATTCCCTACCAGATGATCGACCTGAAGCGCTACGGTATGTCCGGCCGGGAGTTCGACAGCGTTCTGAAGGCCCTGGGAGGCATTGACAAGCTCATTGACTGGGAAGGAAAAGACCAGCAAATCACCAACATGAAGTACATGGCCGACGACCGGACCAAGGAAGACAAGGTCTTCGATGATCCCATGCTGATGAAGACGCCAGTGGTCCGCAACGGCAAACAGGCCACGGTGGGCTACTGCCCGGAAATCTGGGCAGAGTGGAAATAAGGTATTTACGAAAGCAGTCCTATACAGGGCTGCTTTTTTGTATAGAAATGAAATTTTTTAAATCCAATCTTGCAGTTTTGGGCAAATCGTGGTATTCTAAGGGGGTGTTGTCACGGAAGGACTTTTGCTTTTGCGGGATATCATCTGGGGGCCGCCTATGATGGTGCTGCTTCTGGGCACGGGGCTGCTTCTGACGGTGCGGGCTGGGTTTCCCCAGCTGACGCTTTTGGGAAAGGCCTGGCAGATCCTGTCTGCCCCCAAGGGGGCGGAGAAGGCGGTCACACCCCGGCAGGCCCTGTGTACGGCTCTTGCCGCCACCGTAGGCACCGGAAATATCATCGGGGTGGCCGGGGCGATTTGCCTTGGAGGCCCCGGGGCGGTTTTCTGGATGTGGGTGTCCGGCTTTCTGGGCATGGCCACCAAGTTTGCCGAGGTGACCCTGGCGGGCCAATACCAGATCACCCGTGGGAACGAGCAGCTGGGGGGACCTATGTACACCATTTCCCGGGGAATGCCTCCCCGGTGGCGGTTTTTGGCAGAGCTTTACAGCTTCTTCGGCCTGGCTGCGGCCTTTGGGGTAGGCAATGCCACCCAGATCAACGCCGTGGTCTCCGGTGTCCGGCAGATCCTGGGCCATGGCAGCCTTGGAGGGGACTTCCTCCTGGGGCTGCTGCTGGCGGCCTGCCTGGGGGCTGTGCTCTTAGGCGGTGTCCGGCGGATCGGCCGTGTGGCGGAAAAGCTGGTGCCTCTGGCCTCCTTTGGCTATGTGGCCCTGTGCCTGCTGGTGATCGGTCTTCGGCGGCAGGCTCTGGCTCCGGCGGTCCGGTCCATTTTTCTGGGAGCCTTTTCCCCCAAGGCGGTCACCGGCGGGGCCATTTTCTCCTGGGTCCGGTGCCTGGGTGTGGGCTGCTCCCGGGGGATCTTTACCAACGAGGCGGGGATGGGTACGGCCTCTATGGCCTATTCCGCCGCCCCCGGGGAGAGTGTGGAGAAGGGAATTCTGGGCCTGATGGAGGTCTTCACGGACACCATCGTGATCTGCACCCTGACGGCCCTGGCGGTGCTCTGCGGCGGCGTGCCCATTCCCTATGGCACCGATGCCGGGGCAGACCTGGCGGCCAAAACCTTCAGCGCCGTCTGCGGCAGCTGGGCAGGTGTGGCGCTGACGGCCTTTTTGTGTGTCTTCGCCTTTGCCACGGTATTGGGCTGGGGGCTCTATGGGGCCCGGTGCGGGGAATTCCTATTCGGCCCCGGCTTCTTTCGGCTCTTCGCCTGGTTACAGATGGCCGGGGTGGTGCTGGGTGCCGTCATGGGCGCTCAGATCGTATGGCTGCTGGCGGAGCTTGTCAATGGGCTCATGGCCCTTCCCAATCTGGCGGCCCTTCTTTACCTGAATCAGACCATCCAAAATCTCACGATAGACTATAAACGGGGCGGATAGCCCACGGAGGGATACAAATGCAAATTTCCATCAATGCCAATCGCTGTGAACCCTCGCCTATGCGAAAATTTCATCCCCTGGCAGTGGCCGCGGAGCAGCGGGGCAAGAAAATCTATCATCTGAACATCGGCCAGCCGGACATTGCCACCCCCGGAGCCTACTATGATGCCGTCCGGGCCTTTGACCATAAGACCCTGGCCTACGACGCTTCTCCCGGCAACCCCAAGCTCATTGAGGCCATCCGGGGCTACTACAAGCGCCTGGGGGTGGAGCTGGAGCCCAGGGACGTGCTCGTCACCACCGGCGGCAGCGAGGCATTGCTCCTGACCTGCCTGAGCATTCTGGACCCCTATACCGAGGTCATCATCCCAGAACCCTACTACCCCAACTACACCACCTTCGTCCATGCCGCCGGCGGCGTGATCCGGGCCCTGCCCACCAATCCCTGGGAGGGCTACCGCTATGCCAAGCGGGAGCGCATTGAGAGCCTGATCACCAAAAACACCCGGGCCATCCTCATTACCAACCCCGGCAACCCCACCGGCGTGGTGCTGGACCAGGAGGAGATGCGGATGATCGCGGACATCGCCAAGGAGCACGACCTGTTCCTGATCTGCGATGAGGTCTACCGGGAGTTCTGCTACGACGACAAGTTCGGCGTGCCCACCATGGCCCGCTTCGACGACATCGATGACAACCTGGTCATCATTGATTCCGTATCCAAGCGGTTCTCCGCCTGCGGTGCCCGGGTGGGCTGCGTGGTGACCAAGAACCTGGAGCTCCAGAACGCCATCCTGAAATTCTGCCAGTCCCGTCTGTCTGTGGCGACCATTGACCAGATTGGCGCGGCAGCGCTGTACACCGTGGATCCGGCGTTTTTCCGCCAGTCCAAGGCGGAGTACCGCATCCGCCGGGATACGGTGATCTCCAGACTGCGCCAGATCCCCGGCGTGGTGGTGGAGGAGCCCATGGGTGCTTTTTACCTGATGGCGAGTCTGCCCGTAGACGATGCCGACCGCTTCCAGCACTGGCTTCTGGAGTGCTTCGATGACAAGGGAGACACAGTCATGTTTGCCCCCGGGGCCCCCTTCTACGAGACCCCCGGCAAAGGCACAAACGAGGTCCGGATCGCCTATGTGCTGAAGAAGCCGGATCTGGAGCGGGCCATGGAGGTCCTGGCCAAGGGCATTGCCGAGTACCAGCGGACTGTCATGCGGGTGGTTCCGGAGGCAAAGCGATAAGATTTGGGGCTGTTAGAAAACGCCCTGTCATTGCGAGCCAGTGAGCACACTGGCGTGGCAATCCCCAAGATTTTCAGGGAGAGAAACTATGGACATCATCTATCAAGATACCGACATTCTGGTCTGCGTCAAGCCGCCCAGGGTGCTGTCTACCGACGAGCCTGGGGGCCTGCCGGACCTGGTGCGTCAGGCCCTGGGGGATCCAAAGGCCGATGTGCGGACGGTCCACCGGCTGGACCGGGTGGTCAGCGGCCTGATGGTGCTGGCGAGAAACGCCGAAAGCGCCTCAGAGCTCTCCCGGCAGATCCGGGAGGGAGTCTTTGAGAAGGAGTATCTGGCGGTGGTCCACGGGGAGCCGCCGGAGAAGGCTGGGGAGCTCCGGGATCTGCTGGGCCGGGACAAGGCCCGGAGGATGACTTTTGTGGCGGAGGAGCCGGGAAAAGGCATTCAGGAGGCGCAGCTCCGCTATCGGGTGCTCCATGCCGCCGGTGGCCTGAGCCGGGTCCGGATCCGGCTCTGCACGGGCCGTACCCACCAGATCCGGGTCCAGTTCGCCTCCCGGGGCCTGCCTCTGGTAGGGGAGCGGAAGTACGCCCTGCTGGAGGACCCCTGCCAGATCGCCCTGTGGTCTGCCCATCTGGGCTTTACCCACCCCACCACCGGGGAACCAATGTCATTTGACCGGGAGCCGCCCATGGACTATCCCTGGACGGCTGTTTGAGGAGAGAAACATGAAACACTACGACTTTTTTCAAAACAGCGAATGTGAATATTTTCCCTGTCACAAGGGGGCGGACCCCAAGACCTTCAGCTGCCTGTTCTGCTACTGCCCCCTGTATGCCCTGGGGGAGAACTGCGGCGGCAATTTCCGCTACACCCAGAAGGGAATCAAGGACTGCACCAACTGTCTTCGGCCTCACATTCGGGAGAACTATCCGGAGATCACCGCCCAGATGCGGGACATCCTGGAGCTGGTCCGGAAGAAATAAGAGGATAGAAGCCCAATGCTGACGACCCAAAAAGGAAGAAATATTGATTCTTACATAGAAAATTACGTTCTTTTTGACTTGGAAACCACAGGAATTTCCTGGCGGAGTGACGATGTGATCGAGATTTCCGCCCTCCGGGTCCGCAACGGACAGGTGACGGAGTGCTTTTCCAGCCTGGTAGATCCCGGCCGCCCCATACCCTGGGCTGCCAGCCGGGTGAACAACATCACAGACGACATGGTGGCGGGGGAGCCTACCATGGAGGAGATCCTGCCTCAGTTTCTGGAGTTTGTAGGGGAGGATGTGCTGGCGGGCCACAATATCGCCAGGTTCGACCTGAATTTCCTATACCGGGACTCTATGGTCCGGTTCGGTCTGCTGCCGGGGAACGACTATGTGGATACCCTTCTCTTCGCCCGCCAGAGTCTGCCGGGACTGCCCAGCTACGCCTTGACGGCCCTGGCGGAGCACTACGGCCTGACTACCCAAGGCGCCCACCGGGCGCTGAACGACTGCCGGGTGAACCAGCAGGTTTTTGAGCGGCTGGCAAAAGAGCCCAGGCGGGAGGCGAAGCGCTGCCCCCGCTGCGGTCAGCCCATGGCCCTGCGGAAAGGCCCCTTCGGTGCCTTCTACGGCTGCACCGGATATCCCGGCTGCCGGTATACGGAGAATGTAAAATAAGGATGTCACTGGTGTGGCCCCACAAGGGGATTCCCTCCGGTCCTGTCATTGCGAACCAGTGACCGATGTCACTGGTGTGGCAATCCCCCCGATTTTCGAACAATTACGTCCGAAAATCGGGGGGATTTATTTCTATTCGGGAGATTGCCACGCCAGTGACGTCGGTCACTGGCTCGCAATGACAGCTTCTTTTGGGTTATTTTGACCCATTTGAGACCTTAGTGAGACAACCACTTCTTTATCGAATGTGCATAAAAAAACAGCCCCGGCGGGACTGAAAAATGGATTGACTTTTGAGGGGAAATCTTATATAATGATGTTCCATACTGTGGCAGTATGCCCTGACGAGGATTCCCCCTCTAACGTGGTCATTTTACCACAGGAGGGGGCGGCTGTCAAGAGGGAAGTTTGGCAAAACAGACAACCGCGCCAAGCGTATCAACAACACACTTCGGAAGAAAGGCTGTGATGATCCATATGGCAATGGTCAAGGACGTTATGTTCGGCAAGACCATGCGTAAATCCTACGCGAAGTACGAGGAGATCCTGGAGATCCCCAACATGCTGAAGATCCAGAAGGATTCCTACCAGTGGTTCCTGGAAGAGGGCCTGCGGGAAGTCTTCAAGGATGTGGGCACCATTACCGATTTCTCCGGTAAACTGGAGCTGAGCTTCCTGGACTACACCATGGAAGACAAGGCGAAGTATACCATTGAGGAATGCCGGGACCGGGATGCTACCTACGCCAAGCCCATCAAGGTGCGGGTTCGCCTGCGCAACACCGAGACAGACGAAATCAAGGAGCAGGAGATCTTCATGGGAGATTTCCCGGTTATGACCAACGGCGGCACCTTTGTGATCAACGGCGCCGAGCGTGTCATCATTTCCCAGATCGTCCGTTCCCCCGGTATGTACTACGGCCACGAGGTGGACAAGGCCGACCAGCACACCTACACCGCTACGGTCATCCCCTATCGGGGCGCCTGGCTGGAGTACGAAACCGACAACACCAATGTGTTCTGGGTCCGCATCGATAAGAACCGGAAGCTGCCCATCACCAGCCTGATCCGCGCTCTGGGCGTCCAGACCGACGAGCAGATCAAGGCCATGTTCGGCGAGGATCCCCGGATCGTGGCGACCCTGGAAAAGGACCCCTGCAAGACCCGGGAAGAGTCCCTGCTGGAGATCTACCGCCGTCTGCGTCCCGGTGAGCCTCCTACGGTGGAGACCGCTGTGGCCCATCTGGAAGGACTCCTCTTCGATCCCCACCGCTACGATGTGAGCAAGGTGGGCCGCTACAAGTTCAATAAGAAGATGGACATCTGGTCCCGGCTTTCCGGCCAGGAGGCCGCCGAGCCCATTTCGGATCCTCTCACCGGCGAGATCCTCGTGATGCCCGGGGACTTCATTTCCCGTGCCCAGGCCCACGACCTCTCCAGAAGAGGCGTCAACGAGGCCGTCATCAAGGTGGGCGACCAGAATGTGAAGGTCTTCTCCAACGGCATGGTCAATATGGCGGACTTCGTGTCCTTTGACCCCGCCGAGTACGGCATCAAGGAAAAGGTCTGCTTCAACACTCTCAAGGAGATGCTGGAGGAGCTGGGCCCCGACGGCGACTGGGAAACTGCCATTGCCGACCGGATGACCGACCTGATCCCCAACCACATCACCGTGGAAGACATCATGGCTTCCATCAACTACCTCAACTGCGTGGCTATGGGCGTTGGCGTGCCTGACGACATCGACCACCTGGGCAACCGCCGCCTGCGCTGCGTAGGCGAGCTGCTGCAGAACCAGTTCCGCATCGGCTTCTCCCGCCTGGAGCGGGTGATCCGGGAGCGGATGACCGTCCAGGACCTGGATTCCGTCACCCCCCAGAGCCTGATCAATATCCGGCCTGTCACCGCCGTCATCAAGGAGTTCTTCGGCTCCTCTCCCCTGAGCCAGTTCATGGACCAGAATAACCCCCTGGCCGAGCTGACCCACAAGCGCAGACTCTCCGCTCTGGGCCCCGGCGGCCTGAGCCGGGACCGGGCTTCCTTCGATGTCCGTGATATCCACTACACCCACTACGGCCGTATGTGCCCCATCGAGACCCCTGAAGGTCCCAACATCGGCCTGATCAACTATCTGGCTACCTTCGCCAAGATCAACGAGTACGGCTTCGTTGAGGCTCCCTACCGGAAGGTGGACAAGGCCACGGGCTTTGTCACCAAGGACGTGGAATATATGACCGCCGACGTGGAGGACGACTTCTACGTGGGCCAGGCCAACGAGCCCCTGGACGAGAATGGCTGCCTGGCCAATGCCCGTATCACCTGCCGTCACCGCAACGAGATCATTGAAGTGGACCGGAACATGATCGACTATATCGACGTGTCCCCCAGAATGATGATCTCCATCGCTACCTCCTTCATTCCCTTCCTGCAGAACGACGACGCAAACCGTGCCCTGATGGGCGCCAACATGCAGCGCCAGGCCGTGCCTCTGCTGACCACCGAATCTCCTGTGGTCGCCACCGGCATCGAGCATAAGGCCGCCGTGGACAGTGAAGTCTGCCTGAAGGCCAAGAAGCCCGGTGTGGTCACCGCCGTGTCCGCCGACTATATCACCATTCGCTATGATGACGGCGAAGTGGAGACCATGAAGCTGACCAAGTTCGCCCGGTCCAACGCCGGTACCTGCGTCAATCAGCGGCCCAACGTTGTGGTTGGCGAGCGGGTGGATACCGAAGAGATCGTGGCCGACGGCCCCAGCTGCTCCAACGGCGAAGTGGCCCTGGGCAAGAACGTGCTCATTGGCTTCGTCACCTGGGAAGGCTACAACTACGAGGACGCCATTCTGCTGAACGAGCGTCTGGTCCGGGAGGACGTGTTCACCTCCATCCACATTGAGGAGCACGAGACCGAGGCCCGGGACACCAAGCTGGGACCGGAGGAGATCACCCGGGACATCCCCAACGTTGGTGAAGATACCCTGAAGGACCTGGACGAGAACGGCATCATCCGCGTAGGCGCCGAGGTCCACTCCGGCGACTATCTGGTGGGCAAGGTCACCCCCAAGGGCGAGACCGAGCTGACCCCCGAGGAGCGGCTGCTGCGGGCCATTTTCGGCGAGAAGGCCAGAGAAGTCCGTGACACCTCCCTGAAGGTGCCTCACGGCGAAAGCGGCATCGTTGTGGATGTGAAGGTATTTACCAAAGAAAACTCCGACGAGCTGGCTCCCGGCGTTACCAAGTCCGTCCGGGTCTCCATTGCCCAGAAGCGGAAGATCTCCGTGGGCGATAAGATGGCCGGCCGGCACGGCAACAAGGGCGTTGTGTCCAGAGTCCTCCCGGAAGAGGATATGCCCTTCCTGCCTGACGGCACTCCTCTGGACATTGTGCTGAACCCCCTGGGCGTGCCTTCCCGTATGAACATCGGACAGGTGCTGGAGGTCCACCTGGGCTATGCTGCCCGGGCTCTGGGCTGGAAGGTGGCTACCCCCGTCTTCGACGGCGCCAACGAAAAGGACATCCGGGAGACCCTGAAGCTGGCCGGTCTGCGGGAAGACGGCAAGACCGTCCTCTATGACGGCCGTACCGGCGAGCCCTTCGACAATCTGGTCACCGTTGGCTACCCCTACTACCTGAAGCTCCATCACCTGGTAGATGACAAGATCCACGCCCGTTCCACCGGTCCCTATGCGCTGGTCACCCAGCAGCCTCTGGGCGGCAAGGCCCAGTTCGGCGGCCAGCGGTTCGGCGAAATGGAAGTCTGGGCCCTGGAGGCCTACGGTGCTGCCTACACCCTGCAGGAGATCCTGACCGTGAAGTCCGACGACGTCACCGGCCGTGTGAAGACCTACGAGGCCATCGTCAAGGGTGCCAATATTCCCAAGCCCGGCGTGCCCGAATCCTTCAAGGTTCTGGTCAAGGAGCTGCAGGCTCTGTGCCTGGACATCCGTGTGCTGGATGAGCAGGGCAACGAGATCGAGCTCAAGGAGGACGACGACGATGATGATGTGGTGTACTCCTCCGGCAGCGAGAACGAGGAAGTCGTTGTGGGAGACACCAATGATGTACTGGATGCCGGTTTCGTCATCGACGAGGACGGCCCTGACGATATTATGGACGTGTTCAGCGATCTGGAAAATGCCGATCCTGAGACGACTGAGGATTAAGGAGGCTCGGTAAATGGCAAATGCCACTTTTGATGCCATTAAAATCGGCATCGCTTCTCCGGAGATGATCCGGCAGTGGTCCTACGGCGAAGTCAAGAAGCCGGAGACCATCAACTATCGTACCCTGAAGCCCGAGCGGGACGGCCTGTACTGCGAGCGCATTTTCGGACCCACCAAGGACTGGGAGTGCCACTGCGGCAAGTACAAGAAGATCAAGTACAAGGGCAAGATCTGCGACCGCTGCGGCGTAGAAGTCACCAAGTCCAAGGTTCGCCGGGAGCGCATGGGCCACATTGAGCTGGCCGCTCCCTGCAGCCACATCTGGTATTTCAAGGGCATTCCCTCCCGGATGGGCCTGATCCTGGACATTTCCCCCAAGGTATTGGAGAAGGTCCTGTATTTCGCCGCTTACATTGTCACGGATCCCGGCGACGCGCCTCTGGCACTGAACCAGGTGCTCACCGAGAAGGAATACCGGGACATGCGGGAGAAGTATGAGAACGACTTCAAGGCCGGCATGGGTGCCGAGGCCGTCAAGGAGCTGCTGGAGCAGATCGACCTGGATCAGCTCTCCGAGCAGCTGCGCAACGAGCTGAAGACCGCCTCCTCCCAGAAGAAGCTGCGGATCGTCAAGCGCCTGGAGGTCGTAGAGGCCTTCCGGGAGTCCGGCAACAAGCCCAGCTGGATGATCATGGACGTTCTGCCCGTCATCCCTCCCGATATCCGGCCTATGATCCAGCTGGACGGCGGCCGCTTCGCCACCTCCGACCTGAACGATCTGTACCGCCGGGTCATTAACCGGAACAACCGCCTGAAGCGGCTGCTGCAGCTCCACGCCCCCGACATCATTGTCCGCAACGAGAAGCGGATGCTTCAGGAGGCCGTGGATGCCCTGATCGACAACGGCCGCCGGGGCCGCGCCGTTACCGGCGCCAACAACCGGGCCCTCAAGTCTCTGTCCGATATGCTGAAGGGCAAGCAGGGCCGGTTCCGTCAGAACCTGCTGGGCAAGCGTGTTGACTACTCCGGCCGTTCCGTTATCG
>OIZO01000955.1_pt1 | contig 16977 bp, 16 predicted proteins | sample 1588551 | NCBI WGS metagenome assembly OIZO01 (sample SAMN03283271) | human gut metagenome | biome: human-associated habitat; material: feces | host: Homo sapiens | place: Peru | collected 2012 | reverse complement strand
AGGGAATGGATATTACAGCGGCCCTGAACAAATATGCGATCCTGACCATTGGTGACGGTCTGGTAAGCCAGATCCCTTCTCTGCTGATTTCACTTTCCACCGGTATTCTTGTGACCAAAGGAAGCAAGGATGCTGACTTTGGCACTACGTTGGTAAGCCAGCTGTTCGGTGTGCCGAAAGCACTGTACCTGGTAGGGGCCATGCTGGCTGTTTTAGGATTTGTGACACAACTGAACACGATTCTGTTCGTGGGTCTTGGCCTGGTATTTATCATTGTGGCGAGAAATATTGAGGGCACGATTGAGACGGCAAAGATTGAACAGGAAGTAGACAGTGAGGAAGCAGCTGCGGAGGAGATACGACAGCCGGAAAATGTCAACAGCCTGCTGCAGGTGGATCCGATCGAATTGGAATTCGGTTACGGAATTATCCCTTTGGCGGATGTGAACCAAGGTGGTGACCTGCTGGATCGTGTCGTGATGATTCGAAGACAGATAGCATTGGAACTTGGTACGGTGGTACCTATTATCCGACTGCGGGATAATATTCAGCTGAACCCGAATCAGTATATTATTAAAATCAAGGGAATTCAGGTCAGTGAGGGAGAGATACTGTTTGACCATTATATGGCCATGAATCCCGGGTATGTAGAGGAAGAGATCACCGGAATCCCTACCTTTGAGCCTTCTTTCCACCTGCCGGCGATCTGGATCACGGAAGGACAGAGAGAACGTGCGGAGAGCCTGGGATATACAGTAGTAGATCCTCCCTCGATCATTGCTACGCACCTGACGGAGATCATTCGTCAGCATATTGCAGAGCTGCTTACCAGACAGGATGTCCAGAACCTGATCAACAACGTAAAAGAGAACAATTCTTCCCTCGTGGAAGAACTGGTACCCAAGCTGCTTGGACTGGGTGAAATACAGAAAGTGTTGCAGAATCTGTTAAAAGAAGGAATATCCATCAGAGATCTGCTGACAATACTGGAAACCCTGGCCGATTATGCGCCAACGACGCGGGATACGGATATCCTTACGGAATATGTAAGACAGAGCCTCAAGAGAGCGATTTCTACGAAATATTTCCCTTCCCATGAGACGACAAGTGTATTGACACTGGATCCGAAGATCGAACAGGAAATTATGGGCAGCGTAAAACAGACGGAGACGGGAGCTTTCCTGAATCTGGATCCTGCCAGAAGCAAGGCGATACTGAACGCTGTGGGTGAAGAGATCAAAAAGCTGGAAAATATGGGAAAAACCCCAATTATTATGACATCACCCATTGTGAGAATGTATTTCAAACGACTGACGGAAGACTATTATCCGGATCTGGTCGTGGTATCTTACAATGAAGTGGAATCAAATGTAGAATTACAATCTGTGGGAATGGTCACAGCATAACAGGAAGAGTGAACCGACGCAGGAGTGAGGAGTAATATGATCATCAAGAAATACACGGGGAAAACGGAAGCAGAAGCTACAGAAGCTGCGAAAAAAGAACTTGGAAGCGGTCTCGTGATCATGAATGTAAGGGAAGTAAAAAAGAAGGGATTTTTTGCATTTCTGTCTCCGAAGCAGATAGAGATTACTGCTGCACTGGAGGAGGAAAAACCTCAGAAACCGCAATATGGAAGTATTACGCGCACGACGGATGCACCGGCGGAGAACAGAAATCTGTTTGTCAGAAACAGTACAGAGAATATAGAAAAAAAGCTGGACAGTCTGCAGACACTGTTGGAGAGTCAGTTAAACAGCAGACAGGCGACCGGGGAGGAGATAGGAACCCACCGGGAAACAGTCAGTGAAGAAAAAGAGAAAAAGGATTCGGAATCGGAAACCCCGGAGAAGAAAGAGGAAGAGCAGAATCCGGAACAGGATAAATTTATCCGGCTGTTGTATAATAAAATGTTGGATAACGAGATGGACGAGAAATACGTAAACAGTATTTTGGAAGATGCCTCTAAAACCAAAAAAGCAGACCTGCCCTTTGATTATCTTCTGGCTAATATTTATCAGAAGATGGTATTGAAATTCGGAAAGTCAGAAGGGATTACGCCCTCTGCGGACGGACCGAGGATTGTATTATTTATCGGACCTACGGGAGTGGGTAAGACAACTACCATTGCCAAGCTGGCAGGAAAATATTGTGTGGAGGATAAAAAGAAAGTGGCACTGTTAACCGCAGATACCTATCGTATTGCGGCTGCAGAGCAGCTAAGAACCTATGCCAATATTTTGGAGACACCTTTCCGGGTCATCTATACCCCGGAAGAACTGCAGACTGCAGTGAAGGATTATTGGGATTGTGATTATATTTTTATAGATACAGCGGGGAGATCACATCAGAATGCGGATCAGCTGGAGAAAATGAAGGAAATGGTGGGAGCACTGAAAGACCCCGGAAACTATCATGTGTTTCTGGTTCTCAGTGCAACTACCAAATATAGGGATCTTCAGAGAATTGCAGACTGTTATGGTAAGATCGCGGATTATGAGCTGATCTTTACCAAGTTGGATGAAACGGAGGCAGTGGGGAATCTGCTGAATATGAGGCTTTATACCGGTGCACCGGTCGCTTATGTGACCTGTGGACAGAATGTTCCGGATGACATGGAAGTATTCAATCCACAGAAGACGGTAAAACAGATCCTTGGTGGAAAGGAATAAAGCTTAGACAGAAAGGCGCGGGAAAATGGATCAGGCGGAACAGTTAAGGATTATTAAAGCAAATAAGCAGATAAGACCGACTGCAAGAGTCATAACTGTCACCTCCGGAAAAGGTGGCGTTGGAAAATCCAATATGTCTATCAATCTGGCAATTCAATTTCGTAAAATGGGAAAAAGGGTCGTTATTTTAGATGCAGATTTCGGACTGGCGAATATTGAAATTATGTTTGGTGCAGTGCCAAAGCATAACTTATGTGATCTGGTATACGAAGGAAAAAGTATCAGTGACATCATAACCCAGGGCCCTATGGGAGTGGGATTTATCTCCGGAGGATCCGGAATTGCCGGAATGTCAAATCTGGGAAAAGATGCTCTTACCTGCATTATACAGAATCTGGCCGAGCTGGATGCCCTTACGGATGTGATCATAGTGGACACAGGAGCCGGAATATCGGACAGCGTATTAGAATTCCTGGTGGCGAGCGGCGAGGTGCTGCTGGTGACGACGCCGGAGCCTACTTCCATTACGGATTCTTACTCTTTGTTAAAGGCGTTGTACCGACATCCGAGATATGAAGAGGCCTATACCAAGGTCAAAATGGTGGCAAACAGAGTGGAAAATGTAAAAGAAGGCCAGGTGCTGTTTGATAAGCTGAATGCAGTGGTTACCAGATATCTTAAGACCTCCATGGAATATTTGGGGGGTGTACCACAGGATCCCCAGGTGGTGCAGGCAGTAATGCAGCAGGTGCCTGTGTCGATACAGAATCCGGGAGCAAAATCCAGTCAGGCATATCAGAGAATTGCGGAGAAATTGTGCGATAAAACACAGGAAGAACAACCGAAGCGCGGAATGGCAGCTTTTTTCTCCCATATTATAGGGACCAGAAACGGAGCTGCAAAACAGTCCAGATAAGAGAGGTACAAAATTATGTTGTCCAGATTTGTGGAAGAAGGTTCTAAAGTAGAGCTTCGGGCGTTGGAACATGGATTGGGAGAATCCGGAGCCGAAAATACGACAAAGGTTTACCAGAGCCGTGTACTGCAGATCCTATCGGAGGATACACTGGAGATTTCCATGCCAATGGAACAGACCAGACTGATCCTTCTGCCGGTGGAAAGCGAATATGATATGGTATTTTTCGAAGAGAATAGTCTGTATCAGTGTTTTTCCAGAATCGTAGATCGTTACAAAAGTAATAATGTATATGTGCTGGTGATGGAACTGACCAGCAATCTGCGCAAATATCAGCGGAGAGAATATTATCGGTTCAGTTGTGCACTGGATATGTGTGCGCGGAATCTGGAGGAAGAAGAAATCGAGGCACTGGAGAAAAATTCACCCTATGAGCTTCAGCCGGGACTTCCGTTAAAGCATAGTGTGATCGTAGATATCAGTGGTGGCGGATTGCGCTTCCTGTCATCTCAGAAATATGAACCCGGGAGCCTGATCCTGTGCAGCTACCATCTGCTAAAAGATGGGGAAAGAAAAAAATATGATGTGGTCGGAAAGGTTTTAGCAGTCAAGGAACTGGAAAACCGGAGGGGAATGTTTGAACACAGAGTCCAGTACTACAATCTGGATGTAAATACCAGAGAAGAGATTATTCGGTTTATATTTGAAGAAGAGCGTAAGAGCCGTAAGAAGGAGAGACTGAACTGATGCCAAAAAAAATATTGGTTGTAGATGATTCTGCACTCATGAGAAGAGTGCTCTGTGATATAATAGATGCAGACATAAGGTTTCAGGTAGTTGACAGAGCAAAAGACGGATTAGAAGCTTTTGATCTGTTGAGCAGAAACAGTTATGACGCGGTTGTCCTGGATGTGAATATGCCGAGGATGAACGGACTGCAGCTGTTGCAGGAATTGCGAAAATACAAGATACCGGCAAGAGTGATGATGGCGAGTACCGACACTATGGAAGGTGCCAGAACCACCCTGGATGCACTGGAACTGGGAGCTCTTGATTTCGTACATAAGCCGGACAGTGCAGTCGACTGCCGGGGAGAGAATTTCCGCAGAGAGTTTTTACGGACACTGAATGTTGTGGCTAACGGCAGAATGCCGTCATTCAATGAGGAAAAGATAATTTCCGAAGAGAAGGGCACAGTCAGGGAGATGATGAAGATCATCAATCATCACCCGGTCAGTGTGGGCGGCAACAAAGTGGTGGCAATTGCAAGCTCCACGGGAGGTCCGAAATCGCTGCAATCGGTGATCCCTCTGTTACCGGCCAATCTGGATGCACCGGTACTGGTAGTACAGCATATGCCGGCAGGATTCACAGCATCTCTTGCAGAGAGACTGGATAATTTAAGCCAGATTCATGTAAAAGAGGCAGCAGAGGGGGAAGAACTGAAAAAGGGCTGGGTCTATATCGCCATGGGAGGAAAGCACCTCCATGTGGTAACCTCACCGGCCGGACGTCATACACTGCATTTATCGGAAGAACCTTACAGGGAAGGAGTCAGACCCTGTGCCAATTATATGTACGAATCCCTGCAGGACAGCCGCTTTGATACGGTTGTATGTGCAGTTATGACCGGAATGGGTGCGGACGGAACGGAAGGGATCGGTAAATTGAGAACTTCCAGGAAAACATACGTGATCGCACAGGATCAGGAGACAAGCATTGTATTTGGAATGCCCAAGAGTATTATTGCAGCAGGACTGGCAGATCAGGTGGTACCGTTAGACCAGATCGCCCAGGAAATCATACTGCATGTAGGAGTAAATTAAGTAATATATGCCGTTTCCGGCAATGCTGTGATCGGCAGAATGGAGGAAAAGATGGACGTAAGCCAATATCTTGAAATTTTTCTGGATGAAACAAATGAACATCTGCAGAACCTGAATACACAGATTCTGGAACTGGAGTCAGATCCCGAGAATATGGATAATATCAATGAAATATTCCGTGCGGCACATTCCCTGAAGGGTATGGCGGGAACCATGGGCTATAAGCGGATGCAGAATCTGACCCATGATATGGAAAATGTATTTTCGGAAGTGCGTAACGGCAATATTAAGGTGACACCGGAAATGATCGACGTACTGTTCCAGTGCCTGGACGCTCTGGAGGAGTATAAAAACAACATTCAGGAGACCTCCGATGAGGGAACCAATGACAATGAAAATCTGATCAAAGCCCTGAATGATATTTTGAACGCCAACAAGACCGGACAGGAGCAGCCCGCAAAGGAAGAAAAAGCAACAGCACCCGCAGCGGAGAGCACCGGAACAGGTGCGGAAAAATGGAATGGCATTGCGTTTGATGACAGCCAGATCCGCGTGATCAAAGAAGCTATGAAACAGGGCAAAAATGTATACGGTATTAATGTTGTGGTACAGGACAGCTGTATCCTGAAGGCGGCAAGAGCTTTCCTGGTGTTCAAGGCTGTGGAGGAAAAAGGAGAGATCATCGTCTCCGTACCCAGCGCACAGGATGTGGAAGACGAAAAGTTCGATAAAGATTTCACTCTGATCGTTTTGTCCGATTATTCTCTGGATGATGTGATCAAGGCAGCGGAAAGCGTATCCGAGATCGCACAGGTGACCGGTGCGGTTCTGGAACTGGAGAAGACCAAGAATTATCATTCTGAAGAGGAGACACAGGAACCCGCACAGGAGAAAAAAGAAGAAGTAGCCGAGACAAAGACTGAAACGAGAAAAGAAGAGAAGAAGCCTGCGGCTGCTAAAGCTCCGGAGAAAAAACAGGTGAGCAAGCCTGTGGTCAACCGTACTGTACGTGTAGACATCGAGAAACTGGATTCTCTGATGAATCTCGTAAGTGAGCTGATCATTGCCAAAAACTCTCTGGTAGCTGCTTCCAGCAATGACCATGGCAACAATACGGCATTCAATGAGCAGATCGAATATCTGGAAAATGTGACAACCAATCTGCATGAATCCGTAATGAAGGTACGAATGGTACCTATCGAAAGCGTTGTAGTGAAGTTCCCCAGAATGATCCGTGATCTGTCTAAGAAGCTGGACAAGAAGATGGAACTGTATATGACCGGTGAGGAGACCGAGCTGGATCGTACCGTGGTGGATGAGATCGGGGATCCTCTGATGCATCTGTTGCGTAATTCCGCTGACCACGGTCTGGAATCCGCAGAAGTTCGTGCACAGCGCGGCAAGCCCGAGCAGGGATCTATTTTCCTGGATGCTTATCAGGATGGCAATAACGTAGTCATCGAGGTAAGAGATGATGGTAACGGTATTGATGTGGAAGCTGTTAAGAATAAAGCAATCGAACGTAATCTGGTAACCGTAGAACAGGCAGCAAATATGTCGGAGAAGGATATTATCAATCTGCTGTTCCAGCCCGGTTTCTCCACTTCCGAAAAAGTAACCGATGTATCGGGAAGAGGCGTGGGACTGGATGTCGTGAAGTCCAAGATCGAATCCTTAAGCGGTGAAGTAGAAGTGAAATCAAAATGGGGAGAGGGAAGTACCTGGACGATCCGTCTGCCTCTGACCCTTGCAATCATTCAGGCACTGATGGTAGTCGTAGGTGGAGAAAAATATGCGATCTCCCTGGGATCCATTCAGACCATCGAAGATATCTCACCGAAGGATATCAAACTGGTAGAGAACAAAGAAGTGATCAACTTAAGAGGAACGGTAATTCCCCTGATCCGTCTGACGGAAGTACTGGATGTGGAAAGTACCAGATCTACCGAGGATAATCTGATTGTGGTAATCGTCAAGAAGGGAGACAAAATGGCAGGTCTTGTGATCGATGAACTGATCGGTCAGCAGGAGATCGTTATCAAATCTCTTGGCAAATATATCAAGCAGTGTAAATTTATCAGCGGTGCAACGATTTTGGGTGACGGTGAAGTGGCACTGATCCTGGATGCAAATGCATTACTGTAAGGAGGGAGATGACGATTATGGAAGAACTTAGCATGAAAAATACGTTAAAAGCCGGAGATGAGCGTAAAATTGAGGAGGAATTTTTCCAGTATATTGTGATCCGCCTCGGTGATGAGCAGTACGGCATTGATATCCGTTACATAGACAACATTGTCAGAATGCAGCACATTACCAGAGTACCCAAGGTACCCGCATATCTGAAAGGTGTTATTAATCTGCGTGGAGAAGTACTGCCGGTAATGAGCCTCCGACTGAAAATGGGACTGGAGGCAGACGAATTGACCCGTGCTACCAGAATTATCATTCTGAAACTGGAACAGCAGGGCAGTGTCGGCATAATTGTGGACGAAGTGAAGGAAGTTGTCACTCTCGGTACCAGCGAGATTGAAAAAATGTCTCAGAATGCCGGTGAGAATAAAAAGAGTTTTATTACAGGCGTAGGAAAACACAATGGGGAACTGATCTCTCTTCTGGATCTGAATTCCATTACACTGGAGGAAAACGCATAAAGGAGATGGATCCATGGGAGATCTGAGTTTAGAGAAAGTTTCGGAAACATATCTGGATGTTTTAAAAGAAATTGGAAACATAGGTGCAGGCAACGCTATGACAGCACTCTCCCAGATGTTAAACTGCAAGGTGGATATGAAAGTACCGCAGGTAAAGCTTTTGGATTTTAATGAAGTCGGAGCACTGATGGGAGGAGAGGAACAGGTGATGATCGGTGTTTTCCTGGGGGTGGAAGGAGACATTACCGGAAGCATGATGTTCCTGGTGGAACAGAACAGCGCAAAACATCTTCTCCATAAGATCCTTGGAGATATGGTACAGCCGGAAGGTTTTTCAGAGATTGAATTTTCTGCAATGCAGGAGATCGGCAACATTATCACGGGAGCCTATCTGAATTCCCTGTCGACTCTTACGAACCTGACGATTATCCCTACCCCGCCTTCTCTGACGCTGGATATGGCGGGAGCGATCCTAAGCGTTCCGGCAATTGAATTTGGAACTTTGGGAGATAAGATTTTACTGATCCAGTCTCAGTTTTACGATGAGGTGGAGATTGACGGTTATTTCATTCTGGTTCCCGATATTGAATCCTATCCCAAGATATTATCGTCTTTGGGAATATCTGTTGCATAAGGTGCTAAGAGGCAGAAGAAGGGGAGCAGAATGAGCGAGATTATTAAGGTAGGAATGGCGGATCTGAAGACCTGCGTAAGTCCCGACGGAGTGACGACTTTGGGATTGGGATCTTGTGTGGGAATTGCAATCCGCGATCCGGTGACGAAAATAGGCGGTTTGGCGCATATTATGCTGCCGGACAGCACTACGATACGTAACAGTAGCCAGAATATTGCAAAATTTGCGGATACGGGAATTGATGAACTGGTACGCCAGATGGAAAAACTTGGTGCGAGAAAGGCAAGAATGGTTGCTAAGATTGCCGGTGGCGCTACCATGTTTACATTTCAGGGTCGTAACGACATGATGCAGGTGGGGGAGCGAAATGTGCAGGCTGTTAAGAAGAAATTGAAGGAAATCAATATCCCTATTTTAGCAGAGGATACAGGCAAAAACTACGGAAGAACCGTTACATTTTATCCGGAGACCGGAGAATTTTATATCCGTGCGGTAGGAAGAGATGAATCAGTCATCTGATAAATATTGGAATGGAAGAAAATTATGAACAGAAAGAATATGCCATTGATCCTGATGCTGACAGCCGGCGCCTGTACCTGTATTGTTACGATGGTACAGGCTTACTCGGTATTGGCAAGTTTGGTGGCACTGTTTGCTGTGATGCTTTTGTTTTACTGTCTGGGAAACGGTGTCCGGCTTCTGCTGGATCACTTTGACAGGCAGAACGAGGAAAAGGCAAAACAGGAACAGGAAGAGAAGGCGGAACAAGAAGATGCTGTATCGGAAGATGCACAACAGAAGGGTGTAAGCGAGTCAAATGGATGAAGCCGGTAAGAAAAGGTTATTAGAAGAATATGCTGCTAATAAGCGACCGGAGACCAGGGAGCAGCTGATACTGGAGTATGCCCCCCTGGTGAAAGTGGTGGCCGGAAGACTGAGCATGTATCTGGGATACAACGTAGACTATGAGGATCTGGTCAGCTATGGGATCTTTGGCTTGATTGATGCAATTGACAAATTTGATTGCCTCAAAGAAGTAAAATTCGAGACCTATGCCAGTCTGCGTATCCGTGGAGCCATTCTGGATCAGATTCGTAAAATGGACTGGATACCTCGGACGATTCGCCAGAGACAGAAGAAGATTGACGCTGTCATCAAGGAAGTGGAACAGACTACGGGACGCAGCGCAACAGATGAAGATATTGCTATGGGTCTGGGAATATCCGCGGAGGAATATCTGGACTGGCAATCGCAGATGAAAATTACGGGACTGGTGTCACTGAATGAATATATGGATCAGGGAAGCGATGTCTCGCAGGATTATAGCAGACATACCACGGCCAGATTTGACGGTCCGGAAGAGAGCGTTGAGAAGGAAGAGCTGACAAAAGTACTCGGAGAAGCATTGGAACTTTTGACAGAGAAAGAGAAGAAAGTAGTTACGCTGTATTATTACGAAGATCTTACGCTAAAAGAGATCAGTAATATATTGGAAGTGTCGGAATCCAGAGTCTCCCAGCTGCATACGAGAGCTCTGCAGAAAATGAAGACAAAAATGGGAAATTATATGGGACTTTTATAAGAATGTTTGACCCGCAGATTGGGTAAGAGGAGAAAATGCATGCAGAATGGCTATTTTCAGCTCGTAAATGCACCGGGAGGTTATGGGCTACAGATATTTCAACCAAAGGACGGAGGAGCGGACGTGAATCTCCAGGAGGTGTTGAATTATCTTGAACGGGAATCTGTGCCGTATGATCCCATGGCAATTAAAAAAGCAATTTTGTCGGGGGAAGATACGGTATGCTTTCTGGAGAGAAAGGATTGCCCGGCACTGGAAGAAACCTACAGTATCGAGGTCAGCCAGGATAATATGCAGGTGATTCTTCGATTCTATCCGGCATCACAAAGCGGGAAAAGAACAACCATGGACAGTGTGATCCGGGATCTCAGATACCGGAACATTGTCTACGGAATACAGATGAACGTTCTGCAGGATCATTTTATGTCGGACGGGATTTATAGTACAGATCTGATCGTGGCCAAAGGAAAAGAACCGAGACATGGTACGGATGCGTCTGTCAGGTATTATTTTAATACGGATGTTCATGCACAGCCTACATTAAAAGATGACGGCACCGTGGATTATTTCCACCTGAATATGATCAACCCCTGCAGAAAGGGACAGCTCCTGGCGGAAATCATTCCGGAAGATGAAGGGGAATACGGAATAACGGTGCAGGGAGCCAAAATCCGCCCCAGACAGGTGAAGAAAGCACATCTGGAATTCGGACATAATATTGAAATCTCAGAGGACAGAAAAAAACTTACTTCTCTGGTGGACGGTCATGTGTCACTGGTAGAGGGCAAAGTATTTGTATCCGATGTTTATGAAGTAGAGAATGTAGATCTGTCCACAGGAAATATTGAATTTGAAGGAAGCGTGCAGGTGCGTGGCAATGTTTCTTCCAATTTTGTGATCAAGGCCGGTGGCAATGTGATCATAAGCGGTGTGGTAGAGGGTGCCTGCATCGAGGCTGGAGGAAACATTATCATTGCCCGTGGTATGAACGGTATGGCAAAAGGTAACCTGAGGGCCGGTGGTGATATCGTTGCCAAATTCCTCGAAAATGCGACGGTCAGTGCCGGTGGTTACGTGAATACGGAGTCAATTCTGCATAGCAATGTGACGGCAGCTACGGAGATCCAGGTAACCGGTAAAAGAGGCTTTATCACCGGGGGGCATGTACGTGCCGGTCAGAGAATCGAAGTGAAGACTCTGGGGGCGACACTGGGGGCTCCGACCGTGGTAGAGGTCGGAGTGGACCCGGAGAAAAAAGCAGAATATATGAAGCTCCAGAAAGAAATTTCGGAGATCGTTAAAAATATCCGGAGTATTCAGCCGATTCTTGCCAGCTTTGCAGAGAAAAAAAACAGAGGAGTGCGTTTTACTCCGGACCAGCTGAATTATATCCGGAATTCCGCAGCAACGATGGAGACACAGAAAAAGAGCCTGGCGGAGAAAAACGCGCGCATGCAGGAATTGCAGATGGAGTTCAATCCACAGGAAAAGGCCGCTGTCATCGTCAAGGGAGAGGTGTATCCGGGGACTACGATCATTATCGGGGATTCCTCCATGCAGGTGAAAAATACTTACCAGTACTGTAGATTTGAACGGATCGACGGAGATGTTAAGGCTACCGCAATATAGCAGAAAAGAGGCACAGATATGGCATTTGGTTCGTTGGAGATTGCTTCGATCCCCAGAACACAGGATTATTCCGTGATGAAGCAGAATGAGGACAATAAAGGGGCATTTCAACAGATGACTCTGGGACAGCAGTCTCAAAAACAGAGTGAAAAGCTTACGAAAGAAGTACACAGCAGTGATAATGCGGACTGGTATACCGGACAATATGATGCCAAGGAGAAGGGACACAATGAATATGCCGGAAACGGCGGAGATAAACGCCGGAAAAAGAAAGAACCGGAAGATGGTGTCGTTATCCAAAAACAGCATCGTGGTTTTGACATCAAGATCTGAAAATACAAAGGAAACGTAGTAAGATGGACATTTTAGAAGTAATCCTGCTGATCGTAGGAATTGTAATTTTTATAGGAAGTTTTTTACTGCCGGCAGGCAGATCGGACGCCGGTAGAATCGACACAGATGCGGCAAAACAGGAAATCCACGGTCTGATAGAGGAAGAAATGAAAACAGTCCGTGCACAGGTGCAGGATAAAGTGGAAGAAACCTCAGAAGATGTGGTGGAAAAGGCGGAGAGATCGCTGGAACGCCTGACGAACGAGAAAATCATGGCGGTAAATGAATATTCCGATACGGTATTACAGGAAATTCATAAAAATCATGAGGAAGCAATGTTCTTATATGATATGCTGAACAGCAAACACGCGAACATTAAGGACACCATATCCAAAATGGATAAGGCGGTCAAAGCGGTGGAAGACAAGACAGCAGAAAATAAAGTAGCTGAGGATAAGACCGTCACAGATAAGACCGCCGGGATGGTGGAGGAGAAAATAGCGGATACTCCCAAGACAGAACCTCTTATTCAGCCGGAGAATTCTCCCGAGATCGGATTTATGGGAGAGACGGTGCAGGAGGGGCAGAACAATAACGAGAAGATTCTTGAAATGCACAGACAGGGCAAATCCACGGTAGCAATAGCCAGGGAACTCGGACTGGGCGTGGGAGAAGTAAAACTCGTAATTGACCTGTATAAGGCCTGAAGGTAATCACGAAATTAAGGACGGAGACAGAAATGAAATTAAAATATTATCTGCGCGGTCTTGGAATTGGTATGATCGTGACCGCATTGATCCTGGGAATCAGCTTTTCTCACCGTCAGGGGCAGGAGACACAGATATTGACAGATGATCAGATCAGAGAACGTGCGGAACAGCTGGGAATGGTGGACAGCAGTGAACTGACGTTAGCAGCTCTGCAGAACAGCGTACAGCAGCAGGCACAGGAAAACACGGAGAAAACGGAAGCATCCCCGGAGCCTGAGACCGAAGAAGCAATGACAACAACATCGGAACCGGAGACAACGGTTGCACCGGAGAATACCATGGAACCGGAAGCAACACCACAGCCTGATACGATTGTAGCATCAGAAGCAGCGCAGACGGTTACCGTTACCGTAAAAAAAGGAGCAAGCTCCGGAAGCGTCAGCAGCCGGCTACAGGAAGCGGGATTGGTGGAAGATGCGAAGACATTTGACAATTACTTATGTAATAACGGCTACAGCCGCAGCATAAATCCCGGCACTTATGAGATAGTTCCCGGGACTTCTGAAGAAGAAATCGCAAAAATAATCACAGGAAAACATTAAAAACCCCTTGCCACAGGGGTTTTCCTATGTTATAATCGCACTGTTGTGACAAAAAACACGCCTTTCGATTTGACGATGGTGCTTACTGGTTTTACAGAAGTCTTTGTCAGAGCTAACCGGGTTCTTAACGCGTCCCGGCAGAAAAGAAAAGCGGAAGATTTTAACCAAACGGAGGTAAAGACATGAGCGTTATTTCTATGAAACAGTTACTTGAAGCAGGTGTTCATTTCGGACATCAGACCAGAAGATGGAACCCTAAGATGGCTCCTTACATCTTCACCGAGAGAAACGGCATCCACATCATCGATCTGCAGAAGTCTGTAGTTAAGGTTGATGAGGCTTACAAGGCAGTATCCGAGATCGCTGCACAGGGCGGCACCATTCTGTTCGTTGGTACCAAGAAGCAGGCACAGGACGCTGTAAAGGTTGAGGCTGAGCGTTGCGGTATGTACTATGTAAACGAGAGATGGTTAGGTGGTATGCTGACCAACTTCAGAACCATCCAGTCCCGTATCGCAAGACTGCATGCAATCGAGACCATGTCTCAGGACGGTACTTTCGATGTACTGCCTAAGAAGGAAGTTATTCAGTTAAAGAAAGAATGGGAGAAGCTGGAGAAGAACCTGGGCGGTATCAAGAACATGACCAGAGTTCCCGATGCTATCTTTGTTGTAGATCCTAAGAAGGAAAGAATTTGTGTACAGGAGGCTCATGCACTGGGCATTACCCTGATCGGTATCGGCGATACCAACTGTGATCCTGAAGAGCTGGATTACATCATCCCCGGTAACGATGATGCGATCAGAGCCGTTAAGCTGATCGTTTCCAAGATGGCTGACGCTGTCATCGAAGCTAAACAGGGAGAGGCTGTATACAGCGATGCTGATGTAGCTACCGAAGCAGAGGATATCGAAGAGGTTGCAGCTGACGCTGAATAATCCGATTCCATAAGAGAAGCATAGGAACCCAGATTGCGATGCCTGTCATTACGGTCTGGGTTCTTGAGGATAATATATTAATTAAGAAGAGAGGATAAAAAAATGGCAATTACCGCATCTATGGTAAAAGAGCTCCGTGAAATGACCGGCGCTGGTATGATGGATTGTAAGAAGGCTCTGAACGAGACAAATGGAGATATGGACGCAGCTGTTGAGTTCCTGAGAAAGAACGGACAGGCTAAAGCTGAGAAGAAGGCAAGCCGTATCGCGGCAGAAGGTGTTGCACGTGCAGCAATCTCTGCAGACGGCAAGACCGCTTGCGTTATTGAAGTGAACTCCGAGACCGACTTCGTTGCAAAGAATGAGACCTTTACTTCTTTTGTAGAGGCTGTTAATGGAGTTGCTCTGGCTTCCGATTTACAGGGTGGCAAGGACGGTGAAGATATCGAAGCACTGTTGGCTACTCCTTTCGAAGGCGCAACTGTTAAGGAAGCTCTGGTAGAGAAGACCGCTACAATCGGTGAAAAGCTGTCTATCCGTCGTTTCGAGAAGGTATCCGGAGATGCAGCAGTATCCTACATTCACGGTGGTGGACGCATCGGTGTTATCGTTGCAGCTAACGGTGCATCCGATGACGCAGCTAGAGAAGCACTGACCAACATCGCTATGCAGGTAGCAGCTATGAATCCTACCTACATCAGCAGAAATGATATTTCCGCAGAAGAGCTGGCTAAGTTACAGGAGATCACTGTTGACGCAGCTCTGAACGATCCTGCATCTCTGCCTAAGCCCATCCTGAATAAGCTGATCGATAAGGCTATGAACAGTTCCGCATGGAGCGATGAGGATAAGGCAATCTACGAAGAGAAGAAGAGCAACATGAACTACCTGTTCAACTTCCTGTCCAAGGAAGCAGCAGCTGCTCTGGCTCAGCTGGCTATGGCTGACAAGGACGCTATCGTATCTGATAAGATCTTCAAGGGTCTGGCAGACGGTCGTGTATCCAAGCAGCTGAAGGAGATCTGTCTGTTAGATCAGACCTATGTTAAGGCTGAGGATGGCAAGCAGACCGTAGCTAAGTATTTAGAGAGCGTTAACAAGGCTCTGACCATCGCTAAGGTTGTTCGTTTCGAAGTTGGCGAAGGCATGGAGAAGAAGAACGAAGACTTCGCAGCAGAAGTTGCCGCTCAGATGAACGCTTAATTATAACGGATTATTTCGAAAAGGCATACGTGAGTATGCCTCAGACTGTAGACAAAACGCTTTTGGTCAGCACTCCAAAAGCGTTTTTCTTGTTTTGGGTTCAAAAAGTGTGTACTTGATCAATAATAAACACTTTTGGGTTCCCCTTTTTCCCTTCCTGGCTATCATCTTTGCCAGTTTTTTCAGATTCATGCAGGCAAACGTAAGCCCGACTTTCATTTCCATCCGGGCTTTTCCTATCATCTGTGTATAGCGGAATCCGTGGTTTTCTTTTGCTGTTCCGAAGAGGCGCTCTACGGTCTCTTTCCGTTGCGCATACACTTCCTTCATCCCAATCGTTTGCCGGATATCCTCACACTTTTCCATGTACGGCTCCCAGATATGCCGGGTCACTACCTTCACATGATCCCTGCTTTCTGTGCACTGCTTCAGATATGGACATCCTTCACAGACGATTCCGCAGCTCTTGTATTCCCGGTATCCGGAACGGTTCGTCGTATGATAAGCCAACACCTGATCGTTCGGGCATACATAGCAGTCAAAATATTCATCATACACATACTCGGTTTTTTTGAAAAAACCATCTTTGATCATGGGGCGTTTATACGGCAGAAGCGGTGTGATACCATCATCCAGAAGTAACTTTGCTATCGCTGGTGTTTTGTATCCTGCATCGGCTACCAGTGTCTGAATGCCAATGTCTTTTATCTTATCATACAGGGATTTAAATGTCCGGCTGTCATGCTGATTGCCGGGATTTACACTATAACCCAGAATCCATCCGTTTTTGTCACAGGCTGTCTGCACGGAATACGCAAAAACATTTTTATGCTCACCCTTTCGGAACCATCCGCTTTCCAGATCCGTTGTACTTTCCTTGACCGTTTTTTCTTCTTTTCCATCAGAGCTGCCACCACAGGAGGGGGGATCTTTGGGATCTTCCTTCTTTTCTTTCAGAGGCTTTTTCCCATGCGCTTCCCGGTCTTCATTGATTTCCTTCTTTAACTGCTCTTCGAAGAACAGTGCTTCCTCATCTGCAATCCGTTTCCGCATCTTTTTGCTGTTTGCCCGTGCTTTTACATGGGTGGCATCCACGAAGACCTCGGAAGGATCGATCAGTCTGTATTTATAGCATTCCTGCAGGATACGGGAAAAGATCTGTTCAAAAAGATCAGTATCCTTAAAGCGTCTGGTATAATTCTTTCCAAACGTAGAGAAATGGGGAACCTTGTCCATCATTTCCAGACCGAGGAACCATCGGTATGCGACATTGACTTC
>OIZO01000954.1_pt1 | contig 16985 bp, 18 predicted proteins | sample 1588551 | NCBI WGS metagenome assembly OIZO01 (sample SAMN03283271) | human gut metagenome | biome: human-associated habitat; material: feces | host: Homo sapiens | place: Peru | collected 2012 | reverse complement strand
ATAACGGCGGTGCATCCCTGACCTGTGAGGGTTCTCCCATGCTGGAGGACCTCAAGACGCTGGAATCGGAAGGTGTGGAGATCATGACCTGCGGCACCTGCCTGAACTATTACGGCCTGACCGAGAAGCTGGCCGTAGGCAGCGTGACGAACATGTATGCCATCGTGGAAAAGCTGACCCATGCCGGGAACGTGGTCAAGCCGTGATCTATCTGGACAATGCTGCCACCACGCTGTACAAACCGCAGGAAGTGGACGCCGCCATTCTGGACGCCCTGCACACCGCAGGCAATCCCGGCCGCGGTGCCCATGAGCCGACCCTGCATGCTTCCCGGCTGGTGTATGCCGCACGGGAAGCGCTGGCAGAGCTTTTCCACGCGCCGGACCCTGCCTGCATTGCCTTTACGGCCAACGCCACCGGCGCGTTGAACACCGCCCTGTGCGGGCTGCTGGGGCCGGGGGATCATGTCATCACCACCGTGTGTGAGCACAATTCGGTCCTGCGGCCGCTGTACCGGCTGCGGACACAGGGGGGCCAGCTCAGCTTTGCCGGGGTAGACGCCAAAGGCCGCCTGCAATATGAAAAATGGGAAGAGCTTGTGCGCCCAAACACCAGCGCGCTGGTCGTGACCGGAGCGTCCAATGTGACCGGCAACTGCACCGATCTTGCAAAGGCTGCGGCCTTTGCACACCAGCACGGCTTGCTGCTGATCGTGGATGCCGCGCAGACGGCCGGAGCCCAGTCCATCGACGTACAGGCGCTGGGTGTGGATGTGCTGTGCTTCACCGGGCACAAGGCTTTACTGGGGCCGCAGGGCACCGGCGGGCTGTATGTGCGTCCGGGTGTGCAGATCGCGCCCCTTGTAGTGGGCGGCAGCGGCGTGCACAGCTATGACGAGCAGCATCCCGCCCAGATGCCCACCGCACTGGAAGCCGGCACCCTGAACGTGCACGGCCTTGCCGGGCTTTGCGCCGGAGTACAATGGCTTCTGACACAGGGCGTGGAAACGCTGGCCGCCCGCGAAGCTGCACTGGCTCGCTGTTTTTACGAAGAAGTATGCGGTATGCCGGGCGTGACTGTATACGGCGACATTGAGACCGCTCTGCGTGCGCCCATCGTCTCCCTGAATATCGGAGACGAGGACTCTGCCCGGGTGGCCGATATCCTGTGGGAGGACTACGACATCTGTGTGCGGGCCGGAGCACATTGCGCCCCGCTGATGCACAAGGCGCTTGGCACGGTGGAACAGGGCGTGGTACGGTTCAGCTTTTCACACAGCAATACCATGGAAGAAGCTCTGCACGCTGCACAGGCCGTGCGGGAGCTGGCACAGGAGCTGTAAATGCGCACAAAAAAGACCTATATCGTGCTCTCCTTCCGCACAACGGTGGAAGCCATGGCCTGGGAGAAGCACTGCGCCACGGCACAGATCCCCGGGCGGCTGATCCCGCTCCCACGGGAGATCTCCGCCGGGTGCGGCCTTGCCTGGCGCATGACGCCGGAGGATTGGGAACACTGGAACAGCCTGCTGGACCCGGCGGCTTACGACGCGGTGTCGCAGGTGGAGCAATGACGAACAGGAGAACATTTTATGAGCGCATTGGTTGATGCCCTGCAGAAAGGGCAGGTCACCGGAGACTGTACCCTTGCGGCGGTGCTGGATGGACCGGAGGTCGGCAGCCGGATGCTGCTGCGCGGCGGGTGCCCGGTGTGGCAGACCCACAGCAGCGGCGTATTGCAGCGCAGCCTTTCCCGTTTGCAGGAATGCACAGCCACCGGGTTTCTGGAACTGGACGGCACGCGGGTGTTTGTGGAACGATTCGGTGCGGTGCCGCAGATCGTTGTCTGCGGCGGCGGCCATGTAGCGGCATCGGTGGTACGGCTGGCAAAACTGCTGGGTCTGCCGGTGCTTGCTATGGAGGACCGCACGGAATATGCGCAGGACCTGCGGGATGCCGGAGCGGACACGGTCCTCTGCTTACCGTTTGCACAGGCACTGGAGCAGGTGCCCGGCGGGGCAGAGACCTACTTTGTGGTCGTGACCCGCGCCCATGCCTTTGATGTGGCCTGCCTGGAGCAGATCTTGCAGAAACCGGCGGCTTACGTTGGCATGATGGGCAGCCGGGGCCGGGCCGCACTGGTACGGCGACAGCTGCTGGAAGCCGGGGCGGATGCTGCACGGGTGGAAGCTGTGCAGGCCCCCATCGGACTTGCCATCGGGGCCAAAACAGCCGAAGAGATCGCGCTGTCCATTCTGGCGCAGATCGTGGAAGTGAAAAACGCCCGCCCTCAGACCGAGGGCTTTGCTCCGGCGCTTCTGGCGGCGATGGAACAGGCCGCACAGAACGGCCAGCCTGCAGTGCTGGCGACGATCATTGCACGGCACGGCTCCACCCCGCGGGAGGTCGGCTCCAAAATGCTGCTCCTGCCCGATGGCACGACTGTGAGCAGTGTGGGCGGCGGCATCATGGAATACCGTACTCGGCAGGCCGCCGCTGAAATGCTGGCCGGGCATACAGCATCGGTGCAGACGGTCACATTTTCGGCCGACGGCAAAAACGAAGATGCCGCGGTTGCGGCCTGCGGTGGTTCTATGGAGCTTCTGCTGGAAATCATTCCGGAAGGAGGATCCATCGAATGAAACAGGATGCCTTGATTCTGGTGCGCGGCGGCGGCGACCTTGCTACCGGCACCATCCATCGTCTGTGGTCCGCCGGGCTGCGGGTTCTTGTACTGGAAACCGCTCACCCGGCGGCTATCCGGCGGCAGGTGTCGCTCTGCGAAGCTGTGTACGAAAGTGAAACAACGGTAGAGGGCCTGAGGGCTGTTCGTATCGACACACTGGAACAGGCTCCGACCGTCTGGGCACAGAATGCGGTGCCCGTCCTCATCGACCCGGCAGGCAGCTGCGTGGCACAAGCAAAGCCGGATGTATTGGTGGATGCCATTCTGGCCAAGAAGAACCTTGGCACCACCCGTGATATGGCACCGCTGACCATCGCCCTTGGCCCCGGATTTACAGCCGGACAGGATGTGGATGTCGTGGTCGAGACGAAGCGCGGCCATCGGCTGGGCCGTATCATCCGGGAGGGCGCTGCCATCCCGAACACTGGTATTCCGGGTGTCATCGGCGGTTATGGCAAGGAGCGGGTCATCCATGCGCAGACGGAAGGCATCTTTCAGGATGTGCGAAAGATCGGTGACCTGGTGGAAGCAGGGGAGATCATCGCACAGATCCGGACGTCGGAAGGCAAATCCATCCCGGTCACCACACAGATCGGCGGCATCCTGCGCGGTCTGCTGCGCAGCGGCTACCCGGTCACTCCGGGGTTCAAGGTGGCTGATGTGGACCCCCGCCGGGAAGAGCTTTCCAACTGTTTCCTGATCTCGGATAAATCCCGCTGTATTGCGGGCAGTGTGCTGGAGCTTGTCTGCGCACAGCTGTGGAACTAACAACAAAAAGCGCCTCTGCTCCGGATGGAGTGACCATCCATGAAACAGAGGCGCTTGCTTTTTTATGGGATCAGTTGCGGTAGCAGCGGTCCTGGCCGACCAGCCAGTCCTCACACAGATGCTGAGCTTCCTCCAGGCTGCGGCTCTCGCAGTCAAAAAAGGCACCGTACAGGGAACGGTAGGAGTAGTGAACACGCGGAACACCGTTTGCGTCCTTGAATCGTTCGCAGCGTTCCTGTCCGGGCATCAGATAGCATTGTTCCATCGTTCATTTCTCCTTCAATCTTTTTGCTGCGGCGGCAGGGCACGCAACGCTTGCTATTGTATCACGCAGGAGAGACGTTTGCTATTGCTGTTTTACCCAAAGATACATTTTGTTTTTCTATGCGGTTGTGGCACAAAAAGGCTTGACAAGGTTTATTCGTGCAGGGCACGCTCTTCTTCAAGGGATGCTTTCATCCCATGGATGCGGCCCAGACCATAGGCCAGCAGAACGCTGCACAGCAGATTTACAATGGAAAACGTCTGCCCGTCTATGATATTGACAACACCGATGATCAGATTGGCAAGGCAGATCAGCCAGAGCGATTTACCGATGCGTGCAAGATGCGCAATGCGGGAATCTATGTCCGAAAACAGATCAAACGACCCGAGCTCGGCTTTGCGGCGGAAATAGATCCAGTTCACACAGCCGCCGACATATTCTGCACCGGTTTCTTCCACAAAGCTGCGATAGTCCCGGTCTGCATTCATCTCCATGCGGATGATGTATTCGCCCGGCTCACAGCGCACGAAGGTGTACGAGCAAAACGCTGCATGCTCCAAAGCCCAGCCTTCCGCCGCCATTTCGTTGAGCCAGAGTTCTTCCTTCTTGAAATCCCATGCCAGATAGACTTTATGGATGGTTTTGCGCGTATTCATGGTCATTCCTCCTTCAGGATGCTTTCGCCGTTTGCAACCAGCTGCTGCAGCCGGGCAAGCTCGTGCTTCAGGACTGCAAGTCCTTCCGCGGTCAACTGATACTCTTTTTTGCGGCTCCCACGTTCCACGGGCAGCTGTCGGATCCATCCTTTTTCGCACAGGGAGTTCAGCGCTCCATACAATGTCCCTGCGGCAAGGTGTACCCGCCCGCCGGAAAGCTGCTCGGTCTGCTGCATGATGCCGTATCCATGCTGCGGATGATAAAGAGCAAGCAGAATGTAATATGTGGACTCGGTCAGGGCCATGGCTTCCATCGTTTCGATACCTCTCCGTTTCGATCGAAAGTTTTTATATCGCGTTCCGATATATCGTGAGAACATTATATCGTGTGACGATATAGTTTGTCAAGTGCATTTTTGCAATATGGAAAAACGATGGAAGCCGGAAAAATATTTTGTGCAATTTTCATAGTTTTCTTCTAAGGATTTTGGTGGTACAATATAGCTATCGAAGTAGGCACATCAGGAGGAGCACATGGCAGAAAAGAACATTGAACTGGATAGTGTAGAGATCGCCGCGGCGGTCTTTGGCAACTGCGACCGGAACATCCGGCTGCTGGAAAACGAGTTCTCCGTTACGGCCGTCTGCCGGGGCACACAGCTCCGGCTCTCCGGCGAACCGGCCAACGTAGCGGCGGCCAGCCGCGCGGTGGAAGGCATGCTTCTTCTGATCGAGAACCATACCCCGCTGGAGGATCAGACTGTGCGCTACTGCATCAGCCTGGCCCATGACGGCGCTGAGAAACGGGTGCGGGAACTGACCGAGGATTTTGTAACGGTTACGGTCAAAGGGCGGCCCATCCGGCCCAAGACGCTGGGCCAGAAGGAATACCTGAATGCCATCCGGAACAATGCCATCACCTTTGGTGTCGGCCCGGCGGGCACCGGTAAGACCTACCTCGCCGTAGCTATGGCCGTAAAGGCCTTCAAGGCCAAGGAGGTGTCCCGCATCGTGCTGACCCGCCCGGCGGTAGAAGCAGGGGAGAAACTGGGTTTTCTGCCCGGTGATCTGCAGCAGAAAGTGGACCCGTATCTGCGCCCGCTGTATGACGGTCTGTTTGATATGCTGGGTGCTGAAACATATGAGCGTCTGGTGGAAAAACAGATCATTGAGGTGGCCCCGCTGGCCTATATGCGCGGCCGTACGCTGGACGACTCCTTCATCATTCTGGATGAGGCGCAGAACACCACGCCGGAGCAGATGAAAATGTTCCTGACCCGCATGGGCGTGGGTTCCAAGGTCGTTGTGACCGGCGATGTAACTCAGATCGACCTGCCGGAACGCACCCGCAGCGGCCTTGTGGATGCGCTGCATGTGCTGAAGCAGGTCAAGGGCATTGCCCAGTGCTATTTTACCGAAAAAGACGTTGTGCGCCACCGCCTTGTGCAGGAGATCATCAAGGCATACGACAGGGCTGCACATCCCGAAAAACAACCAAACCAGAAAGGAGAGGACTGATTCTATGTCCAATAAAGTTCTGATCACCAATTCCCAGAAGGCCGTCAAGGTCCCGTCCGGCCTCCGCATCCTGATCCGCCGCGCCTGCAACGCTGTGCTGGAGTTCGAGCACTTTGAGGCTCCGGCTGAGATCAGCGTGACCTTTGTGGACAACGCGGCCATTGCAGAGCTGAACAACCAGTACCGCAACAAGCCCATGCCCACCGACGTTTTGAGCTTCCCGCTGGGTGTGGATGGCAAATATGATGTGGACGAAAACAACGGCTGCAAAATGCTGGGCGATATCGTCATCAGCATGGAGCGCGCCCAGGAGCAAGCGACCCTCTACGGCCATCCGCTGCAGCGGGAAGTGGCATTTCTGACCGTGCATTCCATGCTGCATCTGCTGGGCTACGACCATGAGAACGGCGGCCTGGAAGCTATGCGGATGCGGGAAAAAGAAGAGGCCGTGCTGCTGCAGCTGGGCCTGCCCCGCACGGTGAGCTACACCGAATGATTTGCCTTTGATCCAACGTGCATTTCTGCACACAGCAAGACAGGAGTTTGATTTTGAGTAACACGACGCCCGTTCAGGGCCATTACGATACGTCGTCGGTTTTTGTGGCGGTCATCGGCCGCCCCAATGTGGGCAAATCCAGCCTGACCAACCTGCTGGTTGGCGAAAAGGTGGCCATTGTCACCTCCAAGCCGCAGACCACCCGTACCCGCATTACCGGTGTGATCACCCGCGGCCCGCTGCAGTATGTGCTGCTGGATACCCCCGGCGTACACAAAGCCCGCAACAAGCTGGGCAAGCGCATGGACAAAACCGCCAGCGATTCCATTGCCGACGTGGATGTTTCCATGATGCTGTTTGAGCCCTATGGTGCCCTGAATGAATCCGAGATGGTTCTGGTGGACATGCTGCGCAGCAGCGGCGGCCCGGCCATTGCCGTCATCAATAAGACAGACCTTGTTAAGGATGCCGCTGACCTGGAAGCCCGCAAAGAAGAGCTGAAGGCGCTGAGTGTATTCGATGACATCTACACGGTCAGCGTCCGCAACGAGGACGGCTGTGAAACGCTGTTCGATGCCTTGAGCCGCTACGCCGTAGAAGGCCCCCATTACTTTGATGATGATGCCTACACCGATATGCCAGAGAAGGAACTGGTGGCAGAGGTCATCCGTGAAAAAGCTCTGCTGTTCATGCGCGACGAGATCCCGCACGGCATCGCGGTGGTCGTGGAGCGCTTCAAAGAGCGCCCCGGCACCGATCTCATCGACATTGATGTGAACATTTACTGTGAGCGGGAAAGCCACAAGGGCATGGTCATCGGCAAGGGCGGCGCCATGCTGAAAAAGATCGCCAGTGCGGCCCGTGCCGACTGCGAAGAGTTTCTGGGCTGCCGTGTGAACCTGCAGTGCTGGGTCAAGGTGAAGTCGGACTGGCGGGATAACGAGTTCCTGCTGAACAATTTCGGTTTCAAGCAGAACAACGGCAACCGCTGAGCCTTTCCAATGCAGGGCGGGTTTTCCTCGGATAACGCCACCGCCGCCAGAGAACACTGACGGCAGTGGCGCTGCCCGGAAAGGAGACCCGGCCAATGGACGTGCAAACAAGCTGGCAGGCCTTTGCCTGCACGGGAAACATTCTCCGTTATCTGGAGTACAAACAGACACAGATGCCGGACGAGCATCCGGCAGGAGACACGGATCATGGAGACCTTTGTAACACTGGGTCTGGTGTTGAAAGAGACCCGCTATAAAGAATCGGACCGGATCCTCACGATCCTGACCCCGGGGCTGGGGGTAATCTCGGCTTCGGCACAGAGCAGCCTGCGGCTGAAAAGCAAATTGTTCAGCGCGTGCGGGCTGTTTTGCTATTCGGAATTCACGCTGGTGCCGGGGCGCAACATGTATACTGTGCGCGAAGCGGCCGTCAAGAATGTCTTTCACGGCATTTCTTCCTCCATCGAGGGGATGAGTCTGGCCATGTATCTGGCCGAAATGGCTGCTGCGTTGACCCCCACCGGACAGGAAGCTGAGCGGGAACTGCGTCTGCTACTGAACTGCCTGTACATGATCAGTGAGCACAAGGCGGACCTGCGGGCCATCAAGGCCGTTTTTGAGCTTCGCACCATGAGCGAGTGTGGCTTTCTGCCGCAGTTGGTGTGCTGCCGCGACTGCGGCACCTACGATGCAGGCGATGCCTTTTATCTGGATGTGCAGGAGGGCTATCTGCTCTGTGCTGATTGTGCGGCCAAGGCTGGGAAACGCTGCAATCTGGATCGCAATGCACTGTTTGCACTGCGGCACATCTGCCTTGTGGAGGACAAAAAAATATTTTCGTTCAAGATTTCTGTGGGCAGTCTGGAAAAGCTGGCAGCCGTAGCGGAGCAGTATGCGCTAACGCATCTGGACAAGCCGCTGAAGAGCTACGACTTTTTAAAAACGGTGCTGCCCTGAGCAAAAGGATATTATGGAAACAAGCTACTTAAAAACATTAGAACTGGATAAGATCATCGCCCGTGCTGCGGAGGGCTGTGTATGTAAGGAAGCAAAGGCGAAGCTCCTGGCACTTGAGCCGCAGTGTGACCCGGACGAGGTGCGCTATGCGCTGGAGCAGACGGATGCCATCAATACGCTGCTGATTAAGAACGGTTCGCCCCGTTTCGGCGGAGTGGAGGGCGTCAGTGCGCTGGCCGCCCGTGCGGTCAAGGGCGGCGTGCTTTCCATGGGCGAGCTGCTGATGGTGGCCGGTGCTCTGCGCAACTTCCAGAACCTGACCAACTGGTACGGTTCTTCGGAGCACGATATGCTCCCGACCGATGATCTGTTCTATGCGTTGTCCCCGGAGCCGGGCCTGGAACAGCAGATCTCCAGTGCGATCCTTGCCCCGGATGCGATGGCCGACACGGCCTCCCGCACCCTGAACGACCTGCGCAAGAAGATCCGTGCGACCGAAAACAGCATTCGCGACCGTCTGGAAAGCATGGTGCGCAACATGGACACCTCAAAATATCTGCAGGAGAGTGTGGTCTCCATGCGCAACGGCCGCTACGTTGTCCCGGTCAAGAGCGAATACCGCGGCGAAGTGAGCGGCATCATCCATGACGTTTCCTCTACCGGTGCAACGGTGTTTGTGGAACCGCAGGCTGTCGTGGAAGCCAATGCCCGCATCCTGCAGTATCGTGCCCAGGAAGCGCAGGAGATCGAGCGCATTCTGGTAGCCTTTACCGCACAGGTGGCAGCCATTGAGCCGCAGTTCCAGTACAGCTATCAGGCCATGCTGGACATTGATGTCCTGCTGGCAAAGGCGCGTCTGGCGCTGGAGCTCAAGGCATTCAAACCTGCAGTGCGCACCGACAATTCCTTCTCGCTGATCCGGGCACGCCACCCATTGATCGACCCACAGAAGTGCGTGCCGGTGGACATTGCACTGGGCAAAGAATATGATTCGCTCATCATCACCGGCCCGAACACCGGCGGCAAGACCGTCACCCTGAAAACGGCCGGTCTGCTGTGCGCGATGGCACAGTGTGGTTTCCTGATCCCGGCCGACGAGCGCAGCGAGGTCTGCGTGTTCGATGAGTTTCTCGTGGACATCGGCGATGAGCAGAGCATCGAACAGAGCCTTTCCACCTTCTCCGGCCATATGAAAAAGATCACTGGCATTCTGGAGCTGGCCATGCCGCACACCCTTGTGCTGCTGGACGAGCTGGGTGCCGGTACCGACCCTGCCGAGGGTGCCGCGCTGGCTGTGGCCATCATTGAAGAACTGCGCCGCCGCGGCGTGCTGCTGATGGCCACCACCCACTATGCAGAGCTCAAGGTGTTCGCACTGGAGACCAAGGGCGTCGTGAACGCCAGCTGCGAATTCGATCTGGAAACGCTGCGCCCGACCTATAAGCTGAGCGTCGGCGTGCCGGGCAAGTCCAACGCATTCCTCATCAGTGAGAAACTTGGCATCCCGGAGCGGGTCATTGAGGCAGCGCAGCAGCATCTGTCGGCCGAGGATAAGCGGCTGGATGCCGTTCTGGGTCAGCTGGATGATCTGAAATTGCAGCTGAAGGAAAGCCAGCACGAGGTGGAAGAGCTGAAGAACGAGGCATCCCACCAGCTGGAGGCTGCCCAGAAAAAGCGGGATGAACTGATCCAGCAGGGCGAAAACGAGCTGGAAGCGGCCCGCGCCAAAGCCCGTGCGCTGGCCCAGCAGGTGGAAAGCCAGGCCTATGCGCTGACCGACGAACTGCGTCAGCTGCAGAAGGACGAGCGCCTGAGCACCCAGCAGAAAGCCCAGCGTGCCCGTGAGATTGCCAAAAAGGAATCCGAAAAGCTGTTTATGGGCACCGAGGTGGTGCACAATCCGGTCAAGGAATTTGTTCCACTGAAAGAGGTCAAGGTAGGGCAGGAGGTCTGCATTGCAGAGCTCAACCAGCTGGCCACGGTGCTTTCGCTGCCGGACAAGAACGGGGATGTTCTGGTACGGGCCGGCATCATCAAGACCAAGGTCCCGCTCAAGGGGCTCAAACAGCCGGAAAAGCTGGTCAAGGACCCGAAACCGCAGACCAAGGCACAGCAGCGGTATTCCCGCCTGACCGGCGACGCAAACCGTCCGAATGGCCGCGTGGAGCGGGTGCACCGCAGCGCTAAAATGGAGTGCAATCTGCTGGGATTGACCGTGGACGAGGCCTTGCCAGAGGTGGATTCCTTCATCGACCGCGCCATTCTGAACGGCCAGACCGTAGTCTACCTGATCCACGGCAATGGCACCGGCGCACTGCGCACTGCCATCCACAAGCACCTGCGCGGCAACCGCATGGTCAAGAGCTTCCGTCTGGGCCGTTACGGCGAAGGCGAAAGCGGCGTGACCGTCGTGGAGCTGAAATAAGGGGTCATTTCAAAGCCTGCCCACTGCTTATGGGCAGGCTTTTTGCTTGCACTGCAGAAAAAAAGCCGAGTACACTCGTATTGTAAAGAGAAGTTTTCAATCTGGATAGGAAGTTATCTATCATGGCAGGACGTTATAAACCCACGCACCAGAAAAAGAAGCGAAGAGCGAAACGGAAGGAGAGTTCTTTTCTCCGCACGGCCCTCACACTCTGTTTCTGTGTGCTTGCATTTGTTTTTTCGGCGTTTCTCTGGCGAGAAGCATTGCGGGTTTCTTCACAAGAGCAGGGAAGTGTCTCTGCATCCGGAAAGGCGTTTCGGCCGCAGGTGGGCGACCCGCCGTATCGTGTAGCCATTGATGCCGGGCATGGCGGCAACGACCCGGGCGCAAGGGGAGTGGTGGAAGAAAAAGACATGACGGCCGCCACGGCCTCCGTGCTGCTTGCATGGCTGGAGCAGGACCCGAATTACATTCCGCTCCGGACGCGGGATGCCTTTGACCAGACCGCAACGCCTGCCGAGCGGGCAGCCGCCGCCAATGCGCAGGCCCCACAGTTGCTGCTTTCCATTCACGGAAACTCCGCCGCAAACGGTTCCAGTGCAGCCGGCTTTGAGTGCTATCCATCTGTGCCGGGGCGCACATGGCATGCGGAGAGTTATTACTTTGCTCAGAAATTGGCAGAGGGGATGCAGAACGCCGGAGCACGCCTGCGTGGGCGCGGCGGCATCCGTTACATTTATTATCTGGAAAATGATCAGAAGCAGCTGGTGGAGAGCACCCATACCGAAGTGCGTGCAGAACGGAGCTTCACACTGCTGGAAGATGTAAACTGTCCGGTCGTGCTGGCGGAACAATGCTTTGTGACCAATGCGGATGATGTGGAACGCTTTGGCAGCGAACAGGGCTGCAAACGAACTGCGCGTATTTACTACGAGGCCATCTGTGCATATTTTGGCACCACGCCGCTGCCGGATGCAAACCAATGATTCTCAAAACGGGGAAGAGACGTTTCCTGTGCCAAAAATTAAAATGCCGCAACCCAAGTCATCAGGGCCTCCGGATCGCAGAAACCTGCGTGAAGGGAAGGTCCTGATTTTTAGGATATGTTTTTTCGTATAATGCACGTTATGTGAAACAGAGGGAAGCGAAAAAGCCCTCTTTTCCAGATTTTGGCTCTTTTTGCGTCCCGCCGGCGTTCCGACCGCCCATGCCGCGTTTTGCGGACTTTGCTGCAATTTATCTGTTTTTTATGATTTTATATTTTGTTTTTATCATTATTTGATTCTTCGGGCTGCACAGTCTTTACAATCTTTTTTGTCCGGCACTCGTTGTTCGCCAGTCATTATTTATATTTGCTTTTAAGACCGTTCCAATCTTTTTATTTTTCTGTGTACGACCATTTGGTTGTGTCGAACCAAATCGTTGGCTGCATTCCGGTTGACATTTTCGTGGGTATCTTTTAAAGCACTGATTTCGTTCTGCACAGAATATAAAGTTTGATTACACCGACAATGCCCAGCTGCAGCCGTTTTACAAACGTGCCTTTATAGAATCTCTGCCGACTGGAAAACCAACAGGTGCCGCGGTGGATTCTTGTTGCACTCTGTAAACTTCGTTAATTTATTCACAGGACAAACAAAAAAGCACCTTTTGATTCTGAGATCATAAGGTGCCTGACAAACCATATTTCAATTACTTTTCCGTATCTGCGTCCGAATTTGATGTGAGCGTTTCAGCATCCAGTCCGAAACCCTCTTTTGCAGAGCCATCAAAGGCTGCCATGGGTGTAGAAGAATCTTCCGCAGTTGCGCTGTTTTCTGTGGCTTCGGCAGTGCTGCCAGGCAATTCTTCCCTGCTCTCCCCTGTTTCAGCTTCTGTTGTATCCAAGGCTGCTTTGCCGGGCTTTTTGCGGGATGCCTTGCCCAACGGGTTTTCTTCAATGGCGGCACGCACCTGGAATTCCTGCAGATGGGTATAGATTTGCGTTGTGCCAACACTGCTGTGGCCCAGCAGCTGCTTCAGGGTCAGGATGTCCACATTGCCGGTCTGGTACATCAGCGTTGCAGCCGTATGGCGCAGTTTGTGGGTGGAAAAACCTTTCAGTCCGGCTGCTTTCATGGCTCCGGTCACCAGCTGCTCCACCCGCCGGTTGGAAATGCGCTCCTTGCGCCGCCGGGTCACGAACACGGCACGTTCTTTTGGCGAAAGACCTTCCATCACATTGCGCTTGTTCAGGTAAAGCTGCAGCGCTTCCACGCAGGCATCGTTCAGATACACCATGCGCTCTTTGTGGCCCTTGCCGAACAGCCGGATCTGCCGCTGTTCCAGATCAATGTCATCCAAGTCCATGCCCACAAGCTCCGACAGACGCATGCCGCAGTTCAGGAACAGGACCACCATGCAGTAATCCCGCTCCGGGAAATCGCTCTGGGTCTGGGTACTTTCCAGCAGATCCATGGACTGTTCTGCAGTCAGGTATTTGGGCAGGACCTTGTCCTGTTTGGGAGGTTTGATCGCAGCGGTCGGGTCGGAATCCAGCCGGTTGACCTGATTGACCAGATAATCATAAAAGCCGTGGAGACTGGCCAGCCGCCGGGCAGTCGAGGACTTTTTGTTGCCGCATTCCCGGTTGAGGAAATACAGGTATTCGTAGATATCCTCTTTGGTCACGCTGGCCCAGAAGGCCGTGTCCAATCCTTTGGGGTCGATGTCCTGCATCTCGCTGTCTGCCGGAACAAGGCCGCGTCGGCGCTTCATAAAGCGGCTGAACCCGCGCAGGTCGCAAAAATAGCTGAACGCCGTATTGGCGCTTTTGCCGGCGATCACTTCCAGATAGCGTACATATTCCACAATATCCGGCGAAGCATCCTCAAAGGGCTTGTGTTTGCCGGGGTTCTTTTCGTCCAGATAAATCGACATGGCATCCTCTTACAAACGATCTGTTTTCAGTGCGTTGATGGCATCGGAAATATACGCGGCACCAATCAGCTTCATGCCCGGATAATCCGCCGGGTTCAGGTGGTTCAGGCTGTGCTTGGGCACCACGGCGCGTTCAAACCCAATGCGTTCTGCCTCATGCAGACGCTGTTCCAAGTTGGGCACACTGCGCACTTCCCCACCCAGGCCGACCTCGCCAATGGCGATCAGCTTGTCGCTGACCGGGCGGTCCAGCAGCGAGGACACCATACTCAGACACACCGAAAGATCACAGGCCGTGTCCCGCAGGGCAATGCCGCCCACAATGTTGACATACACGTCCAGATTGCCGAAGAAATAGCCTGCACGCTTTTCCAACACGGCGATGAGCAAATTCATGCGGTTATAGTCGTAGCCGCTGCAGGCACGCCGTGGGGCCGGGAAATTCGTCTTGGTGGCAAGGGCCTGGATCTCGCTCAGAATGGGTCGGCTGCCCTCCATGGTACAGGCCACGCAGTTTCCGGAAACGCCCAGTGGACGGCCTTCCAGCAGCATCTGCGACGGGTTTTCAATCTCGGCCAGACCGGTACCGGTCATATCGAACATGCCAAGCTCATTCGTGGAGCCATAGCGGTTCTTTGCCGCCCGCAGGATGCGGTATGGCAGCATCTTGTCGCCCTCAAAGTAAAGCACTGTGTCCACGATATGCTCCATGACTTTGGGGCCGGCAATGGCACCGTCCTTGTTCACATGACCCACGATGAACATGGGGATCTCCTGTTTCTTGGCAACAGCCAGCAGACGCGCCGCGCTCTCCTTGACCTGGCTGACTGTACCGGACGACGACGAGATGTCCATACAGCGCATGGTCTGGATGGAGTCGATGACCACAAGGTCCGGTTTTTCCTTTTCAATCAGGCCACAGATCTCGTCCACATCGTTTTCGGCGGCCAGAAAAATATTGTCCTGCGGGACCTTCAGGCGGGCTGCACGCAGCTTGACCTGCCGGATCGATTCTTCGCCCGTGATATACAGAACGCTATGCTGATTGGAAATGGCACCGCACAGTTGCAGCAGCATGGTGGATTTGCCCACGCCCGGCTCGCCGCTCAGCAACACAACGCCGCCCAGCACGATGCCGCCGCCCAGCACGCGGTCCAGCTCTGAAATGCCGGTCAGAATGCGGCTTTTCTCCTCTGTGGTGCTGATCTCGGACAGACGCCGGGCCGTCAGGCTGGTCACGCCCTCCGGACGGGCAGCAGCCGCCTGCCGTGCCGCAGCGGTGCCCGCTTTCGGAGCTTCGGCCACTACATCCTCATTCATAGTATTCCAGCTCCCGCAGCTCGGGCAGCGGCCCATCCAGCGGGGGCTTGTCTCCCCGCAGTTGGAGCAGACATAAACAGTTTTCAGTTTCGGCTCTTTCATAAAAAGACTCCTGCGTTTCTCATCCATTTTCCTTATTGTAGCATACCCGGGGCGGCATCGCAAGAAAAGCTGACGTTAAAGGATTTTTCCGCCCAGATACGCGAGCCCTGTCGCTGCGCCGCACAGCGGCAAAAATACCACGATCACCAGCAGATACTGCCCCATCAGTTCCCGCGCCCCGGAACAGGCTTGTCCGGCCGTTTTCCGGAAGGAGTAGGCCCGGATGCGCCCGCTCACCTGCAGTGCTGCTGCACCGAACATACACAGGCAGCCGGCGGCACAGGCGGCCGGAATGCCCAGCAGCAACAAAGCGAGGATGCTTTTCCCGTCTGCCCCCGCCAGCAGCTGCGCGGATAAAAGGCCGTTGCCAAGGCCGTACAGCATCGTAAACAAAAAGATGCACACCGGCCCCACAGCGGACAGGCCCAGCAAAAGCAGCAGCGTTGCCGCAGCTGCAAGGGCCGCATACTCGGCGCAGAACAGCCCTGCTGCAGACGTTGGCGCAGAAACCGAAAAGAGCCCGCACCAGCATTGCAGAAAATAGCTCAGCATCTCCTGCTGCGAGGCATCGCAGACCGCCTGCAGGCTGCCCGCTGCCGCTGTGCCGATGAGAAAGGCCGCCGCCAGCAGGCAGCAATCCCGGCTGGCATGCCGCATGCGGCGGTGCAGCCGTTCCGGTTGCTGTGCGACGCCATCCGGCATTGCTTCTCCGGCGTTCAGGGGCTCCGGAACCGATTGCTTCGGGGTACCGGACTCTGCCGGGAGCTGCGGCAAAAGCGCCGTAGTCTCAGGCGATGTCCGGACTTCATCAGACGGATAGACCCACATCCTGCATCCTCCTTCAGATCCGACGTTTTTTCTCTCCGAGAGCCCGGCCCAGAACACCCCCGGCACAGCTGCAGAGAAGCACCGCTGCCATCCGGAGCAAAGCCGGGGTGTCAAACAGGCCGCCGGACATCAGCAGCAGACCGCTCAGCGTTGCCACAAACAGTCCGCCCAACAGTAAGCCCGTCAAAAGACCCTGTGCTTTTTTCCAGAACGCCGCCAGTGCGCTGCCGCAGAAGCCCCCGACGCAAACTGACACCGTGGCCAGCGGCCACGCCATGGACGCCGAGCAGCCCTGCTTTGCCATCCAGGCCGCAGACCCCAAGATGCAGAGCGTCGCAGCCAACACTCCGGCCAGTGCTCCCAGCAGCAGAGCCGCCGGGGTATGAGTTTTTTCCAACATAAAAACGCGCCTCCCTGCCATACACTATGCAGAGAGACGCGTCGGATATGCGGTGATCGAAAAAATTACTTCTTGTCCGTCTTGCTTTCAGCCTTGTCCATGTTCAGCTTCTCGACAGAGCCGATGGCAGTCTTGGTAAAGCGGATCTTCACACGGTCTGCGCCGGTTTCCAGCACGAAGGTATCATCCTTGATGGCAACAACGCGGCCGATCACACCACCGATGGTGGTGACCTGATCGCCGATCTCCAGGCTGCTGCGCATGGCGGCATCCTTCTTGTCCTGGCGCTTCTGCGGCAGGTAGATCAGGATGATCATGAACACGATGATGAGGATCATCGGCAGGAAGCTCAGCAGCATTTCAGCCGTGGTAGCCGTACCGGTGGAAGCATTCAGAAACTGGATCATAGCAAGTATACTCCTTAAAAATAACGATTTCTTCTATTATATCGGATAAATGCGCATTGTGCAAGCGTTTTGCCGGAAAAATCAGATGCGGGTATCAAGTTTATGCACATAGGTGTCGTGGAACTGCTGGAAGGTGCCGTTGTCCAGCGCCTCACGGATGCGCTCCATCAGGTGGTTGTAGAAATACAGGTTGTGCATAACGGCCAAACGCATGCCCAGCATTTCATCGGCCTTCTGCAAGTGGCGG
>OIZO01000951.1_pt1 | contig 17068 bp, 16 predicted proteins | sample 1588551 | NCBI WGS metagenome assembly OIZO01 (sample SAMN03283271) | human gut metagenome | biome: human-associated habitat; material: feces | host: Homo sapiens | place: Peru | collected 2012 | reverse complement strand
AGTAAAGCCCACAGGGATGGTAGACTTAATGACCATAATAGCATCGGGATTGTACTGGATGACAAGCTTGATGACCGCCTCTACCGCAGAAGTATCAAAGAAGTTCTTCTTACTGTCGTAATTAGTAGGTGCTGCGATAACAACAAACTCTGCATCCTTGTAGGCGGCTTCTGCATCGAGCGTAGCCGTCAGATTCAAATCTTTTTCGGCAAGATATTTTTCAATGTATTCGTCCTGAATCGGAGATTTTTTATGATTGATGAGGTCAACTTTTTCCGGAATAATATCTACTGCCACGACCTCATGATGCTGGGACAGAAGCGTAGCAATGGATAAACCGACGTAACCGGTACCAGCAACTGCGATTTTCATTCGCTCTTTCTCCCTTTCTGTACGTTCTTCCATCCTTAGTAAGACTTATGCTTTGATTCCCTGATACTCCTGCTGAACCTGCTGATAGCTTTCCAGATTGCCAATGTCATACCGCTTGCCCGGCATTTCCATAGCATGCACATCCGTTACTGTGCACAGCCATGCAATGAAACTTCCCGGCGCATCGGTGCCGCATTTCTTCTGTGCGATCGCATCCTCGACCTTTTGGGCATCCTCTCGGGTGTAGACATAGAAGGGAGGGCAGCACCAGTGGCTCTTGGGTTGGGCTGGCTTTTCTTCCATCGAAAGGATCTTATCCTGATCATCCAACTCCACCACACCGCATTTGGTGAGTTTCTTTTCGCTAGGCTCATAATAGCGCATGATGCAGGAGGTCTTCTTCTCGTTGGCATAGGCAACAAACTTGGAAAGGGAGAAATCCAGCACGTTATCTCCGGCAATCACCAGCATGTCATCATCCAGCCCCAACTGGTCAATGGCAAACTGCACATCACATACAGCACCCAGCCGGGTCTCATTGCTGCTTGTTCCATCGTCCACCACCCGGATATTCTGTTTCTTGGTTGCCGCCCAGTCCTCAAAATGGTGGGCAAACTTGTGATTACTGATGACCACATAGGTGTCCACCAAACCAGCAGTGTCAATGTCATCCACCAGCCAGTCCAAGATGGTCTTATCCCCTACCTTCAGCAAGGGTTTGGGAAAGTTCTCCGTTAAGGGATACAAGCGAGTTGCATATCCCGCCGCCAAAATCAAGCACTTCATATTAGTCCTCCGTCTTATGCCCTACACCGTCCGCACTCTCACACAGATGGAAACTGTACTTACCACGCATCTCTGGGAATGCCGTGAGATATTTTCGTTCCACTTCTTCCCGAATGACATCTGTCTTGCTGGGATCAATCAGTGCCATGCAGCACCCCTTAAAGCCAGCACCGCTAAAGCGCCCACCGTAAATACCGTTGGTTTCCCGCATGATCTCATAGAGTCTAATCTGCTCCGGCGCACCAGATTCCCAGTTATGGATACTGCTCCAGCCTGATTCAAAGGACAGGCGTCCGTACTCTTCCAAATCCCCTCGCCGCCATGCTTCCGCACCAGCTTCCACACGCTTGAACTCGGTATACCAATGTTCACAGCGTTTTGCCCATTGCACCGGCAGCTTATCTTTATAGGTCTGGTAGATTTCATACGAAACATCACGGGCATTGGCCTCATTAAACTTTCCGTACTCCAGACCCGCAAAAGCCTGCAAAGCGTAAACACCGGATCGCAGTTCATCCACACGCATATTATATTTAGAGCCGGCCAGACTGTGCTCCAATCCACTGAAAAACACAGCAATTCTGTAGGGCTTCATATTGGGATTCGTGGGAATCAGTTCGTAGCTGTTATCCTTACAGTCCAGATACAGCAAGTGGTCTTTTTTGCTCAGGACCTCACAACTCTGATCCAGTGTTCCTACATTAACGCCCACGTAGTTTTTCTCCGCATCAAACGCAATGCTGATCAGTTCTGACGGCTCTAGTTTGATTTCATTTACCCGGCACAGTGCATCCAAAAAAGACAGAATTACCGCTGCGGAGGAAGAAAGTCCTCCGATGGGCAAAGAGCCCTCAATGACACCACTGAGTCCGACTGTCAACGGAAACCGATTGCTCAGCGCCCAAGTAGCACCCCGCAGGTAGTCCGCCCAATCGCCCGTTTTTTCGCCAATCTCCCGGATATGCCACTGGGCACGTTTCGGGAATTGAAGACTGCACATTTCAATAACGCCATTCATCTTGGGCTTGTATGCAATATGAATTCCCTTGTCAATCGCAAGTCCTGTAATCTTTCCAAGGTTGTGATCACTGTGTGCACCAATGGGGCAAATCCGATAGGGACAAAAGCTGATACCTGTGGGTTCCTTGCCGTATATTTCGTAGAATCGTTCCTCGCAGCGCATAATATCCTCACATCTCTTCTATTATAGTTATCCTAGACAATCAAACACTTCGCATAAACACATTCCATATCTACATCACCCTTGACAACCGTGTACTAACGCTGTCTGCAAAGATAGTCAGATCAAAGCATCTTGACCTCAAATGCCCTCATGCCCGTTTTCAGATTGCTCGATTTACATAGTTTTTCGTTGCAAAATCGCTGTGTTTAATAATACACGGATTGCCAAAAACAATTGAATGATCTGGTATATCGCAGTTTACATATGAATTTGGTGCAATCAAGACATCACTTCCAACGTGAATTGCTCCGACGATTGTTGCATTTACACCAATCCATACATTATCACCGATAACAGGAGCCCCCTCTCGCCTCCCACGATTTTCCTGACCTATCGTTACACCTTTGTGTATATTAATATTTTTTCCGAGTACAGCACTTGGATTAATTGTAATACAATATGGATGACAAAAGTACAAACCCGGACCTATATTTGTTTCAACATACAAGTCAATATGGTTTCGATCTTTAAGATACCAGAATATTCTTTTGTATACTTTTTTTAACAGGGGATTCTTCTCTATTTGAGCCTTTCTAAACCACTTTTGAAAACTCGGGGTTTTTCCCCCCCCCGGGATATCTTTCTATATCCTGTTTCAAAATGCTATTCATCTTTTCTCACCTCATATAAAACTCTTTATACCACTCAGCAAACTTCCGCAAGCCTTCCCGCAACGGAGTGTGGGGCTTAAAACCAAAGTCACGCTCCAGCGGCTCGGTGTCTGCAAAGGTCACAGGCACATCGCCGGGCTGCATGGGCACCAGCTCTTTGTGGGCCTCAAAATCATAGTCCGCAGGCAGCACACCAGCACGCACCAGTTCCTCCGACAGAATCTGCACAAAATCCAGCAGGTTTTCCGGATTGGAGTTGCCGATGTTGTAAACCGCATAGGGAGGAATGGGCAAACCATCTTCGCCGTTCTTTTTCTCCGGTGCCTTTGCCATCACACGGACAACACCTTCCACGATGTCATCCACATAGGTAAAGTCCCGCTTGCAGTTTCCGTAGTTGAAAATCTTGATGGTTTCGCCGTTCACCAATTTGTTGGTGAAGCCGAAATATGCCATGTCTGGACGACCGGCAGGTCCATACACGGTAAAGAATCGCAGGCCGGTGGAGGGGATATTGTAGAGTTTGGAGTAGGCGTGTGCCATCAGCTCATTAGACTTCTTGGTCGCTGCATACAGAGACACCGGGTTGTCCACCTTGTCATCGGTGGAGTAGGGTACCTTCTTATTGCTGCCATAGACAGAACTGGAAGATGCGTACACCAGATGCTCCACCGGATAATGACGGCAGGCTTCCAGAATGTTATAGAAGCCAATCATGTTGCTTTCGATGTAAGCATCCGGATTGGTGATTGAGTAGCGAACGCCAGCTTGGGCCCCCAGATTGACCACAATATCCGGGTGATGCTGCTCAAAAATGCTGTCAATCAGTGCCTTGTCCGCAAGGTTGCCCTTGATAAAGGTGTAGTTCTCAAACTTCTGAAGCTCTGCAAGACGAGCTTCCTTGATACGGACATCATAGTAATCGTTCATGTTGTCCAGACCGATGACCTTGGTATCCGGCTCCGTGGTCAGAATACGTTTGGCAAGGTTGGAGCCGATAAAACCGGATGCGCCTGTGATGAATACAATCATAATTCATTTTCCTTTCATGTCTCTTTTTTAATTAATCTAATCCAAATAAAGCCCGCATCAATTTACTTTTCTTCAACATATTGTGAATGCATATACCACCTAATAATCCTACAAGAAAGTTGATGGCTGTAAATGTCACCGGCGGCATCCACGGTTTATTAAATAAGCATATTGAAGTATATATCAGTTGCTGATGAAATAGATAAACCGTCATTCCTGCATCAAAATTGAGATTCATCGTGCTTATTGAAAAGCGATCATTCATTAGTAGAATTCCAACTATAAATGAAAACACTCCTGTCAAACTAACAACAGGATAGAGTAGGTTTCCGATTACTCTTATAGAGCTTTGAGTAAAATATAGATACTGAATAAATGCAAAGAGCAGAATACTGGTTACCGCCCCCCTAAAAATACAGCACCATTCACACATCTCGCAGAATTCATTCTGCGAAACAACATTCCAAAATAAAAGAACAACGAATACTGCATAGCAGTTAGAATCTGATAAAAATTAGGAAAGCCAACTCTTCCAAGAATCATCCCACCATATATACACAAAGCAAAAACAATTCCCCACACAATTGTTGTTTTCTTTTTTTCAAATATTTTTGACGAAAGAGCCTGAAAAAGGACAAATTGCCAGAATAGCATTAGCAGAAACCAAAGTTGACTTGGTGATGTTCCCAAAACAAACTTTTTAATTAAAATCTTTGCTTCAGGCTTCCAAAAGAAGCAGTAAAACGGAACCACCCATAACACCATGGCTGAGATGTACGGGATAATCAGCCTCTTTATCTTCTTCCGAATAACAATACAGAAGTCGGAATACCTATCCGTTTCAAAAAAAAGATAAGAGAAAATATATCCTGACACAAATGTAAAGGCGTAAATATGTATTCTGTTAAGATAACCCGAAATATAGTATAATGCTCTACTCGTGTTATATGCTTCCTCCGGTCCCCAATCTCCACCTGCGCTACAAAGCATACTATGGTACAAAACAACAAGACCCATCAAAATGTCTTTGATGACTTTCATTGTCTCAAGTTCTTTGCTTTTATAATTCACCATTGAATTCATGTTTTCTCAGCTTTCTCACCAACCGGCATATCATATTTCTATAAAGCAAAAGATTAACTATTACAATGATAGCAAGTGCACCCAACGCAGTCTTTACTGCTAGAAGGAACCATCCTAGGTAGTTGGGTGCATTCATATGCATCAAACTACCTAGAGACAAAATAAGCACCGCACTCAATGCATCTGCTGCAAATTGCTTTGCTACATTTTTCATCGACCAGAAAATGAAATGCTTTGAATCGTAAATTGCAAGCCAAACGGTTTGATATGCCATAGCAACCAGCGTTCCAATTGATACACCAATCAGCCCCCATGCTTTAACCGTCAAAACAGAAACAACAATGTTCAAAGCCGCTGCAACTATATAGTTTCTCTGAGTTTGTTTATAGTGCCCCGCCGCAAGTACCATTATGTTATATGGAAGTCGTAAACAGTGCATTGCATTAGCTAAAGTTAATAAAACCGCAAAAACTGGTTGAATATAATTTGCATCTGTTATTCCTATGGTATAAACTTGCACAAAAGGGACGATTAGTGCAGCTGTACAAGCAAAAACATAGGTTGTTCCTGTATGAATCACCCACTCAACCCATGAAAAAAAATCTTCCAGTTGTTTCAGTTCTTGCCTTGCCCAAAGCTCACCTATCAACGCTTGTATTCCATTTGTCATTGAAAGAAACAGCGTTTTTACCCCTCGAACAACCAAAAAATAGACAGAATAAATGGAAACATTAGACAATGTCGAAAAAACAGTTAGAACAATTGTATCTGTTCCATCCAAAACAACTGCTGCTATATGCTGTGCAACGCCATTCCATTTTTGTTTTATCGGCTCGTCCTTATATTGAATTTTCCAGTCTATATTATATTTTTTATTAACATAAAAACGAAGTGCAACAGGTCTAGCTAAGTAAATAAGTGAGGATACAAGCTTTACAAGCTGAACTGATCCTCCGAACGATATTAAGATCATGCACATGACAGTATTCAGAATAACTGTAATTGTCTGTGCATTGTACTGAATATATCCATGCTGATCGGCATTTAATAAAAGTGCATTTGTAATTCCAAAATAATACTGTGCAAATGAGCTGATAGAAATTGCTAGAATTAAAGTAGCAGTATAAAGAAAGTCAAAGTCTTGATTTGCGATAAATGGATAGATGAAAACAAGAGCTATTACATATACAGAAAGAATTTGCGCAAGATGCCTAAAGAACTTATTGGCAGATGCCATAACCTTGCTTATTTCTTTACTATTTTTTTCTGCCAAAGGCTTATATAGAGCAGACTCAACCACTGCCCCAACACCCAACTCCAAGAAGGAAATCACTCCAAGAAATTGAGCTATAGAATTAACCATTCCATTAACTTCCGAACCAAAACTCTGTAAGAAGAATCTTGGAAGAATAAAACCACACACTAGAACAGTTATTTGAGTAAGCAGAGATGATATTGTATTTTTTGCAAGTAATCTTTTTTGCATATCATTTATCTCCCGCATCCTTTGGGGGAAGCTCTAACATTTCGCCAATTTTATAGTCCCATTCTATTGGTTCGATATTATCGAACCCACTACCATCATAGAATGTCAATTCGCCAAAGTAGATTTTTCCACCGCATTCGTATAAATCCACGCGCACATGGGGTAGCCCATGTGCAAGTTTTTCCGCAATAGCAACCATGGTTTCAAAGTTCTTAGGCTTATTAGGTCTCTCTTCTGCGTGTTGATAGCCCCATGTAAAATCAAGCCAGTTGTAATCTCTATCAAAGTAATCTGCTTTCGTTGGACAATCGGCATTACGATCAGAGTTTATCATCATAAGTCGCATAGTGCCATTAAAGCAATAGAACTTGTAATCTTTTAAGTCTCCCGTATCTCTATCACTTCCACTATCTGTCATATATTTTTCAGCGATTATCCGTGGACGCACACTTTTATACGGCCATTCACGTCCCGACCAATAATAGTTGCGTTTCAAGCTATCACTTATTTTTTTCTCAGCCATGACTTTGTCCAAGCGAGATTTATCCTTGCATATGACCAATCCACCGCTATCATGTGTACATTTTAGAACAAACTGATTAGGCAGTGTGTCAAAGTCAATCCGATCAAAGGAATCCCAGACACCAAGTGTTGGTATAACATATTGCTCCCCAATAATTTGCGAAACATATAGTTTAACTGCATACTTATCCACCATCATAGGATATCTTGAATCTCGATTATACAGTTTTAACCACTGCAGCTTCTCATTAAAGCCTCTTGGATTATCAAGATTCAATCTCTTACCTGTTTTTGCATGATAAGCAATCTTCAGAAATTCACGATCCGGCAAAAAATCCAGCAGTCCATATCTGCTAAGACGGCTAAACCACACTTTATTCATTCTTGTACCCTTCATTTTCTTTGATTATTGCTTGCTTGCCAAGAAGCATTCCACGAAATGATACTACTAAAAGCATCAACGTGTATCTATCATAATAATAAACCAAGCCAGACCCACAGATAAAGATACTCAAAGCAAAACCTGCTAAAATGGAATTAATAGAATTCACTTGTTTATAACTACTAATGCCGAATGCATATCGTGAGAGCATATATATCTGCCACACATAAAAAATCAAAAAGCCTATCAAGCCAGTGTTCATAAGAACTTCTGAGAAATTATTATGCGTATAAACTCCGAGATAATGAACCGAGGAACAAATTCCATTGCCAACGATAGGCTTTTCTCCCCAGTATTTGAACCCCTGTGCTTTTAGGTATGCTCTTTCGATATCCGATATACCTCCAACTCCTGTTTTTCTGAAGGCAATTTGAGCTTCAATTCTTGCCTTGATTCCAGAAAAAATAGTTAGGTTCATAACCATAAGATATAACGCCACAACTCCGAAAATCAAAATCAAAATATATTTAATTTTTGAAATTGCATTCTTGTCTCCATAAATATGATATGCAAATACCACAGCGGTAGTGAGAAATATTATAATCAATGCTTTCTTCGAACCCGTTGCCATCGACATAATAAAACATACCGCTGTTGTCAGGACATAGAAGAAAGTATGAAGCAAGTTATTTTTCCTAAAAAGTAGAAAGTATAATCCAATACTGACTGAAAATGCTGTGCAAATTCCGATATCATTTGTGTTTGCTAACACACTACCGATTCTTGTGATACTAGCTGCTGACACTTCACTGTTTGCCCTAAGGATGCTCCAAAAATTGTTTCCGTATAGTGAGTAGATATACGCTGACAATGTCACCCCACTACACAAGACTGCATGAAGAATGTTATCAATTTTTTCGTAGCTCACAGCATATTCTGACATGAACCAAACAATTATTAGCATCGTGATATAATCATAAACAGTTGACGAAATCTCAGACTCTGATGCAGGCGTATAGAATAAGGAAGTAAACAGAAATACGCCGTAAAGAGCCAATGATACCACGCATAAATTCAACCCTATTTTTCCTCGCCTAATTAGAACATTGTAGGCACTCACTAACAAGAAGAAATAAAGGGAAATTGAGTTAATCTTCACAAATGGTCCTGCCAAAAAAGTCACACTACATACTATGTATAAAAAAACCGATATATCCCACGCTCTATCTGTATTTATCTTTATCATTATACCCTTTCCAACTTCTAATTTTCATTAATAAAGTCGTTGTACCACTTGCTTCTTATTAATACTGTATTCTTTCGTTGAATACTCAGGAGTAGTATTCAAACATTTCTCAGCATACTCTTCAATAGTTTTGACAACTCTCGCTGGTGATCCAACCGCCACACTATTATCCGGAATATCTTTTGTAACTATGCTGCCAGCACCTATAACACAATTTTTACCAATATGTACATTTGGCATTATTATCGTTCCGGATCCTATGAAACAGTTCTCATCAATAATTATGCGCCCATATTTGATCACACTTGAATATCGCTTTTCATCTATTCTCTTAATGACCGCTGTGCCTCCGTCATGATTGATAAAAGTAACGTTTGAACTCACCGTAACGTTGCTTCCGATAGAAATTAAATATGGTTCACTTCCGAAATCATGGCTACCAAGGAAGCGACAATTACTTCCTATCTTTGCCCCCCCCCGGATTGCACGTCTTACTGCCTCCTTATTCTCTATTTTTCTCAACAATCTATAAAGCATATTTCCGCACACCTCACCTTGATCTAACAGCCGAATAAATTGTTCCAATCACCTTGTACTTCCATACCCATCTAACAATTTCCTCTACACGCGAGAAAGCATAGTTTTCTCTTGGAAGTTTACACGCATCACTAAAAGAAATTACATCGGCTCGGTTGTTTTTTAGTAACTCCTCTGTTTCCTCATAGCGTTGCTCCATAATCATATTTGTATGGTAGCATACAGTTGACAACCGATTACACTTTTTTATTTTTGACTCAATACACGGAATGAACGTTAAATCGTTAAAAGTATATGGCTTCGACGTCAACCCATCAGTTATATACTTAAAGCCGAGATTTTTAAGAGCAAGTAGTGTATTCTTATCATATGAATGCGATGGAGCCATAAAAACATCTGTCACTATCCCATGATCTTGGAGTTTTTGTTTCCCATATTTCAATTTTTTATACTGTTCATCATATGATAGACCCGCAAACTCACTTCTTTTATTATTGGAAATCATACCGTTCGAGTTCGTAACATATTGATGGAAACATCCATGCATTGCAATTGTCCAACCCTTTTTTTGAAGGTCCGATATCATATTCCAAAAATACGGATCCTCTTCCTCCAGATTAAGAGAATCATCCCTACACTCTGGAACAACGCCAATAATCGCTGTCGCGCCATAGCTTTCTAGGAGTTTTCTCATTCGTTGAAACGGTATTTTTTTCATTCTTGGACATATATCATCCATTCTAATAACAATTCTTCTACTCATTTAGTCCTCACAAGAATCTTCTCTATATAATCAAAGTAATTTGCTATTATTCGTGACTCTGCATGGCTAATTCTTGTTTTTTTTGCCTCTCTACCTAATGTCTCGGCATAGGCAGAATCAGAAGCTATTCTTTCCATTGCGGCAGCGAAGGCTTCAGCATCACCAACAGGCACAAGCAATCCATTTCTTTCACTGTTAATTAGATGCCTCGAACCGCCACATGGGCAATCTGTCGAAATACAAGGTAACCCCATGGACATCGCCTCTAGTAATGAATTCGAGATTCCCTCATAATCAGACGAGAGTACATACATAGAAGCAGTTCGAATTCTTTCATGCAAATCATGAACCAATCCTTCAAAATGAACACTAGTCTCAATATGCAAAGTTCTTGCCAATTTTTGTAGCGCATCTTTTTCTTCGCCCTCACCATAGATTTTCAATATATAATCGGAAAAATCTTTCCTGAACAAGCTGAATGCTTCTAGCATCATCGGGTAATTTTTCTGCTTTGTCAATCTACCTGCAGCCACAATTTCTCGACTATGGACTGTGTAATCAGCGAAGGGCAAGTTATCTTTCACAGGGTTAGGTATCACTACCGCATTTCGTTGAATCACTTCTGGAAAACACTTTGCTGCGTCTTCCGTTTGAAACACACTTCCCGTTGCAAATCTATATACAATATTTCTTGCAAGCCTACGTTTGGAAGACGGACAGTCTTTAATCGGGTCATTTCTTTCGCTTATAACCACTGGAATTCCTAACCCTAAGGCCGCAATACAACAGTACATATTACACGTGGTCAAAAACGAAACGACAACATCAGGCTTGAATCGCTTCATTTGTTTTCTTAGATTGGTTATTCTTTCAAATGTACTGCTGGCCCCGACAAATTCAATTCGAACACGTTCGTCCAGCGGATAGCTCACTATATTTCTGCTAACTAAAATAAGTGCCACGTCATTGCCCTGTTCACAAGCCTTATTAACAAGCAGACTCATCACCCGTTCTGCTCCGTTAGCAGACATGCTGCTAATTACAAACATCATTCGTCTTTTCATATTGAATTAGCTCCGTATTTTCGATATAAAGCCTCGTACTCTTCTGTTATTGTTTTTGCTGAATATCTCCTTGCTATTTCCTGTGATCGGATACCCATTTGTTTTCTTTCTATCGGATTCTCAATCATGTATTCCATGGCAGATACCAACGAATCCAGATCATTCACTTTAACTAATATGCCATTTGTATCAACGACATCCGGTATCCCACCGACATCAGACGCAATTATAGGCATTGCTGCGGCTTCCGCTTCTAACAGGGACACTGGCATTCCTTCGGACTTTGATGGCAACACAAAGACATCACATCGTGCTAGCAAGGATGAAACATCTTCAACATTACCAGAAAAAATCACCTTACTTTCGATTCCTAAATTGCTTGCTAAATCTTCTGACTCCTGTAATAGTTCCCCTTCTCCCGCCAAAACAAGCTTTGCAGAGGGATATTTATTACATACCTGAGAGAATGCGCGAATCAGAATATCATGGTTCTTAATTTTGTTAAAGCGGGCCACATTCACAAACACAAATTCGTTGTGAGCAAGCTTCTTCTTCTCGGCAAAAGATGTATAATCTACAGGGTTATATATTCTTTCAATTTTATTCTTAGGCAGTCCATAAATGCAAACAGCATCATCTCGAATTTTATCGGATATTGCTACGGGAATCGCTAATTCCTTTTTATACATTTTCGTTATTATGTACCTTAATACTGCATTTGCCTCTTGCCTTTCTGGACTACTGTGAATTGTATGAATCATTTGCTTTCTGTCAAGAAGTACAGAAGGAATAACATACAACCAACTGTTCACATGCGTATGTATAATATCCGGACAAAATGAGACCACTTCTTTGTGGACTTTCCTAAAAAAAGTCGGATGAAACCCCTTTTCTTTATAAAGGTACTTAACGTCCACCCTCGCATCTTCCAATCTTCTTTCAATTGCAGTATTCATAGGCGCCGAAAGCACCAGCAAACGAATTCTGAACTCGTTTCGATCGAGATTAAGCACCAACTGCTCAATCATTTTCTGAGCACCTGCAATTTTTAGGTTTGCAGCAACAATAAGTACCCCTATCTTGGATTTCATTTTATCTCCTTAATCCTTCGAATTGATGATGCATCGGAATAAACCACGCCATTAGTTGGAATATCGTGGGTCACAATTGCCCCAGCTCCAATATCAACATTGTCACCGATTACTATTCCACCTAGTAAAAGAGCATGAGCTCCTACTGACACATTATTCCCGATTACTGGTTGCCCTGTTTTTGTTGCGCCGATCACTGTTCCGGATACAATAGTAAAATTTTCTCCTATCACAGATTTCGAGTTAATTACAATACCCCAACCATGGAGAATCTTAAATCCCCCCCAATCGTTGAGTGACTTGGAATATCGCACCCACATTTTACGCAACACCTGTTGTACAGATATCTTTCTATCAAATAGAGTGGCTTCATCCACTTATTTGATGACAGATACTTAACATTACGATATCTATATACAAGTTTATATTCCGGTTTAAGACAGTAAAGTTTTAAATGTTTTTCCCCACCCCATCGATGCAAATCCATTCTATGCAATTCATGCAGTTCCCTATATTTCATTCAGACACCCTCACATTAATTCAGACAAATAATCCATCCACTGTCTCATTATTTTGTCCACATTCAACTCTGCATTTAGTTCTGTAGCTTTATATGCATACCGCTTTCTCAAGTCTTCTTCCTCAATCATCTGCTTAATCCTACGGTATAGTGCATCTTCATCTCCAACATCTATCAGACTTCCATTGTCTCCATCCCTGATTAAATCAGTTGCACCAGATACTTTTGTAGACACGCAGGGCAAACCCAAACACATCGCTTCTATTAATGCATTGGGCATTCCTTCATAATTAGAAGGGAGAACAAATACCTGTGCCGATACGATATCGTCGAATACCTTAGTACTACTCCCAGGCAAATCTACGGAATGTGAAAGTCCCAACTTCTGAATTCTTTTCTCCAGTTCCTCTCTATACGGGCCTTCTCCATAAATCGTGAGTCTATAATTCGGATATTCAGCGTATACCCGGCTAAAGGCATTAACCAACATGACTTGATTTTTTTGTGGCACCAATCGTCCGACAGAAACGATTTTCCGTTCTTTCGAAGTCCTTAAGGCTAATCCAGCTTTTTCTCCCAAATCAATCGGGTTGAAAATAACTGCACTTTTACTTTTAACTTGATCACTAAAATACTCCTGATTATGGGTTGTCTGTAAAACAACACCATCGGCAAAACAGTAAAGGGCATCTCTTAATTTCCGAATGAAAAAATTAGATGGAACATACCTTGGATCATTCCGATCCGCAACCAAAATTCTCGATTTAAGCCCAATATGGGAAATGAGAGCTAGGATGTTAAAGGGAGCCAGAAACGAGATAATGATATCCGCATTTTCGGCAAAGAATCTTCTCATCCACAATATGTTTCTCAGGATATTTCTACTCTTAGTTTCTCCTTCAACTGTTGTAATTTTAACTTTTGAATCTATTTCATAGAATATCGGCTTATCGTGATAAAGCAGAATCTCAACCTTCATTCCATTCTCAATCATTTTTTTGCTGAGAATAGAAATAACTCTTTCAGCACCACCCTGCATTAGTGTGCCATTAAAAATCACAAATCTCTTATCCATAATAATATTCATGCCGCAGCCCTCCATTCGCCACCTGCTATATTGATAACAGAAGGTAACTGTGAGCAGGCATTTAATTTATACCCCCCCCCATAATTCTACTATTTCTTTGCTGTACAAAAACAGAATCGTTCGGAATACTATCCTTCACAACGCACCCGGCTCCTATCACACTATTGTCACCAATTGTTGTCCCACGTAGTATTATTGTGTTCGCACCAATCCAGACATTATTCCCAATCGTAACCGGAGCGGTTTTGAACTTCATAGCTGCAACGCCGCCTTCTGCACGGTAATCATGATCCTGATCATAGATCAGAACATTGGGGCCCAGCATCACATTGTCACCGATTTTAATATGGTCGTAGGCAGTAACAACACAGCCATTGCTCATTCCAAAGTTTTTGCCAATTTCCAGTTTCCCGCCTTTACGAACGCGAATTTTTGCACCATTGTGCATTTTTAGTTTCCTTCCGATACACAAATGGGATTTGCCCTCTACTGTAACCTCTGTGAGAGGCGACATGATTGCTGGAAAAGATGCGTTAAAACGCTTCCCATTTTCAATCTTCAAAATAGCATACTTAACCCCTGCAAGCGGAACGCAAAATGCAGCCTTGATGTTCTTGTTCATAGCATTCATACCCCTGTGATTCTCTGAATTTCTTCCCAATATGCCTCAACGACCAGCTTACGATCAAACTCTCTCCGAATCTTCTCACTTCCACGCAATCCCATAGCCTTACGTTCCTCACTGCTCATCTGCAAGATTTTCTCTGTTGCCTCAATGACTGCCTTTTCATCGTTGACCGGAACGAGGAATCCGGTAATGCCATTGTCCAGTGTTTCGCGGCAGCCTGCACGATCAGTAGCAATCACCGGACGACCAGATGCCGCGGCCTCCAGCAACACATTGCTCATTCCCTCCGGATAATAGGAAGGATACAGGAAGCAAGAGCACTCGCTATAAAACGGGGTCATATCTTTTTGCTCACCGTGATATGTAACGCACTTCTCATTATTCAGGATTTCCTTATAATTCTCATCATCACAGGCACCGCAAACATCAAAAATCACATTCTCGCTTGCAAACCTCCTTGCTGCTGCAAGAAAAAGGTCTATTCCCTTTTCCTTCATCACTCGTGCAGTAAACAAGAAATGTACCTTTTCATTCTCAGGCCACGGTAGCACTGGATGCTTTACAAGGTCAACACCCGATCCAGGAAGCACTCGTGTTCTCGCTCCGCTTTTCAACATATTGTGCTGTTCGAAGAACTTACGATTGTCATTATTCTGGAAAAAAACGCAAGCTCCTCCAGCAACACCCATCTTATACAGCTTAATTGTGAGCTTCTGAAGCCTTCCGGGATTCTCAACCGGAGTACCCAAACCTGTCACATTCGGAAGATACGGGATTCGTAGCTGCTGGCAGGCCATGCCACCATACACATTAGGCTTGATGTTATACGTAAGAACAACATCAGGCTTTTCAGCTTTCAAGATTCTTTTATAGGTATGCATCAGCTGCAAATCAGAGAAAGGATTGGTGCCATGACGTCCTGTTTCGACGCCAATCAACCTCGCCCCCATGACTTTCAGTTTGTCCTGATGTTTTAGAAGCTGCCCAACAATTACGACCTCAAAACTTTCCTGAACAAGTTTCTCGATAATTGCACCACGCAGATTGAATGCATATGTTGTATCATTGATCAGCATGACAGCCTTTTTCATCTTCTCTTCCTCTCCGCATATCAAAGATTACAGCCCAGACTCATTCTCCAAGAGTCTGAGCCGTTTATTCCTTATATAAAGCTCTACTAATCGTCCTCAGCAGTGTGAGCCACACTGCCGCTATGTCTTGTACCGCTACAATAAACGATGCTACGGAAAATTCACGCTATGGTAACCTCTGTCTTTAGTCCCGATGGCACTATCACACGTTACGGTAGCTCCCGTCTTTAGTCCTGACAGCACTAACGCTCGTTACGGTAAGTCATGTGCTTATTTCTGATTCCGCTCATCCACGCTACGGTAGCTCCCTTACTTATGCCGGATTCCCCCACATGAATGAGCATCTCTGCGACCATGTGGTTATCACCATCTTGCCCACATCCACCTTGTTATCTCCAAGACCGGGATGAAATCGCAGATGATGTTATCATCGCCAAGCCCTGAAACCGTTATGTGATAATCGCCATAGTGCCGATAATGTCATCACAGTGCCATCCGGCATAAACCCACGAGCTACCGTCGCATCCATAAAAGTGCTTTTTCGGGGCGTAAAAGCTTCAAGTCAACCTCATTTTGCCCTCTCTCCCCCAGACTCTCGGCATTTTGCACTGTTAGTAGCCGTATTTCAGCTTCATACAGGGCAATTCGCTCGCTTTCCAGCTTAACGCTACTGTAAGAGCTGCATTTATACCCGATTCCACTCTGGAATTTCTTCCAACTTTCGGCAGCTTGAATTGTACAAAATCATCGATATTTAGTGATTTTCTCCACTCATTGCGGTGGTTTGACCCTCAGAAACCCCCTCCGTGCTTTCAGGCATAAACAGGATTTTGACGGTCGCCAGCATGATTTTCAAGTCCTCGATCAGACTGGGATGCGCAATATACATCAAATCCATCTGCAGCTTATCGTAGGGGGTGGTGTTATACTTACCATACACCTGTGCATAGCCGGTCAGACCCGCCTTTGCCTGCAGACGCAGCGCAAACTCCGGCATCTCCTCGCAGTACTGTGCGGCGATCTCCGGGCGCTCCGGGCGGGGACCAACAACGGACAGATCACCCTTCAGGATGTTCAGCAACTGAGGCAGTTCGTCCAGACGGCAGGCACGGATAATGTGACCGACCTTTGTAATACGGTCATCCTTGTCGCCGGTGGAAAGACGTGCCACGCCATCCTTTTCCGCATCCACACGCATAGAGCGGAACTTCAAAATCTCAAACTGCTTGCCGTCCTTGGTCAGGCGCACCTGCTTGTAGAAGGCGGGGCCACCATCGGATTTGACTGCAATGGCTGTGATCAAGAGCAGCGGGCTCAAGATAATCAGTGCCAGCAGTGAGATCACAATGTCCATTGCGCGCTTGATGAACAAGAACTCCGGGCTTGCCATGTAACGACCGACGCGCAGCATCGGCAGGTGGAACATATGCATCGGCCAAGCGCCACTCATAATAACGTCGCCAACGCGGGGAATGACGAACATATTGATGCCCTTCCCTACGCAGTGCTTCAGGATAATATTTC
>OIZO01000949.1_pt1 | contig 17105 bp, 12 predicted proteins | sample 1588551 | NCBI WGS metagenome assembly OIZO01 (sample SAMN03283271) | human gut metagenome | biome: human-associated habitat; material: feces | host: Homo sapiens | place: Peru | collected 2012 | reverse complement strand
TAGAGCTACGCATTGCAAGCTCAAAGCCTAACGGCTTTTCGCTTAGGCTGAACGCCTTATGCCGACAATGAAAAATAGCGCCCTTTGTAAGTAAACTTACAGGGCGTATTTTTATTGCCGACGCAATGCTAAACAGTTTCTAAAAATATTATAAACAGGGTTGACAATGGTTTGGGTTAGTGGTAAATTTATACACGTAAGAAATGTTAGCACTCGAAAATAATGAGTGCTAATAAAAGAAAGGGAGGATGCATATGGATATGATTCAAGAACTGAGTGAGCGTAAGCAGAAGATTCTGCATGCAATCATTAAGAATTATCTTGAAACTGGCGAACCGGTTGGTTCACGTACCATTTCCAAGTACACGGACTTGAATCTGAGTTCTGCCACGATTCGTAATGAGATGGCAGATTTGGAAGAACTCGGTTACATCATGCAGCCTCACACATCAGCCGGAAGAATTCCTTCGGATAAGGGGTATCGATGGTATGTCGATATGCTTATGAGTGAGAAGGTTCAGGAAGTTACAGAGATGAAGGAACAGATGCTTGAGAAAGCTGACCGAATCGAATTACTTCTGAAGCAGGCTGCGAAAGTTCTTGCAAATAATACAAATTATGCTTCTATGATTTCAACCCCGGTATTTAACCGGAATAAGGTAAAGTTCATTCAGCTTTCACCGCTTGATGAAACACAACTGATTGTTGTGGTTGTCATGGAAGGTAATATTGTAAAGAACCAGATAGTAACTCTGGACGAACCACTGGATAACGAAGCGCTGTTGAAGCTGAATATGCTGTTAAATACTTCGCTGAACGGAATGGCTCTGGAAGAGGTGAATCTGGGACTGATAGCGAAGTTAAAAGAGCAGGCGGGCATTCACAGCACTGTAATGAGCAATGTGATTGATGCCGTAGCCAATGTCATTCAGGTAAGCGGAGACATGGAAATATATACCAGTGGTACAACAAATATTTTCAAATATCCAGAGCTTAGTGACAAAGAAAGTGCACAAGATATTATTAGTGCATTTGAAGAAAAGCAGCAATTAGCTTCCCTTGTAAATAAGACCATTGCCCATGGTGATAATAAGGATATTCAGGTTTACATCGGTGATGAATCCAATGTGGAAAATATGAAAGATTGCAGTGTTGTAACTGCCACTTATGAACTGGGTGAGGGAATGCAGGGAACGATAGGAATTATCGGACCGAAGCGAATGGACTACGAACATGTTATGAAGACTCTGAAGACACTTATGACAGAGCTGGATGACATTTTTCATAAAGATGATTGATGAAAGAAAGGTGGAAATGACCGTTGGATAAAAAGAAAAAGAATGAAGAAGTTGTAAAGGAAGCTGTAGAAGAAGCAAAGAAAGCTGCTGAAGCGGAAGCGTCTGAGACAGAAGCCGGTGCAGCGGAAGAGGTGAAGGAAGAATGTTCAGAAGCAGAATGTTCGGAAAAAGCGGATTGTGATGATTCGAAAGCACCGAAAAAGGATAAGAAAGATGAGCAGATCGCAGATTTAACCGATAAGCTCACAAGACAGATGGCAGAGTTTGACAATTACCGAAAGAGAACAGAGAAAGAGAAATCTGCAATGTACGAAATCGGAGCCAGAGATGTCATCGAAAAGATTCTTCCAGTTGTAGATAATTTTGAACGCGGTTTTGTTACCGTAAGTGAAGAAGAAAAAGAAAATCCATTTGTTCAGGGAATGGATAAGGTCTACAAACAGTTGATGACCATGCTGGAAGGGTTAGGCGTAAAACCAATCGAAGCATTGGGACAGGAATTCAATCCAGACCTTCACCATGCAGTGATGCATGTGGAAGATGAGGAAGCCGGTGAAAATGTCATCGTAGAAGAATTCCAAAAAGGATATATGTATCGTGACAGTGTTGTCAGATACAGTATGGTAAAAGTAGCAAATTAAACAAATAATAAATGATTGAAACAATTTTGAAATTAATTTAGGAGGTCCTCGTTATGGGAAAAATTATTGGAATCGATTTAGGAACAACAAATAGCTGCGTAGCCGTTATGGAAGGTGGTCAGCCAGTAGTTATCGCCAACACAGAAGGAGCAAGAACAACACCATCTGTAGTTGCATTTACAAAAACAGGAGAACGTCTTGTGGGTGAACCTGCAAAACGTCAGGCTGTAACAAACGCAGAAAAGACAATTTCTTCTATCAAAAGAGAAATGGGAACAGATTATAAAGTAACAATTGATGGTAAGAAATACTCACCACAGGAAATTTCAGCAATGATTCTTCAGAAACTGAAAGCAGACGCAGAAGGATATCTTGGAGAAAAAGTAACAGAAGCAGTTATTACTGTACCGGCTTACTTCAACGATGCTCAGCGTCAGGCAACAAAAGATGCTGGTAAGATTGCCGGACTTGATGTAAAACGTATCATCAACGAACCAACAGCGGCAGCACTTGCTTATGGTCTTGATAATGAAAAAGAACAGAAAATCATGGTATACGACTTAGGTGGTGGTACATTCGATGTTTCTGTTATCGAAATCGGTGACGGTGTTATCGAAGTATTATCAACAGCAGGTAACAACAGACTTGGTGGAGATGACTTCGACCAGAAGATTACAGATTACATGCTTGCAGACTTCAAGGCAAAAGAAGGCGTAGACTTATCTACAGATAAGATGGCTCTTCAGAGATTGAAAGAAGCAGCAGAAAAAGCAAAGAAAGAACTTTCTTCTGCAACAACAACAAACATCAACCTTCCATTCATCACTGCTACAGCAGAAGGTCCAAAGCATTTTGATATGAACCTTACAAGAGCAAAATTTGATGAATTGACACATGACTTAGTAGAAAAGACAGCAGAACCAGTAAGACGTGCACTTTCAGATGCAGGTATTACAGCAGCAGACCTCGGACAGGTACTTCTTGTTGGTGGTTCTACACGTATCCCTGCAGTACAGGAAGAAGTAAAACGTCTGACAGGAAAAGAACCAAGCAAATCTCTGAACCCAGACGAATGTGTAGCACTCGGTGCTTCTGTACAGGGTGGTAAACTTGCCGGAGATGCAGGCGCAGGCGATATCCTTCTTTTGGATGTAACACCACTTTCACTTTCTATCGAAACAATGGGTGGTATTGCAACAAGATTGATTGAAAGAAATACAACAATCCCTACAAAGAAGAGCCAGATTTTCTCAACAGCAGCAGATAATCAGACAGCCGTTGATATCAACGTAGTACAGGGTGAAAGACAGTTTGCAAGAGACAACAAGTCACTTGGACAGTTCAGACTGGATGGAATCCCACCAGCAGGACGTGGAATCCCACAGATTGAAGTAACATTTGATATTGATGCAAATGGTATTGTAAATGTATCTGCAAAAGACCTTGGAACTGGAAAAGAACAGCATATTACAATCACAGCAGGTTCTAATATGTCTGATGCCGATATTGACCGTGCAGTCAAAGAAGCAGCAGAATTCGAAGCTCAGGACAAGAAACGTAAAGAAGCAATCGATACGAAGAACGAAGCAGACTCTATGGTATTCCAGACAGAGAAAGCAATGGGCGAAGTTGGTGACAAATTAGATGCTTCTGATAAAGCAGTTGTAGAAGCTGATATCCAGGCACTGAAAGATTTGCTTGCAAAAGCAAATACAGATGAACTTACAGATGCTCAGGTTGCTGAAATCAAAGCTGCAAAAGAAAAATTAATGGAAAGCGCTCAGAAACTGTTTGCAAAAGTTTACGAACAGGCTCAGGGAGCTCAGGGTCAGGCAGGACCTGCACCAGAAGCTGGCCCGGCACCAGAAGGATATGGCGCTGACGATGTAGTAGATGGCGACTACAAAGAAGTTTAATCAGAAAGTAAAATATAATCAGACAAAATAGAGTTCTACGGGGCCTTGTGGTCCCGTAGAATTTTGGCAGAAGAAATGAGGTAAGACAATGGCGGAAGCAAAGAGAGATTATTATGAAGTTCTCGGAGTTCCAAAAGATGCAGATGCGGCAGCACTGAAAAAAGCATATAGAGTACTTGCAAAGAAATACCATCCAGACTCAAACCCGGGAGATGCAGAGGCTGAAAAGAAGTTTAAAGAAGCTTCGGAAGCATATGCTGTTTTGAGTGATGCGGAAAAACGTCGTCAGTATGACCAGTATGGTCATGCTGCATTTGATGGTGCTGCAGGCGGTGCCGGTGGATTTGATTTCAATGGCGCTGATTTCAGTGATATATTTGGAGACATATTTGGAGATTTATTTGGTGGCGGCAGAAGAAGCAGCAGCCGTTCGAACACTGGCCCGATGAAAGGCGCAAATGTTCGAAAAGGAGTTCGCATTACATTTGAAGAGGCAGTTTTTGGATGTAAGAAAGAACTGGATGTTATTTTAAAAGAACCTTGTGAAAAATGTAATGGTACTGGTGCAAAGCCGGGAACATCACCGGAGACTTGTTCAAGATGTGGCGGAAGAGGTCAGGTGGTATATACTTCACAGTCTTTCTTTGGCACGATGCAGAATGTGCAGACCTGTCCGGAATGTAGAGGAACAGGTAAGATTATTCGGGATAAATGTCCGGACTGCGGTGGAACAGGATATATTTCAAAGAGTAAGAAGATTGAAGTATCTATTCCGGCTGGAATTGAAGATGGACAGAGTGTACGTATCCGCGAAAAAGGTGAACCGGGTATTAATGGTGGACCAAGAGGAGATTTACTTGTGGAAGTTTCCGTTTCCAGACATCCGATTTTCCAGAGACAAGGTACACATATTTTCTCTACAGCACCGATTTCTTTTGCACAGGCAGCTCTCGGTGGTGATGTGAGAATTAAAACAGTAGACGGTGAAGTAGTTTATACTGTAAAACCGGGAACTAAGACTGATACAAAGGTCCGCTTGAAAGGCAAAGGTGTTCCGTCTCTCAGAAATCCGGAATTGCGAGGAGATCATTATGTAACACTGGTCATTCAGACACCGGAAAAACTGAGTCATGAAGCGAAAGAAGCACTTCGTAAATTTGATGAGCTTACAGGAAATACATTGAATCAGGAGACTTCTTCAGAGGCAGATGGAAAGTCCAAAACAAAGAAAAAAGGGTTTATGGACAAAGTAAAAGAAGCATTTGAAGATTTGGAAGATTAAAATAATAAAAACCCCATTGAGAATGTGTCTTGCATAAAATACATTCCCGATGGGGTTTTTATAAGCTTTGAAAAGAATAGAAAAGCTTATTCATCCTGATCCAAATCAAATTCTTCGGCGATTCCGCCAATGACAGATGTGACAGATGCAACAACAACCGCTGTAACAATAACAAGCGCAAGCAACATAACAATAATGACCATCATGGCACCTCCCTTTCTTTACACTGGCTATATTATAACATGTCTTATGTAAATAATACAGAAAAAAATATAAAAATATAGACAATTTTACTTAAGAAAAGAAATTGGTCGAATTATAGTGATAAAGTAATTGGATTTTTGGAAAAGCTGTGGTATTCTAGTGTCAGAATAATATTTTTGGTAAAGGAGATTGATAATAATGAAAATCGTTTCAACAGAAAAAGCACCAAAGGCATTAGGACCATATTCTCAGGGATATGTACACAATGGAATTTTTTATTCTGCAGGTCAGATTCCAATTAATCCTGAAACAGATGCAATTGAAGCAACAACAATTGAAGGCCAGACAGAACAGGTCTGCAAGAATATCGGAGCAGTATTAGAAGCAGCAGGAACAAGTTTTGATAAAGTATTAAAGACAACCTGTTTCGTGGCAGACATGGGAGATTTTGCTGCATTTAACGAAGTATATGCAAAATATTTTACATCAAAACCAGCAAGAAGCTGCGTAGCTGTTAAGACTCTTCCGAAGAATGTTCTTTGCGAAGTAGAAGTAATTGCTGTAGTAGAATAAGAAAAATATAATTAGTGTAGGAGAGAGACCACTTAGTGGTCTCTTTTTTTGGCGTGTCAGGCATATGATAAAACAATTTGTTTTCCTTTTTTTGGCTCTTGCATTGCAATCCATATTATGTTAGAATACAGAAAAAGAACAAATGTTCGAATATAAGGAGCAGAGAAAAGTATGGAAGGTACAGAGATTCAGACGCTAGACAGTCAGCATAGTGGGAAAACGGGTCTTAATATTTATGAAAAACTGCATATATTAACTGATGCTGCCAAGTATGATGTGGCCTGTACTTCCAGTGGAGTGGACAGACGCGGAGATGGATTGGGAATAGGAAATTGTGAAAAGGCAGGAATATGTCATAGCTTTTCGGCGGATGGCAGATGCATTTCACTACTGAAAATCCTCTTTACCAATGAGTGTATTTATGATTGTAAATACTGTGTGAACCGAGTGTCAAATGATGTGAGGAGAACATCGTTTACACCAGACGAGATTTGCCGTCTTACAATGGAATTTTATCGCAGGAATTATATAGAGGGATTATTTCTGAGCTCAGGGATATTGAAAAGTCCGGATTATACTATGGAACTTTTGTATGAAAGTCTGTATAAGCTTCGTACGGAGTGTCATTTTCAAGGGTATATTCATGTGAAGGCAATTCCGGGAGCAAGTCCGGAGCTGATTCAGAAAGTAGGTTTTCTTGCAGATAGAATGAGTGTGAATCTGGAACTTCCGACGAAAGAAAGTCTGCATTTACTGGCTCCGCATAAGAGTAGAAAGAACATATTGAAGCCAATGAGAATGGTGCAGTTGGAAAGGGCGGCTAACAAAGAAGAACTTACCGTTTATCGGAATGCACCAAGATTTGTTCCGGCGGGACAGAGTACCCAGATGATTATCGGGGCAACACCGGAAACGGATTTTCAGATTATGCAGGTGTCAGAAGCTTTGTATGAGAAGTTTGGACTTAAACGGGTGTTTTATTCTGCATTTGTGTCAGTGAATGAGGATAAGGCCCTTCCGGAACAGATAGAATCCGGTCCGCCATTGTTGAGGGAACATCGTTTATATCAGGCAGACTGGCTTCTCCGATATTATCATTTTAAAGTGTCAGAGCTGTTAAATGAACAGAATCCGAATTTTAATGTGCTGATGGACCCAAAGTGTAACTGGGCAGTGCAGCATTTGGAGCTCTTTCCGGTTGAGATTAATCAGGTGGAATACGAGATGCTTTTGCGTGTTCCGGGCATTGGCTATAAGTCAGCGGCAAGAATTGTGAAAGCCAGAAGAATGGGAATCATTCAGTTTGAAGATTTGAAGAAGATGGGAGTAGTTCTGAAGCGTGCACTTTATTTCATTACCTGCAATGGAAAAATGATGTATCCTGTGAAGATAGAGCAGGATTATATTGTGCGGAATCTGGTAAACGTTAAAGAACGGCTGCCGGATTCGGTACAGAATATGAATTACAGACAATTATCTTTGTTTGATGATGTACGTTTTGGAGCAGAGCCATGGAATCAGGGAGGTGAAACACATGCTGAAGCGGGTATATCTTTGTCATGATACGCTTATGGGGTTGTGTTCGGCACTTTATGATGCGTGGAAGGAAAGAAGAGAAGATGGCAATGCCGGGATTGCATTTTATGGAATGCTGGAGCAGGAACTATTCTGTGAGTATGTAGATGTGACAGAGAGTGAACAGAAGATGATGGCTTTGACACATATGATACAGAAAAAATTGGGAATGGAGGCATATACGAGAATTTATTATGCGGCAAAATCGACAGACAGGAATAAAGGAACTGCGATTTTTCAGACTCTCGTTGCGGCAAGGGATATAAAAGACAGTAGAAAAATCATGGAACATCTGACCAACCCATTCGTGCGGAAGGTGTTTGAACTGAGCAGGAAAGTTGGAAACGAACTTCATTTTTTTAAAGAGATTTTGCGTTTTCGAGAACTGGAAGGCGGTATTTTATATGCCGAAATTGAGCCGGAAAATGATATTCTGGAGGGGCTGATTCCACATTTTGAAAATCGGTTTCCTTTAGAAAACTGGATGATTCATGATAAGGTACGTCAGATGGCGGTTGTACATGAAACAGGCAAGCATTGTATACTCGTTGACGATTTGACGCTGGATAATGAGCGTTTGAAACAGTACTCGGATTCGGAGCAGGAGATTTTGAGGCTGTGGAAACAGTTTTTTCACGATATTTCCATTCCGGAACGGGAAAGCTATGAGCGGCAGAGACAGATGGTGGGGCTCAAATATCGGAAAAACATGGTGGAGTTTGAGTAAACATGTTATACTTGCCGTATGTGAAAATGCGGTATAGGAGAGATACCATGGAACAAGAATTACCAGTTGTGAAAATTTCAGTGAGAAACCTTGTAGAGTTTATTTTACGGGAAGGTGATATTGACAACAGAACTGGAACGGGAATGAATGTAGATGCCATGCAGCTTGGCGGCAAAATACACCGGAAGATTCAGAGGCGTATGGGTTCGGACTATCAGGCTGAGGTTGGATTAAAATATAAGATAGAAATGGATGGATTCTGCTTGAGCGTAGAGGGAAGGGCAGATGGAATCCTGAAGGAATCCAGTGGATATGTGGTGGATGAAATCAAGGGAATCCTTTCGGATATCGAACATTTAACAGAACCGGTTCCGGTCCATCTGGCGCAGGCAAAGTGTTATGCATTTATTTTTGCCAGTCAGCATCAATGTGAGAAGATGGGAGTACAGATGACTTATTGTCAGATGGAAACGGAAGAGATTAAGCGCTTTCAGCAAGAGTACAGCTATGAGGAATTGGAAACATGGTTTTTAAATGTTGTGGGACAGTATGAGAAGTGGGCGAAGTTTCAGATAGAGTGGAAAGAGGAACGCAATGCGTCGGTGAAGCAAATCGAATTTCCATTTGCGTACCGCAAAGGACAGCGGGAATTAGCAGTATCGGTATATAAGACGATTTTGCGGAAGAAGAAACTGTTTATTCAGGCTCCGACAGGAGTAGGAAAGACCATTTCTACTATTTTCCCAGCGGTAAAAGCCGTCGGAGAAGGACTGGGTGAAAAGATTTTTTACCTGACCGCGAAGACTATTACCCGAACCGTGGCGGAGCAGGCATTTGAAAAGTTGAGAGAGCAGAATCTGAGATATAAAGTGATTACTCTGACCGCCAAAGAAAAACTGTGTTTTTGCGAGAAGATGGAATGTAATCCGGAGAACTGTCCTTATGCGAAGGGACATTATGACAGGGTGAATGAAGCGGTGTATGAACTTTTGGTTTCAGAAGATGTGATGAGCCGGGAGAAAATAGAAGCTCAGGCAGAGAAACATAGAGTATGTCCTTTTGAAATGGCACTGGATTTGTCTTTGTGGGTGGATGCGGTGATTTGTGATTATAATTATGTGTTTGACCCGAATGTCCATTTGAAACGTTTTTTTTCAGAAGGAAATGCAGGTTCCTATTTGTTTTTGATTGATGAAGCACATAATTTAGTGGAACGTGGAAGAAGTATGTACAGTGCAGAGCTTTATAAAGAAGAGTTTCTGGAAGTGAAAAAACTGGTAAAGCATGATAACAGTAAACTTGCAAAGCGGTTGGATGAATGCAATAAGATGTTACTGGAATTAAAGAAAGAGTGTGAATCTTACCTGTTGTTGGATAACATTTCGCATATGTATTTCAAACTAATGAATGTGTGGAATGAGCTGGAATTGTATCTGGAAACCTGTAACAAACCGGAAGTCAGGGAGGCAGTACTGGAATTATATTTCCGAATCCGGCATTTCCTGAATATCTATGATGGAATGGATGAGAATTATGTGATTTATGCAGAATTTGTGGAAAATGGCCATTTTATGCTGCGGCTCTTTTGTGTGAATCCTTCTGGTAAGTTGCATAGTTACTTGAGTATGGGAAACAGTACCATCTTTTTCTCGGCAACGCTCCTTCCAATCCAGTATTATAAGGAATTGCTGAGTGTGGAGAAGGATGATTATGCCATTTACATTGATTCTTCTTTTGACACTAAGAAGAGGCTGCTGTTAAATGGGATGGATGTGAGTGCCCGATATACCAGAAGAAATGATGATATGTATGGAAGATATGCAGAGTATATTTATCGGACCGTGAAAGTAAAAAAAGGAAATTATCTTGCATTCTTTCCGTCTTACAAATTCATGGAGCAGGTTTATGAGAAACTGATGGAACGATTAGAAGACAGTGATAATGAGATAGATTGTATTATGCAGTCCCATTTTATGAATGAGGAAGCAAGGGAAATTTTTCTGGAAAATTTCGAAGATGTAAGAGAGGAAAGCCTGGTAGGATTTTGTGTACTTGGCGGGATTTTCTCAGAAGGAATTGATTTGACAGCGGAACGGTTAATCGGGGCATTTATTGTGGGAACAGGACTTCCGCAGGTGTGCAATGAACGGGAAATTCTGAAACAATATTTTGATAAAAAGGGATTAAGAGGATTTGATTTTGCGTATCTGTATCCTGGAATGAATAAAGTGCTTCAGGCAGCGGGGCGAGTAATTCGTACGGAAGATGATTGTGGAATTATTTTGTTGTTGGATGACCGGTTCAATGAACGGAGATGCAGGGAAAGCTTTCCAAAAGAATGGAATGATTGTGGATATTGCCGACTGGAAACTGTGGAAGAAAGCGTGCGGGCATTTTGGAACGGACGGGAATAAAGAAGACGGGCATAAAAAAGGAAGAGTATAGAGAAAAGTATGCCACTGTCATACTTTTCTGTACATGGTCAGTGCAAAATGTCATCAGTTAGAACCTCCACGGCTTGCCGTGGAGAGTAGTCAGATTATGGGTTAATGTAAAGTCTGGTGAAAGGCTTAGCATAAAGCTTATCGTAAATCCGGAAGCACGCTGTCGAAGTAACTCATAAATTCCCGTGTAACATGGGAAAGTGGGATCTGCTCGTTGAAAGACAGTGCAAGATGTCTTGGCGGCAGGGCCTCTTCGGTATCTACCACAAAGATATCATCGGCATGTTCTGCAATGCAGAAGTCAGGAACAAAGGCAATACCCAGACCAATCTTCGCCAGGTCAATCAGCAGGTCGTTACTGTTTAATTCTATTTCAGGCACCAAATCAAGCTGGTGCTGTTGAAAGAGGGAGTGAAGAAATTCACTGGTTGTACTCTTTTTGTCTAACATCATAATCGGATATTTCAAAAGTTCCTGTAATGAGACGGTACGGTCTTTTAAACTGGCGAATGACTGATTTGCAATAAACACATCGTGAAAGTTTTTAATCAGTTTTGTGGATGCCATATTGCCGAGATAGGCGTTCGGATAATTGGTGACAATCAAATCAACCTGTCCGCTTTCCAGTAAATCGACACATTTGATGGAAGTAGCATTGGTAACTTTAATATGCGCGTTGGGAAACTCTTTATGAAACCGTTCCAGATAAGGAATCAGAAAGTAACGGCATATGGTGTCGCTGGCACCGATACGAATCTGACCGCCGGTGGAGGAAGCTGCTTCAATAATTTGTGCTTCGCCACGTTTGATTAAGTTGATGGCAGGTTCAATATGGCGAAGCAGAATTTCGCCTTCTGGTGTAAGCTGCACTTTTTTTGTACTTCGGATGAAAAGAGTCTGATTCATTTTCTTTTCCAATGTCTTAATGGACTGGCTGACAGCTGACTGTGAAATGAAAAGCCGCTTGGAAGCCTCGGAAAAGCTTAATGTATCAGCTACATAATAGAATACTTTATATAATTCATAATTGATATCCATCATTAGTCCTCCTAATAAAAATCATTAGTATTATAAGAGAAACTCACAAGAAAAACAAGAGGCTTTGACAAAAGTATTTGGAATTGCTAGAATGAGGAAAATTAAAGTAGAATAAGAAGAGAGAAAACGAAGACAGATGGAAGAGAGGAAAATGTGTTGAATAAGAAAAAAAGTAAAAGAGGGATATTATTAGGTGTAGTTATTTCTATTATGGCAATTTTTATCTGTCTTATTACCGGGTTTGAGATTGCGACTTATGGAAATTATGGCTTTTATGAGAAAGAATATGAAAAATATCAGGTGACGGAATCTTTGGACATGGAAATGGACGATGTGATGACGGTGACAAAGTACATGATGTCTTACCTGAAAGGAAAAGAAGAGACTCTAAGTATAGAGTCAACCATAGAAGGAAAGAAACAGGACTTTTTTAATGAGCAGGATTGTTTTCATATGGGAGAAGTTCAAAATTTATTTTTGAAGGGAATTCTGTTAAGACGTATTGCGATTGTGATTTTCGTTGTGGCATTTGTGGCACTTAGATGGAAAGATAAAGAATGGAAAGTAAATCTTGCAAGGGCTTATGAATGGACGCTTGGTGTGACGGTATTGCTGTTTGGTGCACTGGGAATTGCAATCAGCATGAATTTCTCAAAGTGCTTTACGATTTTCCATGAGATTTTCTTTGATAATGATTTGTGGCTGTTTGATGCACGGACAGATTATATGATTCGAATGCTTCCAGAGGGATTTTTCTTTGATATGGTGATTCGGATTGGAAGCTTTTTTGCCGGACTGTTACTTGTCTTACTTGTTATTGCAGAAGTTGTAAGACGGAAAAACATTGATAAGAAAAACTTATAAAAATATAATAATATATTGACTGTACTAATAATAAGAAGTGTGATAAAATAAAGTAACATATTATGATGCCGAGGGTAAAACTTTCAAACAATCATGTTTGTTAGAATGTTTGCAAACCAGACTTTCAGAACCGGTATCATGTGATATAACTTAGTGATTTTGTAAAAAACTCAGGATGGAGGAAACTATGAGCAGCGTAAGACGTGTATATGTAGAGAAAAAACCAGAGTTCGCAGTACAGGCGAAGGAACTTTTGAATGAAGTGAAGAGCTATCTGGGAGTAAAGAGTGCAACCAATATCAGAGTGTTGAACCGTTATGACATTGAAAATCTATCAGATGAAACATTTGAGAGAGCATGCAATGGAGTTTTCTCAGAACCACCAGTAGATGTATTATACCATGAGACATTTTCTTATGGAGAGAATGATAAAGTATTTTCTGTAGAATTTCTCCCTGGACAGTTTGACCAGAGAGCAGATTCTGCTGTACAGTGTGTGCAGTTTATTAAGGAAGATGAACTTCCAGTAATTAAGACTGCAACGACTTATGTAATTGAAGGCGGAGTGACAGAGGAAGAACTGGAGGCAATTAAGGCACATTGCATTAACCCGGTGGATTCCAGAGAGACAAGCATGGAAAAACCGGAGACATTGGTTACCAAGTTCGAAGAACCGGTCGATGTGAAAATCTTCCATGGATTTAAAGATATGACAGAGGAAGAACTGAAGGAGCTCTATGGTTCTCTTGGACTTGCTATGACATTTAAAGATTTCCAGCATATTCAGAACTATTTCAAAGGAGAAGAAGACAGAGACCCTTCCATGACAGAAATCAGAGTACTGGATACCTACTGGTCAGACCACTGCCGTCATACAACGTTCTCCACAGAACTTACAGATGTTACATTTGATGAAGGGGATTACCGTACTCCGATTGAGAATACATACAAAGAATATTTACAGACACACAGCGAAATCTTCAAAGGGCGTGAAGATAAGTTTGTCTGCCTGATGGATCTTGCATTGATGGCAATGCGCAAACTGAAGAAAGAAGGAAAGCTTGCTGACCAGGAAGAATCCGATGAAATCAATGCATGCAGTATTGTTGTTCCTGTAGAAGTAGATGGCGTGGAAGAAGAATGGCTTGTAAACTTCAAGAATGAAACACACAACCATCCGACGGAGATTGAACCATTTGGTGGCGCAGCAACCTGTCTTGGTGGAGCAATCCGTGACCCGTTGTCAGGACGTACTTATGTATATCAGGCAATGCGTGTAACCGGAGCAGCAGACCCGACAGTATCTGTAAAGGAAACCTTGAAAGGAAAACTTTCCCAGAAGAAACTGGTTCGCAGTGCAGCACACGGATACAGTTCTTATGGTAACCAGATTGGACTTGCAACAGGCATGGTAAAAGAAATTTATCATCCGGACTATGTTGCAAAGAGAATGGAAATCGGTGCAGTTATGGGCGCAGCACCAAGAAGAGCAGTCATTCGTGAAACTTCTGACCCGGGAGATATCATCATCCTGCTTGGCGGACGTACCGGCCGTGACGGATGTGGCGGGGCAACTGGTTCTTCAAAAGTGCATACAGAAGAATCCATCGAAACCTGCGGAGCAGAAGTACAGAAAGGAAATCCTCCTACAGAGCGTAAGATTCAGCGTCTCTTCCGCAGAGAAGAAGTAAGTAAGCTGATTAAGAAATGTAATGACTTTGGTGCAGGTGGAGTATCGGTAGCCATCGGTGAACTTGCAGATGGTCTGAAGGTAGATTTGGATAAAGTACCGAAGAAATACGAAGGTCTTGACGGAACAGAACTGGCAATTTCCGAATCCCAGGAAAGAATGGCAGTTGTAGTTGCTCCGAAAAATGCAGAACAGTTCTTAGCTTATGCAAAAGAAGAAAACTTAGAAGCCGTGAAAGTGGCAGAAGTGACAGAAAGTCCGAGACTGGTGCTTTCGTGGAGAGGAAAAGAGATTGTAAATATTTCCCGTGCATTCCTGAATACCAACGGAGCACATCAGGAAACAAAAGTAAAAGTAGAGATTCCTGCAAAAGCAGATTCTATTCTGAAAGAAGAAGTAGAAGTTGCGGATGTTAAGGAAAAATGGTTGCATACACTGGCTGATTTGAATGTCTGCTCACAGAAAGGACTGGTCGAAATGTTCGACGGTTCCATTGGCGCAGGTTCGGTATTTATGCCTCACGGTGGTAAATACCAGATGACAGAGACTCAGACAATGATAGCAAAACTTCCGGTATTAAAAGGAAAATGTGATACCGTTACTATGATGAGTTATGGTTTTGACCCATACTTATCCAGCTGGAGTCCATATCACGGAGCAGTATATGCAGTGACAGAGTCTGTCGCAAAGATTGTGGCAGCAGGTGGAGATTACAGTAAGATTCGTTTCACTTTCCAGGAATATTTCCGCCGTATGACAGAAGACCCGTCAAGATGGAGTCAGCCGTTTGCAGCACTGCTTGGTGCATACAGCGCACAGATTGGATTTGGGCTTCCTTCCATCGGTGGAAAAGACAGTATGTCAGGAACATTTGAGCATATTGATGTTCCGCCAACACTGGTTTCTTTTGCTGTAGATATTGCAAAACAGGGTGATATTATCACACCGGAACTGAAAAAAGCCGGAAATAAATTAGTATGGATTAAGATTGCAAAAGATGCATATGATTTACCTGTATATGAAAAGGTTATGGAACAGTATGCAAAAGTAACAGAAGATATTCAGAAAGGCAATATTGTTTCTGCATATGTACTTGACCGTCATGGTGTGATTCCAGCAGTCAGCAAGATGGCATTTGGTAATGGACTGGGAGTAAAACTGGATACAGAAGTTCCGGCAGGCAAATTATTTGCACCTGCATTCGGAGAACTGGTAGCTGAAGTTCCGGCAGATAAAGTTGCAGAGCTTGCTGTAGAAGCAGAAGTAATCGGTGAAGTTACAGAAGCACAGGAATTTGCATATGGTGATGCAGTCATTACTCTGGAAGAAGCAGAAAAATCATGGACATCTACTTTGGAAGAAGTATTCCGTACAGTATCGGATGAACATTCAGAAAAAGAAGTGGCATCTCCATTATATGATACAAAGGATATTTATATCTGTAATCATAAGATTGCGCAGCCACGTGTATTTGTACCGGTATTCCCTGGAACAAACTGCGAGTATGACAGCGCAAAGGCATTTGAAAGAGCAGGCGCAACAGTGACAACACGCGTATTCAAGAATATGGACGCAGAAGACATCCTCAGTTCCGTGGCAGAATTTGAAAAGGAAATTGAAAAATCTCAGATTATCATGTTCCCAGGTGGATTTTCCGCAGGTGATGAACCGGATGGTTCTGCCAAATTTTTTGCAACTGCATTCCAGAATGCAAAGTTGAAAGAAGCAGTAGAGAAGCTTTTAAATGAGAGAGACGGTCTGGTACTCGGTGTCTGCAACGGTTTCCAGACACTGGTAAAACTTGGTCTTGTGCCGAATGGAGCAATTGTAGGACAGACAGCAGATTCTCCAACACTTACCTATAATACAATTGGACGTCATATTTCCAAGATGGTTTATACAAAGGTTGTAAGTAATAAATCACCATGGCTTCAGGGAGCAGAACTTGGTGGAGTATATACCAATCCTGCCTCTCACGGAGAAGGACGTTTTGTGGCAAGTGAGGAATGGCTGGATAAACTCTTTGCAAATGGACAGGTAGCAACCCAGTATTGTGATTTGGATGGAAATGTTTCTATGGATGAGAACTGGAATGTCAATGGCTCTTATCGTGCAATTGAAGGTATTACAAGCCCGGACGGAAGAGTTCTTGGTAAAATGGCACATTCAGAACGGCGTGGTGATGGTGTTGCAATCAATATTTACGGAGAACAGGATCTCAAGATTTTTGAATCAGGTGTCAAATATTTCAAATAATCGGGTAAAATCATACGTTTTCATGTGAAAAATGCAAGAAATGAACATGAAACTTGCAAAAAAATATTGACACGGGCAAGAGGATGCTTTAAAGTGATAAAAGAATAAAGAATTCAGATTTCACATCAGGAGGTAGCAGCAGATGTCATACGTAGATGAAGTAATGGAATTAGTTGTAAAGAAAAATCCACAGGAGCCAGAATTTCACCAGGCAGTGAAAGAAGTACTGGAATCTCTTCGCGCAGTAGTAGAAGCAAATGAAGAGAAATATAGAAAAGAAGCAATTCTGGAACGGTTAGTTGAGCCTGAAAGACAGATTCTTTTCCGTGTTCCTTGGGTAGATGATAATGGACAGGTACGTGTAAACAAAGGATACCGTGTTCAGTTTAACAGTGCTATCGGACCATATAAAGGAGGACTTCGTTTACATCCTTCTGTAAATTTAGGTATTATTAAATTCCTTGGATTTGAACAGATTTTCAAGAACTCTCTGACAGGACTTCCAATCGGTGGAGGTAAAGGTGGTTCCGACTTTGACCCGAAAGGAAAATCAGACCGTGAAATTATGGCATTCTGCCAGAGCTTTATGACAGAACT
>OIZO01000942.1_pt1 | contig 17163 bp, 11 predicted proteins | sample 1588551 | NCBI WGS metagenome assembly OIZO01 (sample SAMN03283271) | human gut metagenome | biome: human-associated habitat; material: feces | host: Homo sapiens | place: Peru | collected 2012 | reverse complement strand
AAATAGAACTGATTTGTTTTCAGGATTTTGGGAGCGGCCGGTCCTTAGAAAGCAGACATTGCGATTTCAAAAGCCAATGTAATTGGATTTTGAAATCACGATGGATGCTTTCTTAGTACCGCTGCCAGCGACAACAAGCGGAAGCGCTCCTGAAAACAAACAGTTCTATTTTTTATATTTCTATACATTTTGTTGGCATGCAATTAACATAACCTGCAAAAATCCGTAACACCACCCACAAGTGGCAGTTCCTAAGTTAAACTCCGGTTTTAGAATGGAAGTCCCCCTAAGCCACCCATGCCTCCGGTGATTTTTGCCATAGAGCTCTGGCTTTCCTCATCAAGTTTACGGAATGCTTCATTGGTAGCTGCCATGATAAGATCCTCTAACATCTCGATATCATCCGGATCAACAACTTCCTCGGATAATTTGATCTTTGTCACTTCATGTTTTCCGGAAACTGTTACTTCAACTGCTCCGCCGCCTGCTGTTGCAGTTACTTCTTTTTCTTCTAACTCTTTCTGAGCTTCCTCCATCTGACGCTGCATTCTCTGTGCCTGTTTCATCAGATTATTCATATTTCCAGGCATACCACCTGGGAATCCACCTCTTTTTGCCATTGTAATTCCTCCATAATTGTTTTCAACTCATGATATATAAAGACTGTCGAGCAAGGCTCGTATAGATAGCGATCATGAAGCTATGCTACATGATAATATAATTTTCCAGATTCGTCCAGCTGGAAATTAGAAATCATCTTCTTCAATCTCAAAATTGATAAGTTGTCTGAGATCCGGATAAATCTCCTCACTCGCGTGTCCGGTGTCATTTTGTTTCACCTGAAGTTCCACTTCTTTTCCAATCCGCTCTGCGATCATCATTTTTAAACTGTCCTGGCATTCCGACCGATTTTCCGAAATGTACTCATACGCATTCGGGTCTTCAAATACCAGAAGCAGGCAGTTATTTGATCCAAGCGTTGGAACTGCCTTATTCAGATATGTTTTGGTAATTCCGGTAAGCTGGGACAGAATCCCCTTCCAGTTTCCAATAATCTGTCTGATGTCCTCCGGGATTGCTTTTGGGAGCTCCATTTTTGCAATTTCTTCCGATGCAGTTACCTCACTGCCCTGCCTGGGGCTTTGGGATTGTGCAACAACAACACCTTTTTCCAGCTTTTTCTCCAGACTGTCCACACGGTCTACGAGCGATGTATAATCTTTTTCCATTTCTGGTTTACATAACTTTATTACATTTATTTCAATCAGAATACGCTTCTGCGTTGCATATTTGATCTGATTGCTGAGTTCTGAAAAAATACGGATGTATCTCATTAAGATTTCCGGATCGACCATTTCTGCTTCTTCTTTTAACAATGCAAGGTTATCCGCAGAAATATCAAGTACATCTTCCATATTATCTGAGCTCTGGACAAGAAGAAGATTTCGCAGATACCATGTAAAATCTGTGACAAACTGCCCCATCTCGCGTCCTTCAATGACCATCCCGTCAATCACCTGAACTGCCCCGGTCACGTTTTTATCCAAAATCTGTCTGAGCAAGCGGCTGAACACTTCCGTGTCAACTGCGCCAAGCGTCTCAAGCACTTTTTCATATGTCAGTTCCTGCCCGAGATAGAATGCAATACACTGATCCAAAAGGCTCAATGCATCCCGCATGGAACCATCTGCTGCCTTGGCAATGTAACGGATTGCCCGCTCCTCCACATTTACCTGCTCTTTTTCCATAAGATCCGTCAGGCGTCCTGCAATCGTATCAATGGAAATTCTTCGGAAATCGTATCGCTGGCAACGGGATAAAATCGTAATCGGAATCTTGTGTGCTTCCGTTGTGGCAAGAATAAAAATAACGTATGACGGTGGCTCCTCCAACGTTTTTAACAGTGCGTTGAACGCTCCTATGGAAAGCATATGAACCTCATCGATAATGTATACTTTGTATTTTCCCTCGGTCGGACGGTATTCCACTTCCTCACGGATCTGACGGATATTGTCCACACCATTGTTGGACGCCGCATCAATCTCGATCACATTCATGGAACTGCCCGCCGCGATTGCTTTACAGGTCGGACATTCCCCACAAGGGCTGCCATCCACCGGATGCTCACAGTTGACTGCTTTTGCAAAAATTTTTGCGATCGTCGTTTTACCGGTTCCTCTTGTTCCGCAAAATAAGTAGGCATGTCCGATACGATCTGCTTTTATCTGGTTTTTCAAAGTTGTTACGATATGATCCTGCCCTTTTACATCTTCAAATTCCTGTGGACGGAATTTCCGGTACAACGCCGTATATGACATGCTGTTTTTCCTCTCTTAGTTATGCCCGGCTCTGACGATGCAGATTGCCGGGCATTCGTTTTTTATGTTTTTAATCACCAAAACTGATTCCGATACGTTTTGCCTCCTGAATCATCTGGCAGTCCGGATCAACGGTTTTCAATTTGCCGGAAACCTCTGCCAATGGCACACGTTTTGTCTCTCCATTGATCATTGCAATCATGCAACCGTAATCTTCCTCAATGATTGCCTGTGCTGCTGCAGAGCCAAGTCTGGTACAGAGCACTCTGTCATATGGACATGGGCTTCCGCCCCGCTGTGTATGTCCCGGAACCGTAACACGAACCTCAACGCCTGCTGCTTCATAAATCTGATCCGCAATCTCATAGGAAACGGACGGATATTTGCGGTCGGCCACTTTTGCCTTGTATGCTTTCTTTGTCAGGGATGAATCCTCCTTGGAAATCGCACCTTCCGCAACTGCAAGAATTGTAAATCCTTTTCCTGCTTTTGTTCTCTTGTTGATAGCTCCTATCACTTTATTGATATCATATGGAATCTCCGGAAGCAGGATAATGTCCGCACCACCGGCAATTCCTGCATATAACGTCAGCCAGCCGACTTTGTGTCCCATAACTTCCACGATAAATACACGGTTGTGAGAAGCTGCTGTCGTATGAATGCAGTCGATTGCCTCTGTCGCAATGTTGATCGCGCTCTGGAAACCAAAGGTAACATCGGTTCCATAAATATCATTATCGATTGTCTTTGGAAGATGAACCACATTTAAGCCCTCTTCCCGGAGAAGGTTTGCCGTTTTCTGCGTTCCATTGCCGCCAAGGATCACAAGACAGTCAAGATTTAATTTATGGTAGGTCTGCTTCATTGCCTCCACTTTATCGAGACCATTCTCATCCGGCACACGCATCTGTTTGAATGGCTGACGGGAAGATCCTAAGATTGTTCCACCTTTCGTAAGGATTCCCGAAAAATCTGCTGACGTCAGAAGACGGTAATCTCCATAGATCAGCCCTTTGTATCCATTGTGAAATCCGTATATCTCAAGTTCATCAACATTTTCACTCAAACCTTTTACCACACCACGCATAGCAGCATTCAGTGCCTGACAGTCACCGCCGCTTGTCAACATTCCGATTCTTTTCATACGTAAACAGTCCTTTCTCATTACTATATTAAATGATTCCATTGCTAATCTAGATTATAATATATTTTTTTAACAGGTACAACTATTTCAAAGCTTGCAGATTATAGAAAATATGGTATACTAAACAAGTATTTTTATACAAAAAGAAAAGCGTATCTCGTTTTTCTATGGAGATATACCCAAGTGGCTGAAGGGTCCGCACTCGAAATGCGGTAGGTCGGTAAATGTTCCGGCGCGCGAGTTCAAATCCCGCTATCTCCGCTGAGCCAGTGTCTTTACTGGCTCTTCTTTTTATTATACCTAATTAACCAGTTCTCATTTTACTATCTGAGGGAAATAATATGGAATTCATGAATGCATACAAGCATCTTGAAAAGTTATGTGGTGATCTTTTAAATGATGAACGCCGAATCTCTGCTTACATTGATGAAATGGCAAAAATTTCTGATGGTTCTACTAAAGTACACAATTGGGATAATGATCTGAAAAAACTAAAGCATTACCGTTGGATCAGGAACCAGATTGTCCATGAACCGGATTGTCAGGAAGAAAACATATGCCATCCAGACGACGTTGCATGGTTAAATAATTTCTATTCAAGAATTATGAATCAAACTGATCCGCTTGCACTTTATTTAAAAAGTAGCAAGGTAAACCCTTTGACCAAAACACAGAAAGAATCTAATTACTCTCCACAGAGAAAAAAAATACACCATAAAACAAAGCGTTCTGCTAATTTTACATTATTTTTTATAATTTTAATAGTTTTAATCTTTGTTTTACTTATTGCTACGTTCCTTTTTCAAAAATAGCGACTAAGAATTATTTTTTGCAAAAGAAAGAGAAGGGCATGTGAAAAAACAAAAGTTTTTTCACGCGCCCTTTTCAATTATACGATTGCCTCTATTAATTTTTTTCCTTTTATGTGAACTTCTTTAACACCAATCTGCTTATTTTTATTAAAACAAAAACTCAGCATATATCCTGTTTGTAAATGGTAATAATCAAGGTACTCCGATAATTAGAGTTGTCCATTTTTCACAAATTGATTTTTATCTTGTAAAGCAGCATCATACATCTTACTATTTAAAAATTCTTCCGAAAGAAAATAATTATACAAAACAGTCTCAAAAATTCTGTTGGAAATCACTGCTGTATCGTTTTCCCTTTTTATAAAGTCAAACATTTCTGCCATCTCAATTGCAGGATTCAGCGGATTGTACGGAATCATTTTTCCGTTAAACAATAATGCATAAATTACCTTTCTCAGTTCCGGATAATCTGCCAGTTTGTTTACCAGTGATTCAAATAAAGTGTTTTTTTCTTTGAGCAGTATATTTACCGCTTTTAATAAACCTTCCTTTGTCCATGAATTGTTCAGAAACTGTGGTTCTTCTGCTACGATCTCATCGATTAGTTTACATAATTTCGATACTAAAAATGGATACCCGGATGTATAATCGAAAATCATTCCGGCAATTGCATTAATATCCATTCCTGTTTTATGATCTCCCTCATATTCCTTAAGCATACCTGCAATGTCTAGTGCCGAAAAACTCATATCTACAAGATAATCTGCTGCTATATTCCATGGACTGTTTAATTTATGTTCACCATTTTCAGAAATTTTGCGTTTAATATTTTTGATATCATGTACTCCTGCTAATATCACAGATTGGAAAGTCGCCTTTCTGTCCCTGTTAATATAATAACCACGTAACTGCGCCAAAAAATCTAAAAACACCTGATTATTAGATGCACTGTCAACTTCATCAATCAGAAGCACTATTTTTTTATTTGATTGCTCACACCATTGGCTCAGACAACGAAATAATCTTGAAAGCGTAACCTGTCTCTCATCCCCATCCGCAAAACCCTGCAAAGTTGTTTTTATTGTATCTGGAATTTCTTCCGGGAAACGCATACAATCTAAAATTTCCCCTGAAAATGCCATGACAAATGAATTTTCGTTTTCGAAATCTGCATAACTCATACGCTGAAAGTCCAGACTGACTACCATATATTCTTTCTGAAGAAATTCCTCTAAAGCACGCAGTGTTGTTGTTTTGCCATATTGCCTTGCACGGTTAATCGTAAAGTATTGTCCCTCATCTACCATATTTTTTATCTGCCGTAGACGTTCTGAGATATTAACCATATAGTGTAGATTCGGTTTACAATCTCCATTTACATTAAAAATTTTTGCCATGAATACCTCTCTTTTCCCCGACAATAACATGATATATTTCTAATTATAAGCTATCATTTTAGGGAAAGCAACAGCAGGTAATTTAAAGCTTTACTATAAAAATGCCAATCCGGCAAATTAATTCCGGATTGGCATTTTGTTTCATAAAATAGTATTTAAATATTGTTTTCTCTCTTTTTATAATTTCTTATTGCAAATACTTCTCCCACAATCAGTAATAATGTAATGATTACATCAGCTGCAATAAAGAGTTTCACCCATGCTGGTGTTCCAGTCTCTTTATCCATTGCATTTGAGTTTGCTGACGCATATAAGTTTTCATGTGCTGCATTTCTCAATGCAATTACTGTATTCGCATCATCTGTATTCTGAATCAGACCATCACCACCTGTCATGGAAAGTCCCTGTGTTAATCCTGTTCGAATACCCCGGTTTAAATCCATGTAGAAATCAGCTAATGGATCCATAGCATCTGTAATAACTGCTCCATGGAATCCCCATTCTTCTCTAAGTACAGTGGTAAGTAATGCTTCATTAGCACCTGCCCATGTTGTACCAATTGAGTTGAAGGATGACATTACTCCTAATGAGCCACCCTCTTTTACAGCTCCCTCAAATGCTTTAAGGTAAATCTCACGGATAGCCTGTTCTGTTGCATATGTGCAAATTCCAGCAGTTCTGTTTGTTTCCTGATCATTTAATGCAAAATGTTTAATATAACAAATAACGCCCTGCTCTGTTGCACCTTTTACTTCATTTGCTCCTACATGATTAGAAATTGTAGCATCTTCTGAATAATACTCAAAATTTCGTCCTGCAAATGCTGATCTGTGTGTATTCATTGCCGGTCCATACCAACCTGTAATGCCAAGTTCCTTACATTCGATACCTACCTGTTTTCCTCGCTCATATGCCAATTCCTGATTCCATGTAGCAGCAATTAATGTTGCCGGTGGAAATGCTGTTCCAGAAATGCTTGAATTAAAATTACTTGATATTCCAGCCGGTCCGTCACAAGCTGTTGATTCTGGATTGTTTACGGATTCAGCCGCAGTCAGATGGAAACCTCCATCCTGTACCATCGTAAGCATTTCATTTAAAGTCAGCTGATCTAACAATTTATCCCACTGTTCATCATCGTATGCCAACCCTTTCATATCCTGAATTTGCATGCCATTATCAGCTCCTGTTGTCGGCATCTGTGCTTCATCGGAATCGTACATTTCACTCTTATAAGTAGCTTTCGATGTATAATTTGCTTTCTGCTCTGCTGTCATTTCAAAGTTTGTCGGTGCTGCTGTCACTGCATCATAGTTTTCAAATCCATTTGCCCTACTTAAATATTCTACATCACCGCTTGCCGTATCAAACTGATTTGTAGCTGTAATTTTATCTGTAAAACGCGCTCCATCATGATTCTCGTCATAAATAACATCTTCATCAATTGTGAATGTCTCAGAATCAAGCACTGTATGCGAATCACTGTTCAATGTGACTGTATAATCCCCATGCTCTAATACATATGCCCGATTTACTTTTTCATCATAAGAAGCCATATCTTCATAGTTAAATGAGATTTCTAATGTTTCACTTGCTCCCGGGTCTAACAATGATGTTTTCGCATATTCAACAAGATTTGTACTTGCTTTTTCAATTCCACCATTGTAATAAGGCGGCGTGTAATAAATTTCTACAACATCTTTTCCCACGGCATCCCCTGTATTAGTAACTTCAACCTCAATATTTACAGTCTTGCCATCGGCTGAAAAGTCTGTGATTTTTTTATCAAATGTTGTGTAGGACAAACCATATCCAAATGGGAACTGCACAACTGCATCGTAATCAATTTTACCTTCAACAGCTGCCGTTTCATAATATTTGTAACCTACATAAATGTTTTCAACGTAATTTACAAAAGCTGCAACAGATGTATCTGATCCTGTCACATCTGACGAATTTGTATATTGAAAACTACCAAAATTGTTATATGTTGGTGTCTGTGCCAGATCATATACATAGGTATCTACTAATTTTCCAGATGGATTTACTTCTCCACTTAATATCGAACCAATCGCATTAAAACCTGTCTCTCCTGCTCCGGCAATCCATAATGCTGCACTGATATTTTCGTATTCCTCAAGGAAACCAAGTTCCATTGCATTTGCAGAATTGACAACCACAATTACATTCGCAAAGTCTTTATTGACCTCTTCCATCATATCACGTTCTCTGGATGTAAGTTCAAGATAAGATACATCGGAACCCCCGTCCTCATCCTGTGTGGTATATACAACATCCCCACCCATTTGTGTCTTATTATAGGTATTATCTGTGGACATTTTTTCTGGAAGATCAGGCCCTTCTCCACCGGAACGTGTCAGAACAACTACCGCTGTATCTGAGTACGTTTTTGCCTGCTCATATATACCTGCTTTGTTATAATCTTCTGTTGTAGGCTGAACAACTGTCCAGTCAACACCGCCCATACCAATTTCCGGTCTGTCTGCACGGTACTCCACGTAAAATTCTGTCAAATCCTTATTTGTCTCAAAACCTGCATTTTCAATTCCCTGAATCAGAGAAACAGCTGTCTCCTCTGAAACACTTCCGGAGCCTGTTCCCCCATAGATTGGCTGTGTACTGCCCCATCCAAAGATGTTTAATTTTGTATCTGTACTGATTGGCAATGCATTATTATCATTTTTCAGTAATACAACACCCTCATCTGCAATCTCTTCTACTAACTTTTTCGAATCAGACGAAGTTGCCTCACTAAGCCCTTTTGAACCTGTCATTGTTTTATTGATTAATGAATACTCAATGTTAAGGCATATTACATTTACCGATGTAACAACCACTAAAATACATGCCAGAACCGCCTGCCAGCGAATCATTTTCTTTAAATGTTTTTCCTTCTTCATCACAGCAACAGAAACTGCAATTGCTGCAATAATTGCTGCTGCAATACAGATGATTGGAACTTTACATGCATTGATTGTACTGTAGACATCTTTAATAGAAACCGCAACAGGTCCACCAAACAACATATCGTAAATCTTTCTGTAAATGATAAATCCTATCACTGCAACAATAACAATAACCGCTGCTATTATGAGTGGTTTTTTATTTTTGTTTGTACTTTTTTGGCTCTCTTCCATAATTGACCCCTTCTTTTTGTTCATTCTTTTCCTTCTCAGTCTATATCTGCAGATAACTGATATGTGAACTGTAGCATATAGCATTTATAAAATCTATAATGCTGGAACGAGATGTAATATAGTGGAATGAAATGTACCGTTTCCCCATTATTTATGCCTCTGCAAATTGCTTTTTCTCCATTTTTTGTTATAATTTTTCTTAGAATTAGAAATACAGTCTTTTTATCAGGGGAGTGCATATGAGAACATTTGAAGCTGTAATCTGCGAAGATCAGCCATCTGAATTAGAATATATTGAAAGAGAACTATATAAAGAATTTCAAAATGTTAATTTTCCTGTCCACTTTGATAACTTTCAGAGTGGGACGGCTCTGTTAAATACATTGAATCAATGCGAAAAATATTATGATATTCTTTTCCTTGACATCGAAATGCCCGGAATAAATGGAATTGATTTATGCAAACATATCCGCTCACAGTTTCCAGAAAGTCTAGTCATTTTTATTTCCAATAAAGAGGAATTAGTTTTTCAAACATTTGAAGTACGACCGTTCCGCTTTATACGGAAAAATCACTTTCAATCAGAGCTTTCACAGTTAGTCTCGGCTATCATTTTTGAGCTCCGCTCACATGAATATATACAGATCTCGGTTCAGGAACTTCACTCTTCCAATGTGTACACATGGGATATAAATCAAATTCTTTATGTAGAGGCTTTATCCAAACACTGTCGCGTTGTAACCAAAACCTCCTGCATTGAATTGCAGTACCGTTTTATGAACTTTGAAGCACAATTAGTACCACACGGCTTCTTAAAACCTCACCGCAGTTTTCTTGTCAATTATCGTTTTATTTCTGTTATTCAAAAAGATTCAATCATTCTTGATAACGGAAAAGACATTCCTGTCAGCAGAAACAGGCTTTCAGACATAAAAAAACAATTTTCCCAATGTGTGAACGGAGGAAATCATGCTATATAATGCATTTATCGGATCAGAGAGTATTATTACATATTTTTTTATTATTGCGACTGTCGCAAACACTTACCACGAGGAAATAACCGCACACAGAAAATGGTTTACTATTTTGGTGGCTCTACTTTTATTTGCCCTGATTTTCAAACCAATTGAAATTCTTTATGGAAATTACTATTTTTATTTAGGTTTTACCACACTGTCTGCTTTCCTTTACTGTTTTCTTTTTCTTCGCAAACAGCTTCTGATTGCTTCTGCCATGATTGCATACCTGATGTACGAGGTTGTTATGACCAAAAGTGCTCTTGCCTGCATTCTTGGCATTTCAAAAGACCTAACCGTTGCAAAACCCAACCGCATTATTATGTTGCTTATCCTTTATCTGACTTTTATATGTTTCAGTTTCTTTTTTCAAAATCATAAGATCAGTTCCAATATAAAACTTCCTTTCCAATATTGGGTTGCATTCTTCGGTGCACCCCTTCTACTGATTTTATGTGCCGAATGGTTTTCCCAGCACTATGCACAGATCACTGACAGGTCTGCACTTCTCCCTTATCTGTGTCTGGCTTTTGCATTGCTTTTAACTTATTATCTTTCATTTTTAATTATTAAAAATTACGAAGAAAATATTCAGACAGGTTTTTTAAATCAGAAATTAGAACTTCAGACAGATTATATCAAACAATCTTCTGCCATGATTCATCAAGTACGCAAAGAACGACATGAACTCAAAAATAATTATTTTTATATTCAAACACTTGTAAAAGGCAAAAAATATGACGCTTTAGATGATTTTCTAAATCGCGAAATGCAACAGCATTTTGAACTTATGGAAGAATTTCATACCGGCAATAAGCTGGTTGATTATATTCTTACTCAAAAAGTAAATGAAGCCCGCGATGCCAATATTCATGTTATGACAAATGTTCTTCTTCCAGAAACACTTGCCGTAAAAGAACAGGATTTATGTGCTCTTTTATTAAATTTAATTGACAACGCCATAGAAGCCAGCAAAAAAGAACAACAGGGTGATATCCACATTACGATCAATATCGTAAAACAATACCTCTCGATTCAAATAAAAAATAAATCTACTTTAAATGTACTAAAGCAAAATCCTTATTTAAAAACCATAAAACCAGACGCCATACATCATGGTTTAGGTCTCCAGATTATCCGACAAATTGTTGAAAAATACAACGGTATTTTTGATACCTCAATGGAATCAGGTTATTTTTGTGCCTCAGTCATGCTCGTCATAAAAGATATTCCAACAGCAACATTTGATTCTGATATAACTTCATCATATAAGCCCTTCTAAAAGCAACAGCCACCGGATTCCGGTGGCTGTCTTTTTCAAAAATACTTTATTTCACATCTGTCACTTCATAGCCGGCATCCACAACTGCCTGTTTTAATACATCCGCAGAAGCTTCTCCTGTTACAACTGCATTTTTGTTCTCAAGGCTTACAGTTACCTCAGTAACCCCTGCTACTTCTTTTAATGCCTTCTCTACTCTTGCCTGGCAATGTCCGCACATCATGCCTTCGACTGAAAGTGTTGTTGTCATAATTGATTCTCCTTTATCATTCTTTATTGGTTTTATAGTATTATCCAGTTCATTGTGCTGGCTAATATCGGTTGGTGTTCCTTTAGTTTCCTTCTGATCCGGTTCATTTTGCATCTTTTTCGCATCGTGCAGTTTTACCCATCTTAACCGGAGTGCATTGCTTACCACACATACGCTGCTCAGACTCATAGCTGCCGCACCGAACATCGGGTTCAATTTTATCTGGAAAAGCGGATACAAAACACCAGCTGCAAGCGGGATTCCGATACTGTTGTAAAAGAATGCCCAGAATAAATTTTCTTTGATGTTGCGGATCACGGCTTTACTTAATTTTACTGCACCTACAGCGTCAAGTAAATCGTTTTTCATCAGTACGATATCAGCGCTCTCGATCGCCACATCTGTTCCTGCCCCGATCGCAATTCCCACATCTGCGGAGGCAAGTGCCGGCGCATCGTTGACGCCGTCACCGATCATCGCTACTTTATGTCCTGCCTGTTTTAAGGCTGAGATTTTCTCCTCTTTCTGTGTTGGCAGAACCCCGGCGATCACCTCATCGATACCAACCTGCTCCTTGATCGCCTGTGCGGTCATTTCGTTGTCACCGGTTAACATAATGACATGGATGCCATAATCACGGAATTTCTGTACTGCCTCTTTACTGGTCGGTTTTACCACATCTGCAACTGCCACAATTCCAAGGAACTGTTTTTCATCTGCAAAAAGAAGCGGTGTCCTGCCCTGTTTGGCAAGTGCCTGGATCTGGTTTTTCTGTTCTGTGGAAAGGCTGATCCCTTTCTCTTCCATCATCTTCTCATTTCCGGCATAGTAGTGTGTACCGGACACTGTACCTTCGATTCCTTTTCCAAATAAAGCGTTGAAATCTGTTACTTTTTCCAGAGAAATATTGTTTGTCACACAATAGTTTACAATCGCCTCTGCAAGCGGATGTTCGCTGCCTTTTTCAAGACTTCCTGCAATCTGAAGAAGCTGCGTTTTATCTGCATTCTTTCCGGCAGCACAGATAATATCTGTCACGACAGGTTTTCCCTGCGTGATAGTTCCCGTCTTATCTAACACAACGGTGTCGATCTGATGTGCCGTCTCTAATGCGTCACCGGATTTGATGAGGATTCCGTTCTCCGCACCTTTTCCGGTTCCAACCATAATTGCAACCGGTGTTGCAAGACCAAGTGCACACGGGCAGGAGATCACAAGCACTGCAATCGCAGTTGACATTGCAAACTCAAACGTTGCACCGGAGATCAGCCAGATAATTCCTGTGATCAATGCAATGGTAATAACGGTTGGCACAAAAACTCCGGCAATTTTATCCGCCATTTTTGCAATCGGGGCTTTGCTTGAGGAAGTTTCCTCAACCAGCCGTATGATCTGTGCGATTGTGGTGTCTTCGCCGACTTTGGTTGCTTTTGCACGGATGAGTCCGGATTTATTTATGGATGCAGAGACAATGGTATCTCCCTCCTGTTTTGGCACCGGAATGCTCTCACCTGTGATCGCAGATTCGTCAAAAGAGGATTTTCCCTCCAGCACGATACCGTCCACTGCAACCGATTCACCCGGTTTCACAAGGAAGATTTCTCCTTTTTCCACATCTGTTGCATCCACGACCTGCTCCACACCATCTCTTACAGCCGTCACGGTCTTTGGTGCGAGATTCAGAAGTTTTGTGATCGCCTCGCTTGTTTTTCCCTTGGACTTCGTCTCAAGATATTTTCCAATGGTGATCAGTGTCAGGATCGTTCCGGCTGACTCAAAGTATAAATCGTGGGCATACTGATGTACGACCGCCATGTCGCCATGTCCCATCGCATAACCGATACGGTAAATGGCAAAAATACCATAGAGAATTGCCGCACCCGCACCGATTGCGATCAGGCTGTCCATGTTCGGGCTTCTGTGCCACAATGTCTTAAATCCGTTTTTAAAATATTTCTGATTTGCGATCAAAATTGGCAGCAACAGTAAAAACTGTGTAAACGCATAGGTGATTGCATTCTCATTTCCATGCAGAAAGTTCATGGTAAACGGCGGCATCGGAATGTTGAGCCACTGATATATCATATGTCCCATGGACACATACATCAACGGTATCCAGAAAATCAGTGAGACAATCAGTCTCTTTTTCATGTTTTTCACATTCTGCTCTACGGCTGAAAGTCCATTGTTTTCCTGACTGTCCGACTGTCCAGACGTTTTTGTCCCGGATTTTGCGTGCCCGTCTTTTACCGCCGCACCGTATCCGGCGTCCTCCACTGCCTTGATAATGCCTGCCGTATCAAGTTTATTCTCATCAAATTCGACCTGCATACTGTTTGTCAGCAGATTCACGCTGACATTTTCCACCCCGGTGAGCTTGCTCACGCTTTTCTCCACATGGGAAGAGCAGGCGGAACAGGTCATGCCTGTAACTTCAAATCTCTCTTTCATGTATATCGTCCTTTCCTGTTATGTTCTGTTTTTGAATATCCGGAGTTCTGCTGAAACTTCGGATATAACTTTGTCAGAGTTCTTTATTTCATCAGTTTCTTCAAAAGTTCGCACAATTCATCGACTGCCTCTTCATTTCCTTCGCGGATATCCTCCGAAACACAGGTTTTGATATGTCTTGCCAGAAGTTCTTTGTTAAACCCATTCAAAGCCGCCTGGATCGCTGACACCTGTGTGAGAATATCCACACAATAACGGTCGTCCTCCACCATCGCCCTGATTCCACGCACCTGTCCTTCGATACGGCTCAAACGTGTCATGAGTGCTTTCTTCTCCTGCTCATCACGCTGTTTATGTTTTACATTGCCATCCTCATTGCCTTTACAACAACATGTCATAACCTCCACATCCTTTCTGTCCATCGCACCCTCATTTTGTTATCTGAGTATTATTTTCTACCACTTATGATATTGTCATTCATTATATTCGATATACCCCTATGGGGTATTTTGAATATAGTACAGGATAAAAGAAAAGTCAAGCATCATTATTTACTATTTTTCTCAATAACTAAATTTCTATTACCGTTCTCCTGTATTTCGTTCCCATAACAATTCCTAACTTAACAATGCAAATAATATAAGTTCATGCTATAATATGCGTATGCAATGAGCAGTGCCAATCGAGATTATGCAGACCGAACATGCTTGCATGTTGAGGTCTGCATATATCGAGAGTGATAGGGCGAATGCCCGACAGCCAGGAAAATCTCTGATTTTTCTGGCGTGCACTGCGGACTGAGGTTCATATATAATGAAGACCAATCGAATTAAAATACAAGAGAACATATACGTGGGAGGAAGACACAATGGATACAAATATTCTTTTAGAGTCAGGTACAAATGAGTTAGAGGTTTTGGAATTTACGTTAGGCGACAATTATTATGGAATTAACGTAGCAAAGATCAGAGAGATTCTTACCTATCAGCAGGTAACACCAGTTCCAAATGCACATCCTTGTGTTGAGGGAATTTTTATGCCGCGTGATACGATGATGACTGTTATTGATCTGAAAAAGTGTCTGGGAATGGAACCATCCGAGAAAAAGGGCTTATTCATTATTACAAACTTTAATAAATTAAACATTGCATTCCATGTAGATGAAGTGATCGGTATCCACAGAGTATCGTGGGAGGATATCATTAAACCGGATTCTACGATCAACACGGAAGATAAGAGTGCTGCAACAGGGGTTATCAAGCTGGAAGGAAAATTAGTTGTGATCCTTGATTTTGAAAAGATAGTTACGGACATCAGCCCGGAAACCGGACTGAAAGTATCAGATGTGGAGGAGAGAACAGCCAGAGACAGAAGCGATTCTCCAATCCTCATTGCAGAGGATTCCCCACTGCTTGGAAAAATGATCTCAGAGTGTCTGAAAAAATCAGGATATACGAATCTGATCATGACAATGAACGGACAGGAGGCGTGGGATAAGCTGACTGAGTTCAAGAATAAAGGAACAGTCCGTCAGGACGTACACTGTATCATCACAGATATTGAGATGCCTCTCATGGATGGACACAGATTGACAAAACTCTGCAAATCAGATGATGAGATCAAGAAGATACCACTTATTATTTTTTCATCTCTTGTGAATGAGGAGATGCGCCGAAAGGGAGAACAGTTAGGAGCAGATGCCCAGTTGACAAAGCCGGAGATCGGTATGCTGGTAGAGGCAATTGACAATCTGATCGATAAGAGCGTAGATTAAGTCAGAAAAAGGGGTGTGAGTTTTTTCACATCCCTGATTTACTATAATCGAAAAATAAATATATGATAGTTACAAAGAAATCAATAGCAGGAGAATATTACCATGAATGAATCAGAAAATTACCTGGATCAGTTATTAAATGCCGTCGATGGCAGATCTGATTTAAATGACAGTGATCCTGTAAATCCAGAAGAAATTGAGAGTAAAGAACAAATGCCACAGAAGAGTACAAGAGAGACAATTGATATTCCGGATTCCAATGATCTGTTTATGGATCAGTTTGAACAGGAACTTCGGAAAGATAATGATCCCGATGAATTTTTAAAACAGTTCGAGCAGGAATTAGACAGGGACGAAAATTCACAGGGTGTGACAAAAGCAGCACAGCCGATGCTTGATGATATTGACCAGATCATGGAGAGCGTGAATCAGGAAGCCGCAAATGATACAGCAGAGACGGCAGCATCAGCAGTGGAGAAAACAGCAGAGCAGAAAGAGGATACTGCTGAAGTAAAAAATGATGAGGATGCCAGTGAGGATGGAATTGATGATCTGGCAATCGATGATATCGGAATTGATAATTTTGGACTAGATGATTCGGAAACAGAAAACGAAAAAGCGGTATCGGATGAAGATGATGAATTAATGAGGATTCTGAGTGGAACAGGCGAAGATTCCGAAATACCGGAGGCAGACAATGCAAAAGCAGAAGTGCAGCCGGATGACGAGGTAAAAGAAGAAAAGAAGCCGAAGAAACAGGGATTTCTGGCAAAGCTGTCCAAGTTACTGTTCGGTGATGATGAACCAGATGAGGAAGAAATTTCCGAAATGCAGGCAGAACCTGCAGTTACTGAGATGCCTATGGATGATATGGACATCTTAAAAGAGTTAGAAGGTTCTTCGGACGGTGATAAGAAGGGCGGGAAAGAAAAAAAGAAAAAAGAGAAAAAGAAGAAAGAAAAAGCACCAAAGCAGCCGAAAGAGAAAAAAGTAAAACCAAAGAAAGAGAAGAAACCAAAGCCACCGGCAGAACCGGATAACACACCACCACTGCCAAAAGTGCCAGTGATTCTTGTTTTTGTGATGGCATTATCCATTCTGGTATTTGTTTTGGCAGGGACACATTTACTTGGATATTCAAACAGTTTCGCAGATGCCAGCCAGGCATTTGCAGAGGGAAGATATTCGGATGCTTTCCAGTCTGTGGCAGGGGAGAAAGTCAAGGAAAAGGATGCTGATACCTATGAGAAATATCGTATTACCGCTATGGTTTCGGCAGAGTATGAAGCTTACGAGAGCATGATGGACGCAAAAGTTTATGATATGGCATTGGATTCTTTGATCCGCACTGTACAGCGATATGATAAGTATCTGCAGGATGCAGAGACTTATGAATGCAGGGGCGAGCTTGATAAGATTGAAAGTGCAGCAGAGACAGCATTACAGCAGGATTTTGGATTGACAGCAGAGGATGCAAGAACTATGTATGCGCTGTCCGATAAAGAAACTTATTCCAGAGAAATTTACAAAGCATTAGAGAAGGCAGGCTTATCAGAGGTGA
>OIZO01000940.1_pt1 | contig 17176 bp, 13 predicted proteins | sample 1588551 | NCBI WGS metagenome assembly OIZO01 (sample SAMN03283271) | human gut metagenome | biome: human-associated habitat; material: feces | host: Homo sapiens | place: Peru | collected 2012 | reverse complement strand
GAAAACCAAGAAATCAACAGTGCTATTTCTTATCTGTAATTCTTTGCTCATAAAATTTTACCTTTCTCTATTCTCCTGAATGTTCCTCCTACATCTTACGGAATCCGTATGTTTTAGTACTATTCAGCTCAACTGTTATCCCCAAATGTAATTTCCATCAATTCCCCTGCTATCTCGTTGCTCAAGACTCTCATAATACTATCATCCACCTTTGTCTTTGCCAAAAGATTAATATTCCCATACCAGACTACTTCCTGATCAATAACAGCAAACCGCTCACATGATTCTTCTACTGTTTTAATATAAAAACCAGCTTTACGCATCTCTTCATGTAATTGCATCCAATATGCGGCATCACCATATCCATAAGAATCCAGAGACCATGTAACTATTGTAACCTGAACTCCTGCCATCTGTTTTTCCTTTAGCATATTTATTAACTCATAAACTTTTTGTCCGCTGATTGCAGGGCTTGAAATAATTATATTTTTATCTGCATCCAACAAATCTTTATGGAAAGCTTCTCTATAATTATCCCCGTCATATATTGCATTAACTGTTTGTTTATCAGCCTTCAAGCCATCGGCAATCTCGTAGCCAATCTGTTTATATGCCTTCAGCCGCTTCATATACATATTATCAAACATTGGGATATGATTATCAACATAATCATATATTATCACATTTTCTTTACCTGCATAATCACGATTCAATCGTCCTGCATACTGTTCAACTACACCACGGAATGATACAGGTGTTGCCATAAAAAGTGTATCCAGTCTTGGAAAATCAAAGCCTTCTCCTACCAATGGACCTGTTGCTACTAATATCATAGACTCATCATTATTAACCTGACGCATCTGCTCAAGAATTTTCCTATGTTCCTTTTTAGAATTATTACCAGTCATAAGAAACACATAATCAGCATAGCTTTTTAAACGCTCGTACAATTTTTCCGAATGATCTTTGTATCGTGACAAAACAACTGGAGTACGACCTGCTGATACGCTGTTCTTCACATCCCCAATAATCTGCTCATCCCTCACATCATTATTATGAATAATCTCATATGCTTCATTAGGATGCATCTTTCCTGTTATCACACCTCTTGGCGGTACAGTCCTGGTAAAGCGTGGATAAACAAGATGCGGTATCCCCTGCTCCTTAGCTTTTTCTTTTGCCGTATAGCTATACCTTATAGGACCAATTAGCATATAATTGATTTTTTCCAGTCCATCTCCTCTTTTCGGAGTTGCTGTCACACCATATACATACCTTGCTTTTACTTCTTTTAGCACATTTGCAATTGTTTCAGAAGCGGAATGATGACACTCGTCAATTAGCACAAGACCATAATCATTCAGCAAATTATGAAACTCTCCCTTTTTGCAAAGTGAGCCGACCATTGCAATATCAACAATCCCTGTCATCGAATCATGTGCTCCCTGTAATGTTCCAATCAGACTTTTTCTAGTTCTTAGCCTTCCCATTTTCGTTGTATACTGGGGCAGTTCTTCATCTATAACTAAAAATTTGTTTAGAGCTTCTTTCCACTGTTCTATAAGTGCAGATGATTCCAGCAGAATCAGAGTATTTACTTTCTTTTGCGCAATTATTGCACTGCTGACAACAGTTTTGCCAAATGCAGTTGCAGCATGAAGTATTCCATTATCATACTTAGTCAGTTCCTTTAACGCCTTGTTCTGTTCAGGTCGTAGTTCTCCATTGAATTCTACATTAATACTTCTTCCCTGCTGCCGCTCGTCATCTACAAAATATTCAATTCCAGCCTTATCAATATTTGCTATTAATTCCTCCTGTAATCCTCTTGGAATCTGTATGTATCCGCTAAGATGGTCTTTTCCAAGATAAATCCACCTTGAAGTATCATAATTAGATGTTCCAATCGCACGATTTTTATAAAATACTGGGTTACTAAAGGCTGCCATTCTGCGAATCTTATTCTGCATCGCAGGCTTAAGATTAGTGCTGTCAACATATATACCATTTGATAATGTGATATCCATTTTCCCATCAATATCTGATTTGGCAAAATTTTTCATTTTATCCCATGGCTTTTCCCTATTTTCTTCATCATTGGATGCTTCAAGGTCATCTGCTGTAAATGTCCATTCCCTTATCTTATTCTCCAGAAATTCCTCTGAAAGCTTAGGTTTACTTAATAAAGCATTCCATTGGTCAGAATAAGCATTCCAATTACTATCCACAAATGCACTATTGCCATCTTTCAACGCCCTTCCCTGTAATGGCAACGCAATCAGGTTTCCTATTGCCACATTTTCTAAGGAATCCTGTGCTGGCAGCATTCTGTCATAATAATTGAATGTCTTTAAATTCACCTGCTCTGCACCTTTATCTAAAAGTGCAAAGCCAAATTTACGAACCAATGCCGCCGATATTGGCTTGTCAAAGAATATCCATATATGTGCACCTTTTCCTGAACGAGAACGCTCTACCAAAGGTTCTATTCCATTTAATGTGCAGATATCTCTCATAGCTTCGACTTCTTCAATCCATGTATCATCTGTATTTGCAAAGTCCTTTTTTTCTGCATTCTTCTCATGATTATCAAAATCAAACACTAAAAACCTGCATGTTCCATCACCAAATAATGGATATACACCTATTACATCTTTTGCAGCATATGAGTTTCCCCTCAAATGTTGCAATATAGTTGATAAATCTAATCTTGTATACGAACAATATTTGCAATCCTTACAGTCTATATGTGTATTTAATTTCCTATGGCAATTATCTGACCAGAAATTATCACACTGCGGATAATATGCCGCCTCTCCGTTTTTATTTACATTTCTTTTAGCATATACATCTGTCCTTCCCCAAAAGAATGAGAAAAAGAGCTTTGCCATCCTGTCTGTGATTTCTTTTAGGTGCACAATCCTTTTTCCCTGTTCTGGATCAAAATTCTCTTTCTTTTCCGTTTTCCCTATATTTGCCAGTTCATTTTGATATGACAATCCCGCTTTATCCAATATATTCTTTAATACCTGATTTTCCAATTGCAGATTGTTCAACTGCTTCTGCAATCTCGTAACATTCTCTATTGGATCACGCATTTGTCATACCTTCCTTTTCGTCATTATCTATTCATCTCAAGTATTCTTTTTACTTCCATCTTTAATTCATCACTGAATTCTGATAAATCATCATATGTAATCACCCTCAGTCTAATAAGACAAACAATATCCCATATTACCTCTGATTTTTTCAGCTCCATGATAACTCCAGGATGACGCTTATCTTCTTTTATCCGTTTTTCAAGTTGCCAGAATTTCTCTGATGCAGGCTTTTTATCATCATTCAGAAAATTGGCATACTCTTTAACAAGACCTTCCATATAATTTTCCTGCCAACCTGATAATTTTTCTCGAAATAGTTTCCAATCCTTTTTGCTTATGTCCATGATTTTGAACCTCCTCAGTCTCACGTTAGTCTCAACAAACATTTTCAAAAATGAGACTGCCTTGAGACTACAACTTTATAATTTACCTCCAAATCCCGGGGGTATCGCATTTTGCTATACCATAGAGTCTCACTTAGTTTCAAATCTCGTGAGACTAAGTTGAGACCAACTTTGGAATATTCGTTTTTTTCTATTTCATCATACTCCTTAAGAATATTTGCCTTCAAAGTTCTATTATACCTCTGTTGCTCAATCGCCGACTTTATCATATCAACCGCTGATTTTTTATCGTCAATCGCCGACTTTTCTTCTCCAATCACCAGCTTTTGGGAATCAATCAACGCTGAATCTACAAAAAAGAGATATCACAAAAAACTTCTATTGATATCTCTTTCTCATAAATTTTCAAATCATCGCGATTCCTCTAACTCAGAATCTTTCTCTTTAATGATTGTATGTATTCCATTAACAATATTCTCAATCTTTTGAATATAATCTTCTACAAACTCTTTCGAAATATTGTTTTGTATTGCTGTTGCATGATCTCTGTCATTCTGATGTGCAATCTCATTTCTTCTTTTAAAGAGTTCACCCACGATTTTGGCACCATCTTTATTTGAAGTATTAACGTCGGCTCTTGGAAAAGCCTTAGCCATTGCATCTACGAAACCTACACCTATCAAATTCAATTGATCTCGCATGCTTTCCACAGAAAGAAACACATCGCGACTAAATCGATTGTTCAAATATTCAAAAAACCAATCATTTGAGGATGCTGTAGTTAGTGCAATCTCTACTTTAGCCATCGGCACCATAAACGAAGCATACTTTTCTGTTTTATTCCAATTATTACAAAACATCTGATACATGCAGTATTTACTAATGTCATGAAGATAAAAATCCAACAACCCCTCTGCTAAAACAACTTGAGAACGCCAAACTGTTTCACATCCATTAGTATTTCCATTCTCTGCCAAAGAATCGGCGACTATAAATTGCTCTTTTATATGAGTCAAACTTTCATAAAAATGATTATATATTTCTTCACTAGAGAAATGCACCGGAGCAGGAATTCTCCTAGTTTCTCTTACTGCTTCAACACGTGAAGTAAGTGATAAATCTCTACCTGCCATTTAATCACCTCACTACATCTTTGAAACAATATCTGCAAAGTTAACATTTAACATTGGAATAGCTCCGTACTTACCAGTAATATATCCTTTTCCAAAATTATCATCTTTTCTAACATTTTTAATTTCAGCTAACGAATATAAATCTGTACTTCGATCCGTTCCCTCCATCTCCGTAAACCAAATCTGATCACGTCTGAATAAATCTAAATTAAGCAGTCCGGTCTCATGTGTTGTAAAAATAATTTGAGCAAATTTATCTGTTTTAATTGTCATAAACAGTTTTACTAATTCGTATACTAATGCTTCATGTAAACTTGCTTCCAACTCATCACACAATAATACTTTTCCATTAATTAGAATATCTATCATAGGACAAAGTAACGCAAATAATTTTCGAACACCAGTTGATTCATCTTGTAGCAAATCTGTTTCAAATTTTTCATAAACTACTTTTGCGGTAATAGCATCAACTTTTGTCTGTAAAAGCATATTTTTAAATTCATCTGTTAAAAATGGAGGCAATTCAATAGATTCCATCTTCTTTTGATCAATGCTTACCTTAATGTCTTTGACACCCATTCCTAAGTCTTGCATCAACGAAAGAACCACTCTTTTCATTTTTTCATTTGAATTTATCTGATATAAAGAATAGTTCATCCAATTATCTTGGTTTTCCGCACCATAAACGACTAACTCATTGTTGAAGAAGCTGAAAGCATCTGCAACTTCTTCGACAGCAGTAAAGTTTGCTGCACATGAAAGCAATAATCTGTTAGGTTTTAATACATCTTTGCAAGAACTAAACTTTCCTCTAAATTTACTTCCTACTGTAAATTTCTCGTCTTTTCTATCAAATATCTTTGCCTGTCTGCCATTTGGAAAATAATACAAATATTCTTCACTAACCAAAAGATTCTTTAACGAGAAACCAAATACATATCTTATCCCCTTAATAACAAACTGAACCTGATATGTGCTTTCGCTACCTAGTCCACTTAATTTGTGAGGTATTTGGCGAATTCCTTGACCAGGCTGATGGGTAATACTGTTTACCACTAAATTTTTTACAAATGAAATAGCATCTATAAAATTACTCTTTCCTGAACCATTTGCTCCATAAATTACAGCGGATTTAAGAACTTTTACACCTGCTATTTCTTCTGTCATATCATCATTTGTATTGTCTGATCCAGCCAATGCAGAAAAAACAATTTTGTCTTTAATAGATTTGTGATTTGAGCACATAAACTCTAATAACATCTTTTATTTCTCCTTCCACTATACGTTTATAGATTATAGACGCACTACCATAATAGCACTATTTTTGTATTTTAACAAGCTCTTTTGTAATTTTTCCCGCAATTTTGTGTCTTAAATGGTTTCATTTTATATTATCCCCATATTAATCATAAATTATTCCACATAATCTCTGTAGTTTTTATCCCCCCCGTACATACATAAAAAAGACAGAAAATTAACCAAATTCTGATTCTCTGCCTTTTTTGAATTAATATTCTTAATTGAGAATGTCGTAAATCATGGATTCGTATTCTCTTCACTCCTGACAACTTCACACCTCGATCCATTTCATGATGAAGATAGCTTTTTGAAATTTGGAATATCCTGTCATTTTCATTTAAACCATACAGCATTCCTATATACGATTCTAATTCTTCGCTTAAAAATTCCGGCATGGTGATCATACGATTACTCTTCACAGTCTTTGGATCTGTAATAATATCCTTCCCCTCTAATCTTTGATAAGATTTATTGATCCAGATAGTACACGCCTGAAAATCGAAATCTGCCGGTGTCAGTGCTAACAACTCTCCCATACGCACTCCACACCAATATAGAATTTCAAATGCATAAAAGGAGATTGGCTTATCCGCCACCGCTTCAATGAACTTCATATACTCTTCTTTTGTCCAGAAAAGCATCTCTTTTGTTCTTTCTTTTCCCATAGATCCTGCCTTGCGTGCAGCATTGCTTTTCAAATCATAGAAATTAACTGCATGATTCAAAATTGCACTCAGCTGATTATGGATGGTCTTTAGATAGACCTGTGAATAGCCTTCTCCTTGTTTATTTCGATAGTTCATCATGGTGTTCTGCCACTGTCGAATATCGGAAGGTTTTATTTCCTGCAACTTCTTTTTCGAAAAATATGGGAGAATCTTTTTTTCTACAATATGCTTTTTCGTCAGCCAGGTATTATATTTGATTCTGGATTTGATATCATTCAGATAAAGATCTACAAAATCTTCAAAATACATATCCAGACTCAAATTCTCCTTTAATTTAAACGCTCTTTCCCATTCCTGGGCATCACATTTGCGTTTAAATCCCCTTTTCGTCTTCTGCTTTCTTACGCCGGTCCAGTCCTTATAATAGGTTCTTACCTCGTAAGTATTTGACTTTTGGTTTTTGATTACTGTCAAAACATCACCTCCTGCTATTTCATTTCGTTCATACCGTAAACTCGTTCTTCAAAATATTTACGGCTGATTTTTCCTTTGACAACAACGAAACCTTTTTGCTCCAATTCAGCATTTAACTGACGGATCAAACGATACGCATAGGAATCAGATACTTCTAATTCTTTCGCTACTTCTTTTGCTGATATAAATAATTTACTAGCCATCTATATCCCTCCTTTCTTTTTTCAGTTCATTATCGAACGGTGTATATGCATCATAACATTTCATTTCCGTACTGTCAATAGAATAATTTCAAAAATGAACGGTTTATTTTTATATTTCATTTTTGAACTGTTTATGCTATACTTTTAAGTAACAATCAGCAAAGGAGTGTTTTCTTATGACAGTAGGTGAGAAAATAAGAAAATTCCGGATCGATCAAGGATATACACAGAAAGAATTGGCAATCATGTCCGGCTTGAGCGAATCGGCAATTAGAAATTATGAACTTGGGAATCGTTTTCCATCATCAGAACAATTGGAAAAAATATCAAACTCATTAAAGATCAGTCCATACGCCATGTCTGATCCAAACTTTGATACTTATGTTAGTGTCATGCACGCATTATTTGCTTTAGAGGATCAATATGGTCTGCACGCCTACCGGGATGAATCCGGCTTACCACAACTCATGTTTAAAGACAAAGGACATGATTCTTTAAATATGCTGGATAATATTGGAGCATGGGCTGATATGTACCAGAAATTCAGAAATGAAGAGATTACAGAAAAAGATTATTTAGACTGGAAAAGTCAATTCCCAGCTAAATAAAAAGAAATTATTTACAATAATATTAAAAAAGTATTGTCATTTGATTGTCAACGGACATAGAAAGAGCCAAGAAAGCCCGTAAAATAGGCATTTCTTGGCTCTAATATATTATTCAAACTCAATCGTTCCCGGTGGCTTACTCGTCAGATCATAGAATATTCTATTCACCCCGCGAACTTCATTTATAACTCTGCTCATCACCTTATTCAGAACTTCATACGGAATTTCCGCTGCCTCTGCAGTCATGAAATCAATCGTATTAACAGCTCTAAGGGCTACAGCATAATCATAAGTTCTCTCATCGCCCATAACACCAACACTTCTCATATTCGTAAGTGCTGCGAAATACTGACCGATTGTCTTATCAAGTCCGGCATTTTCGATCTCTTCACGATAAATCGCATCTGCGTCCTGAACGATACGAACTTTCTCAGCTGTTACTTCGCCGATGATACGTACTCCAAGTCCCGGTCCTGGGAATGGCTGACGGAATACGAGTCTTTCAGGAAGTCCAAGCTCAAGTCCTGCTTTACGAACCTCATCTTTGAAAAGGTCGCGGAGCGGCTCAATGATTTCTTTGAAATCTACGAAATCCGGAAGTCCTCCTACATTGTGGTGAGATTTGATCACTGCGGATTCTCCGCCAAGACCACTTTCTACAACGTCCGGATAAATTGTTCCCTGTGCAAGGAATTCAACAGTACCGATCTTCTTTGCTTCTTCTTCGAAGATACGGATGAATTCTTCACCGATAATCTTACGTTTTGCTTCTGGCTCTGTAACGCCTGCAAGTTTGTTATAATATCTTTCCTGCGCATTTACGCGGATAAAGTTCAGATCAAACTGTCCTTCTGGTCCGAAGATTGCCTCAACTTCATCTCCTTCATTTTTACGAAGAAGTCCGTGATCTACGAATACACAAGTAAGCTGTTTTCCGATTGCTTTGGAAAGAAGACCTGCTGCCACTGAAGAGTCAACCCCACCTGACAGTGCGAGCAATACTCTTCCGTTTCCAACCTTCTCGCGGATCTCTGCGATTGTATTCTCAACAAAAGCATCCATCTTCCAGTCGCCCGCACATTCACATACATTTTTTACAAAGTTGTTGATCATCTTTGTTCCTTCTACTGTATGAAGTACTTCTGGATGGAACTGGATTGCATACAGTTTCTCAGCTGCGTTCTCAGCTGCTGCAACCGGACAGTCAGCAGTGTGTGCTGTAATTTCAAATCCCGGAGCAATCTTTGAAATATAATCAAAATGGCTCATCCAACATGTTGTTGTCTCTGAAACACCCTCAAATACTTTGGAGTCTTTTTTATCAATAATAACTTCTGTCTTACCGTATTCTCTTACATCAGCACGCTCAACTTTTCCACCAAGTACATGTGACATCAGCTGTGCACCATAACACAGTCCGAGAACCGGAATACCAAGCTTGAACAGTTCTTCTGAATAAGTCGGTGAATCCGGCTCATAACAGCTGTTCGGTCCGCCTGTGAGAATGATTCCTTTCGGATTCATTGCTTTGATCTTTTCAATATCTGTCTTATAAGAATAAATCTCGCAATATACATTACATTCCCTGACACGTCTGGCAACCAGCTGATTATACTGTCCACCAAAGTCAAGGACAATCACTAATTCTTTCTTCAAATCTTTCCTCCTGTAAAATCCAATTAAAACTATTTGCTTTATCTATATATTTTTCTGTTCTTCATTATAGTAGAGTAATCGTTGATTTACAAGTATTTGTTTATGTAAAATAAAATCTTATCCACAATTTCTATTACTATACACGGTAATTATTCCCCTTCTGATCTATCCAGAACAAAGAATGTGCCTCGGCACCCTCTTACGCCTGCGGTGGTCGCTTGCGACACCTACATCGTACACCGCAGTGCGCATTCTATGTATCCACTGTTATGGGTATAATATATCAAAAAAGATGCCGAACAAATGCCCGACATCCCATTTTTATGTTCCATTTTATGCTGCAAATCTTTCTAGCTGTCTTTCAAGTTCTGTGCAATCGTCTGCATACATCTGCAGTTCAATCACGTTATTCAATCCCAGATTCATGATTCCAAGTAATGACTTCGCATCTACTACTGCCCGTCCTCTTCTCATGTCCATGTTAAAGTCAAATTTACATACTGTTTTCAAGAAATCAATGATCTCATCCGGGTGTTTGAAAGTAATGTTCATTGTGCTCATTCTTTTCACCTCTTTCTGCCTCAACGGCTATGAAATCCTTTTCACTTTTCACATATATCATAGCACATTTTTTATATTTAAAAGGGCGAAATTTTTTATAAAAGTGTATTTTTTTAATTAAATATGCCTCTTATTCTCTACTTTTTTCTATAAGCAATATGAAATTACTCCTAATTATGAAATCCCATTGGAGTTACGTCTGTATTCCGTCGGTAAAATTCCTTCCTCCTCTTTAAACACCTTACTCATATATTTTGGATCAGAGTAACCGACAAGCTCCGCAATCTGATTCATCTTATATTTTGTTGTCCTGAGAAGCTCCTTTATTTTTTCTATCCTGTATTTCCTCACTGTTTCTGTAAAATTATATCCTGTCTCTTTCTTAAACTGAGAACTCAGGTATTCTTCAGATACATAAAGCTGGCTCGCTGTTTCTTCCAATGTAATACCACTGTCATATTCTTTTCTTATGATTTCCATTGCTTTTTGAATAAGCGTACTGTACTGCTCAAATTTATGCTTATATGATATCATCCGTTCCAAGCCTTGAATCGCTTTCTCTATCTGTTTCCAGCTGATAGCATATGTAATCTGCTGCATAAGGTTCCGAATTTCTGTTTCATCAATCTCCCCACCATAATTTCTATAATTCAATCCAGCCGCCATGCAAAAGCGAATGATACTGTATTTTATTTCTTTTGGAAAATATTTTTCTCTTTTCATTTCCTCACAAACAAGTTGAAATTGTCTGGCAATTCCTTTCTTGTTTTCATCGAAAATCATTTCTCGCATTCGTTGTTCTAATTCTACCGGATAACGAACCGGAACAGCTTCAAATTTCTCAACTGTCTGCTGACAGATTAAAACTCCTCGCGGCTGAAGAAGATTCCATTCCATGAGACTTCCTGCCTGAATCATTGCATCTACCAGCTTTGTCAGCTGTTTTGTCTCTATCCATACACAAATAATTGTCCCCGGAAAATTCCTACATAACCCAGTAACCACATTTTTTTTAAAATATTCTTTCCAGTTCCTTGCTTCACGTACCCGGTAAATGATCAGATACACCTGTTTCCATCGATCCGAACATATAACAGATGCCGAAAATCCACACTCACGTCTACAGATTTCTTCGAGAAATCCACGTATATTTTCCTTCTGCTCCTCGTATTCGTCTGCCATTGAAACCGTAAATAAATATCCCGGATCATCCACTGTAAAACCAAATCTCCGGATGGTCATTTCATTTAACTTCTGATTCGATATAATTTCCCCATATCTGCAGCTTAACAGAACATTTTCAACAGTAAAAGAAGCCTGCATCCAATATTCGTCCCTGATTTTTTCATGAATACGGCTTAATGCCTTCTTAAGCTCCATTGGCCGGAACGGATGTACTAAATATCCGTCCACCCCCAGATCGATTGCCTGCTTTGCCTGTTGAAAATCTTCATCCTTTGTTATAATAATCACACGGAACTCACGTCCTTCCGTGCGTAATTTTCTCAAAAGATTTAACCCATTCATCCGCGGAAGCCCAATGTCCATAATAACAAGATTTGGCTGCATAACTGTTATCATCTCATATGCAGACTGTCCATTCCCTGCAATCCCCGCCAACTCGTAATTCGAATCTACGCGTTTTAAACCTTTTTTCAGTTCTTCTAATACTTTTTCATCCCTTTCAACGATTGCCACCCGCATTTGAACAGTCTCCTCTCAATGTCCGTGTTTTCGATTGAATATCCTCTTTTATTGTAACATTAACTTCAATAATTGGAAGCATGCAAGTGTAAATATTTTTCTCTGGTAGCGAGCCCGCCCCGGATGTGACGTTCTGATTTGTTGGTGTCTAAAACCTTACGCGTTTCATGAGCCAATGATGGATTGATCTGAAGCAGACGTTCTGTAACGTCCTTATGCACCGTACTCTTACTAATCCGAAACTGTTTCGCTGTCTGTCTCACTGTCGCATTATTTTCTATAATATAATTTGCAATTTCTACTGCACGCTCCTCAATATATTCTCTCATAGAAAAGCCCCTGCATAGTTTGTTTTTTACAATCTATGCAGGGGCAAATTAATGTATGTCTAATTCCTGTTCCATCTATTCGTGGAAAACATCATACTATACAACTTAATACTCAAATACTGCCACACCATATCCCGGAAGAGGATATGCAAAGGAATATTTCTGACCGTCACATTCCTGTTTCTCTGGTTTGTAAACCAATGGGCGTTCTTCTCCTGATCCACCATATTTTGTCTCATCACTGTTAAGAACAAGCTTGCATTGCTTTCTTCTCTGAACACCAACACGGTAATCCGGTCTGTCTACCGGTGTAAAGTTGCATACAAAGAGCAGATTCTTCTTCCCATCCTTTGAATGTCTTGTGAAACTGAAAATACTCCGGAAGATGTCATCCTTATTGATCCAGTCAAATCCCTTCGGATCATCATCCAACTCATACAATGCCTTATTCTTCTTATACAGATGAAGCAGATCTTTATACCAGTTCTGAATCTGCTGGTGCGGTTCTTCTGCTAGAAGGAACCAATCCAGTTCTCTCTCTTCACTCCACTCACGAAGCTGTGCGAACTCCTGTCCCATAAAGAGAAGTTTCTTTCCAGGATGTCCCATCATAAATGCATATGCCGCTTTCAGGTTACGGAACTTATCCCATCCTTCTCCCGGCATCTTATTCAACATAGAGCATTTCAGATGAACAACCTCATCATGAGAAAGTACAAGAATATAGTTTTCTGAATATGCATACTCCATGGAAAATGTCATCATGTGATGTGCATTTTTTCTGAAATAAGGATCCAGTTTCATGTACTCTGTAAAGTCATGCATCCATCCCATATTCCACTTCAAAGTAAATCCAAGTCCGTCATCCTCAGGAGATCCTGTCACCTTCGGCCATGCTGTAGACTCTTCTGCGATCATCATAACGCCTTTATTTCTTCCGCAAACTACAGAATTCAGATGTTTAAAGAATGCAATCGCCTCAAGATTCTCATTTCCACCAAATTTATTTGGAATCCACTGTCCATCTTCTCTTCCGTAGTCCAGATACAGCATAGATGCCACTGCATCTACACGAAGTCCGTCTACATGATAATGTTCAACCCAGAACAATGCATTCGCCAGAAGGAAGTTGGAAACTTCCGGTTTTTCATAATTGAAAACCTTCGTTCCCCAATCAGGATGCTCACCCTTTCTCGGATCTGGATATTCGAATGTCGGCGTTCCGTCAAAGTCTGCCAGACCATGTGCATCTTTCGGGAAATGCGCCGGTACCCAGTCAAGAATAACACCGATATTATTCTTATGAAGATAATTTACCATATATGCAAAATCTTCCGGTGTTCCATAGCGTGCAGTTGGTGCATAATATCCGGTCACCTGATATCCCCAGGAACCATCAAACGGATGCTCTGCGATTCCCATCAACTCAACATGAGTATATCCCATCTCTTTTACATACTTTGTAATTGATTCTGCAAACTCACGATATGTATAAAATCCTTCATCTTCTCTTCCAGGATGTCTCATCCAGGAACCCATATGCACTTCGTAAATAGACACGGGTTCTTCTTTGTTATCCCACTTCTCACGAGCTGTCATCCACTTACTGTCTGACCAGTTCAGATTAGAAATGTCTGTGATTCTGGATGCTGTTCCCGGTCTGAGCTCCGCATAATTAGCAAATGGATCTGCTTTGTAGATCTTCTCACCTGCCTGTGTCTCTATACAGAACTTATACAAATCCCCTTTCTTCGCCTCCGGAACGAAGCATGTATATATTCCGAGAGGCTCTCCTCTCTTCATCTTGTCTTTCGTCTCATCCCAGTCATTAAACTCTCCGATTACAGAAACGTTTACTGCATGAGGAGCCCATACCGCAAAATATACTCCTCTTTTTCCGTTCTTTGTCACCTCATGGGCACCCATCTTTTTATAAATCTCATAATGATTTCCCTGCCCAAAAAGATAATGGTCAAGTTCTCCGATCTCATAAGGCTGCACTTTCGTCTTCGTGCTGTTTTTCTTAACCATAAAGCCACCTCACTGCTCAAATATATTCCTGATTGTAATGATTTAAAAACCATACAATTTCTTATAGATCAAGGCACATTACCGAATCTTTCCATCGGTAACAAAGTTTCATCCTCCCCTTGAACACTATAGTTTTATTATACTTGATACTGCATAAAAAAGAAAGAGAAAATGTATTATTGCACAAAAATAGACAGTCGTTTTACTGACTGTCTATTAATTCTTAACAAATATATGTCGTTAAATGTTGAAATCTTTCTCTGAAAGCAGAATTCTGTCAGAAGCATCTGTATTCTTTCCAAATACTCTCTTTACAAGTTTCTTTGCAGAAGCTTTCTGTGAATGAGCGATCGCGTCATCCATCACTTCTTTCACTTCTGCTACTGTTACTGCATGATCTTCTCTCTGTAAAGAATCAATCTTACTGTACAGTGCAAGAATTCCCATCTCATCAATTCTGTAACCATTCTCCTGAGCATAAGTCTGTCCAAATGTTACAAGCTCATCATTAATAAAGATCGGCACTTCAAGTCTGGAAGTGAATTTTCTTCTGAATTCTCTGTTGGAAGAAAGAAGTCTGTCCAGTGGTTTTCTCTGCTCTTCAAGAACTACCAGAAGTTCTCCTGTATCCTGCTCCATTGCTTTGTTCAGCTTGGCAAGCGTTTTTTCGTTCATCTGTCCGGCTTTTTCAATGATCAGTGCGCCGCCGTACAGTTTACGGAAAATGTCTCCGATTCTCTTCTTATTCAGTGACTCTCCTGTTACAATCGCAACCTTGCCCTGACGGATGTCACGCTGCTTCTGAATTGCCTTTACAACATCAACAGCAAGAACTGTCTTTCCATTTCCTTTATTTCCAATGATCAGAAGGTTTCCTGTTCTGGAAGTTCCTTTGCGGTTTGTACAGTTCTTATCCTGCTCAAGTACATCTACCAGCTGCTCACTCATACCACGTACAGGTACGAAATAAGAGAAGAGTTTCTTCTGTTCATCTGTAAGTCCTGCCCTTGTACCGATTCCACTCTGTGTTTCAAGGTCGTAACGGCCATGCACGATAAATCCTGTATCAGACATTGCATCTGCAATCTCATCTAATGGCAATGGTGATGTCTTACCTGTTGCAATCAATTTTGCAGTCTCTTTACGGCTCAATGGTGTCGTCGCAGACATGATATCAATTCCGTCATCTTCATCCGGGATCTCTCTGTCATCCGGCTCTTCACTATGCTCTGGATTCACGCTGAATTCATCTTCAAAATTTGGTACTTCTTCATAAGAATTCAGGCCAAGAAGATCATCATCTGAAATCTTATCTTCTGCTGTGAAAAGATCTCTTGGATTGATTACTTCATCATCTTCATCGTCTTCTTCATAACCATAAGCATCCAGATCATCATATCCTTCTTCCTCACCGAACAGATCATCATCAGCGTCTTCATAATCATCCGGCAGATCGTCTTCAGACTCTTCATAATCATCCAACAGATCGTCTTCAGACTCTTCATAATCATCTAAAATATCGTCTTCTGCAAACTCTTCTGCATCATCCCAGTCATACGCATCATAATCTTCGTACTCATCCTCGCCAAGTCTGAGATCATCTGCAAGCTCTCCCATATTTTCATGCGGTTCTTCTTCTACCTCAAGAACTTCTTCTGAACTTACTGTTGTATCTACTTCTTCCTCTTCCGGAATAACACCTTCAATCTCATCAATCAGTCTCTGTATCTCTGGTGATAAAATTGGTTCTTCATTATTTTTATTGTCCATAGTCTCTCTTACTGCTGCTCCTTCTGAATCATCTTCATCATTGACAACTTCAGTTTCTGAGATCAGTTCCTCCACCTCAGACAAATCTTCTGATTCATCTGTCAGATCTTCTGACTCAGCTTCATCTATTTCAAGAATATCTTCCTCTTCTGGTTCCGCTTCCCCTGCTTCAAGAATATCTTCCTCTTCCGGTTCTGCTTCCTCCACTTCAAGAATTTCTTCCTCTTCCGGTTCTGCTTCCTCCACTTCAAGGATTTCTTCCTCTTCTGGTTCTGCTTCCTCCACTTCAAGGATTTCTTCCGGTTCCGCTTGCTCTGCTTCAAGGATTTCTTCCTCTTCCACTTCTGCCTCTTCTGCTTCAAGGATTTCTTCCGGTTCCGCTTCCTCCACTTCAAGGATTTCTTCCTCTTCCGGTTCCGCTTCTTCTGCTTCTATAACAACTGCATCTTCTGGGACATCTTCTGACGCCTCCTCCGCTGCCTGTTCTATAAGCTCTTCTTCTGTCTCCGGTTCCGGTATCAATTCTTTCATCCCTGATGGAACTACTCGTTCTTTACTGGCTTCCTCAGCTTTCTTCTCTTCTGCCAGCTGATTCACGATTTCAAGATCTTCTACATCTTCAATTGCTGCAATATCCTCTTCCAGATCTGTCATATCCGGTTCGACTTCTTCTCCCGGTTCTGCCTGAACTTCCGGTTTCGGATTGAGTAATTGCTGCAGAGCTTCATCTAACCGCATCGTATCTCCAAGTTTCTTCTTGACTGGTTTTACCGGATTCTTGCTGACAATCGGTATGGAAGCAGTATCTTTGCTAAGTGTTCTCTTATCTCCACTTGTCTCTACCGTTGCCGGCTGAACTTCTGCCTGAACTTCTGGCTCATCCACGGCAGTTTCTATAACTTCTGCTGTTTCTACTACTGCTTCTTCCGGATTTTCTACTTCGGTATCCGGCTCTTCTGCCGTTTCCAAAGTAACCGCATCCGTATCAATCACATCAGAAGTACTGTCGCTCTCCATCACTGGCTGCTCCGTCAGCCCGATCGATCTTGTATCTCCAAGTGTTTCGGCTCCTTCTGATGTAGAATCTTTTTCCTCATCTTCTCCTAAATAAGAAGCCAGATCCGGTATCTCTTCTGTCTCAGAAGAAAGCTTCTCATATCTGTGATCATATTTCTGCTGCTGCGATGGTGATAATGGCTTATACTGCATCTTCAGTTCCATCGCCTTATAAACATACTTGCCCTCGCTGAACCAGAGGATCAGATCATCACACTCTTCCAGACATTCTGTCATCA
>OIZO01000939.1_pt1 | contig 17179 bp, 8 predicted proteins | sample 1588551 | NCBI WGS metagenome assembly OIZO01 (sample SAMN03283271) | human gut metagenome | biome: human-associated habitat; material: feces | host: Homo sapiens | place: Peru | collected 2012 | reverse complement strand
AAATCAAGGTGGAACACAAAACACCAGAGATCATTCATAAAGATCTTATAGGCAGTCCAATCCATCTGAAGCGTCTTCTGATGAATATCCTGAGTAATGCCGTGAAGTACAATAAAGATTATGGGACAGTCCGTTTAAGCAGCCGGGAGATTCCTTCCGATCAGGATGGAGTTGTAATGATGGAGTTCACATGTCAGGATACGGGAATTGGTATGAGTAAAGAATTCCAAAAACATCTGTTTGAACCATTTGCGCAGGAGCAGAAAGGCGGAGCTTCCAAGTTTGGCGGCACAGGTCTGGGAATGCCGATCACAAAGAGTCTTGTAGAAAAAATGGGTGGAACGATCACCTTTACAAGTGAGCAGGGTACAGGTACTACTTTTGTGATCACAATTCCATTTAAAATAAATGAGAACGTAACGAGAGACAAAGAGAAGCAGGAGGAAGCAACGGCTTCCATCAGAGGATTAAACATTCTTCTTGTAGAAGACAATGAATTGAACATGGAGATCGCAGAATTTGTCATTCAAAGTGAAGGCGCTTCTGTAGTAAAGGCATGGAACGGCCAGGAGGCAGTCGAAGCTTTTGAGAAAAGTGCTTCCGGTGAATTTGACGTAATTCTTATGGACGTCATGATGCCGGTTATGAACGGATATGAGGCAACAAAGACAATCCGCTCAATGGACAGAAGTGATGCAAAGAAAATTCCGATCATCGCAATGACTGCGAATGCCTTTGTTGAGGACAGGATAAAGTCAAAAGAAGCGGGAATGAATGAGCATGTCTCAAAGCCGATCGATATGAAACTATTAGTGAAGATTATTGCTGAATTAGCAGGAAAAAATAAAAATTGTGAGGATAAAGGATGAGTGAGAAACAAAAACTACTTATTGTAGATGATTCAGAACTTAACAGAGATATATTAAAGGAGATCCTTGGCAGCAGTTATGATTATCTGGAAGCTGAAAATGGAAATCAGGCAATCCAGATCCTGGAAGTACATCCGGAGATCGACCTGATGCTTCTGGATATCAATATGCCGCAGATGAATGGATTCCAGGTGTTGGAACATATGAGGGAGTTACGGTGGATTGATGAAGTACCGGTTGTTATGATTTCATCAGAAGAATCTGTCGAAATTATGCGAAAAGCGTATGATCTGGGGATCACAGACTATATCAGTCGACCGTTTGATGCGATTATCGTAAAGAAAAGAGTCCAGAATACACTGGGACTTTATGCAAACCAGAAACGACTGATCAATGTGGTTGTAGATCAGGTTTATGAGAAAGAAGAAAACAACACGATTATGATCGGGATCCTGAGCAATGTATTAGGTTCTCATAACAGTGAAAGCAGCGAACATATATTACATATCCGTATCGCAACAGAGATGCTGTTGAGAGAATTGATCAAGAAAACAGATACGTATCATCTGACAGAAGCGGATATTGCTTTGATCACAACAGCATCTTCCCTTCATGACATTGGAAAGGTCAGCATTCCGGAAGAAATCCTCAATAAACCAGGCAGACTGACAGATGAAGAATTCAAGATCATGAAAAGCCACAGTGAGATTGGAGCGTCTATGATCCGGGATATGGATTTCCCACAGGACAAGCCTCTGGTACGCACTGCATATGAAATCTGCCGGTGGCACCACGAACGATGGGACGGAAGAGGATATCCGGATGGACTGAAAGAGGAAGAAATACCGATCTCTGCACAGATCGTGTCAATTGCTGACGTGTATGATGCGCTTACAAGTGTACGGTGTTATAAGAATGCATATGACCATGATACAGCGATCCAGATGATCCTGGAAGGTCAGTGCGGACAGTTTAATCCGCTTCTTCTGGAATGCCTGAAAGAGATCAGTCCTCAGCTTTCCAGAACATTTAGGAAAGAAAAAGATGATAACAGAGAGTATTATGAAGCACAGAGGATCTCTGATGAGATACTGAGAGAAAAGGCACTGCCACGCAAGGATCATTCCCAGCGTGTTATTGAAATCCTGCAGGAAAAGATGAAGTTCTTTATGACAAATAGCGGTAAGATTTCAATGGAGTATAATGCGATTTCAGGAAAACTGGTTTTGACAGACGGAGAATCGCAGAAAGAGTATCAGAGAGATCTTCCGGGATTTGATTTATATGGAGCATATGATATAAGCGAAGAGGATATTCAGCGCATAAAAGATTTGCTGGATTCAGTAACAAGTGAAAATAAAGAAGTTTCAATAAAAATGATGTTAAAAGTAAGAGGTGAAAGGCAGATGTGTGATCTGAAACTGCACACATTATGGTCGTCACTGAAAACAGATGGATATATCGGAATTGTCGGGCAGCTGGATATTGTGGAGTAGTCCACAAAAATGGAAGACTGGATAAGTGGTGAGAGAGTCGATATAGTTTCTAGAGGGGAGTATTATGAAAAAAATAAAATGGAGCCGGCTGATTTCCGTATTCCTGGTATTTGTGATGGGAGTATGCCTTCTGGCAGGATGTGGAGAGAAGAGTGAAGCGAAAGAAGATGCAGAAACAATCACAGTATATTTATGGAGTACGAATCTATATGATAAATATGCTCCATACATTCAGGAGCAGCTGCCAGATACAAATGTCGAATTTGTAGTTGGAAATAACGATTTAGATTTCTACAAATTCCTCAATGAAAATGGCGAACTGCCGGATATTATAACCTGTTGCCGGTTCTCGTTGCACGATGCCAGTCCGTTGAAGGACAGTCTGATGGATCTTTCAACAACGAATGAGGCAGGGGCTGTTTACGACACCTATCTCACCAATTTTATGAATGAGGACGGAAGCGTGAACTGGCTTCCGGTATGTGCAGATGCTCACGGATTTGTGGTCAACAAGGGTCTGTTTGAAAAGTACAACATTCCGCTTCCTACAGATTATGAGAGCTTCGTCTCTGCATGTCAGGCATTTGAGAAAGTCGGGCTCCGCGGATTTACCGCTGACTATTTTTACGATTATACCTGCATGGAAACACTGCAGGGACTTTCAGCGGCAGATCTGGCGTCTAAAGAAGGACGTAAGTGGCGCACCGCCTACAGTGATCCGTCCAATACAGAAAGAGTCGGACTGGATGATACTGTCTGGCCGAAGGCATTTGAACGTATGAGCCAGTTTATCCAGGATACAAACCTGGGACAGGATGATTTAGACATGAACTACGACAAGGTGACTACCATGTTTCAGAACGGTGAGCTTGCGATGTACTTTGGAAGTTCAGCAGGAGTAAAAATGTTCCAGGAACAGGGGATTGACACCGTGTTTCTTCCGTTCTTTGAAGAGAACGGAGAAAAGTGGCTGATGACTACACCGTATTTCCAGGTGGCACTGAATCGTGATCTGGAACAGGATTCAACACGTCGGGAAAAGGCAATGAAAGTGCTGAATGTAATGCTTTCAGAGGACGCGCAGAACAGAGTTGTTTTTGATGGCCAGGACATTCTGAGTTATAGTCAGGACGTGAGCCTCCAGCTTACAGATTATCTGAAAGACGTTAAGCCGGTAGTAGAAGAAAACCATATGTATATCCGAATTGCATCCAATGACTTTTTCTCTGTTTCCAAAGATGTGGTTTCTAAGATGATCGCAGGAGAGTACGATGCAGAACAGGCCTATCAGGCATTCAACGATCAGCTTCTCACAGAGAAATCAACCTCTGAAAAGGCTGTGCTGACATCACAGAACACGTATTCGAATCTTTTCCATAGTAAGGGTGGAAATGCTTCTTATTCTGTTATGGCGAATACATTGCGTGAGATTTATGGAACTGATGTATTGCTCGCAACAGGAAACAGCTTTACAGGCAATGTTCTGAAAGCTGATTATACGGAAAAAATGGCAGGCAATATGATCATGCCGAACGGTCTTTTTGCTTACAAACAGGAAATGAGTGGAGCTGAACTGAAAGAAATGGTCAGAGCGTTTGTAGAAGGCTACGAGGGTGGACTTACACCATTTAACCGGGGGGCCTTACCTGTGGTCAGTGGGATTTCCATGGAAGTTAAGGAAAATGAGGACGGTTATACACTGACAGATCTGAAAAAGGATGGAAAGTCCGTCAAAGACAAAGATACCTTTACAGTAACCTGTTTGGCAACAGCAAAACACATGGAGGCTTTCCCGGAGGCTCAGAATCTTGCATTTACTAAGGAGGATGCACCTGTGAAAGATGCCTGGATAAACTACGTCTCAAATGGTGATGCGGTTCTTGCAGAACCTGAAGACTATATCACATTGAGGTAAAAAGAATGGATACTACAAATCAGAATAAGAAAAGAAAAAAGTCTTTTATGAAAAAACAATCAGCAGTCGTTGCAACTATTGTGCTGCTTGTTGGAATTATTTTTTGCAGCGTCCAATATTTCAAGTTTGTCTCAAAGACAGTTTACCAGGAAAGCGTGTCTCATCTGACAGAGATTTTCCAGCAGTCGAATCGTTCATTAACAGAGTTGGTCAATAAAAATCTGACCTATCTCCATTTGTGGAGTGAATTTCTTCAGACTGCTTCCAGTGAAAGTGAGATTTGCGATTATATCGATAAGGCACAGAAAGAAACAGAGTTTTCCAATTTTTACTTTTTATCAGCGGATGGAAATTATATTACCGTGACAGGTGAAACCGGATATCTCGGACTACAGGAGAATATTGAGGATCAGCTTGTACAGGAGAGTGATATCATAACAAATGCAGTTCTTCCGGGAAAACCGCAGATGATCGTTTTTGCCAGCCCGAAACAGGGGAGTTTCAAAGGATTTGAATATGATGCGATCGCGATCGCTTATGATAATGCTGATATTATCAAAGTACTGGATATTTCTGCCTTTGATGGAAATGCGAGTGGGTATGTAATTCATTCCGATGGCCGTGTTGTGATCGATCATTCCTCGGATTTCTTTGGAACAGTATATAATTTCTTCGGTATCCTGAGAGAACATTCACATCTGTCAGAGGGAGAGATCACGAAGCTTTCAGAAGAGTTGAAACAGGGAAATACAGGCGCAATGCTTGTAGAACTGAATGGAACAAAATACTATCTGGTTTATGAAAAGTCAGAGATACAGGACTGGACACTGCTTGGAATTGCTCCGGCCGAAATAGTCAATGCCAGTATGAATAAGCTTCAGTTCACTACAATGTTGATTATGGGCATTATTATGTTTGGTATTGCTTTGTATATTGTTGCAGTGATCATTCGAAAAAACAGAGTGAGCTTAAAGAAAAAAGATATGGAAATCATGTATCGGGATGAGTTATTCCAAAAGTTGTCGATGAATGTGGATGATGTATTCCTGATGCTGGATGCAGAGACATCCAAAGTAGATTACGTCAGTCCGAATGTTGATAAACTGATGGGTATTACAGTAGAACAGATGCAGAAGGATATTCATGTTCTCAGGAAACTGCATCCTCAGAATTCCACAAACCAGATGAAAAATTACCTGGAAGGCTTGTCGGTTCAGGAACAGAGAGAGTGGGAGTTTGAATATGTCCACCAGAAAACAAGAGAACGGCGATGGTTTCATATTGTTGCAATGGGAAGTGAAGTCGCAGGAGAGAAAAAATATATCCTGGTCATGTCAGACAGAACAGCAGATAAACAGAAAAACCAGGCTCTTTCAGAGGCTGTCCATGCTGCAGAAACCGCGAACCGGGCGAAGAGCACATTCCTTTCAAATATGTCTCATGACATCCGGACACCAATGAATGCTATCATCGGTTTTGCAACGTTAGCTGTGAGCAATATAGAGGACAAGAGAAGAGTCCAGGATTACCTGAGTAAGATTCTGTCTTCAGGCAATCACCTGCTTTCACTGATCAATGATATATTGGATATGAGCCGTATCGAGAGTGGTAAGATTCATCTGGAAGAAACAGAAGTCAATCTATCGGAAGTGCTTCATGATCTGAAAACTATTATCAGCGGGCAGATTCATGCAAAACAGCTGGAGCTTTATATGGATGCCATGGATGTTATGGACGAGGATGTGTATTGCGATAAGACAAGACTGAATCAGGTGTTATTGAATCTGTTATCGAATGCGATCAAGTTTACTCCGGCAGGCGGAACAGTTTCTGTCCGGATCAGGCAGTTCCATGGAACAAAGAAGGAAAGAAGCATGTATGAGATCCGGGTAAAGGATACTGGAATTGGTATGAGCCGGGAATTCGCACAGAGAATCTTTGATCCTTTTGAGCGGGAGAGAACTTCTACTGTCAGCAGGACACAGGGTACAGGGCTTGGCATGGCTATCACGAAGAATATCGTGGATATGATGGGCGGTACGATTGAGATTCAGACAGAACAGGGAAGAGGTACAGAATTTATCGTCCGTCTGGATCTCCGGATCCAGACAGAACATCAGCGGATGGAAAAGATTGTAGAACTGGAAGGGCTTAAGGCATTGGTTGTAGATGATGACTTTAATACCTGCGACAGTGTGACAAAGATGCTGGTGAAAGTCGGAATGCGTTCAGAGTGGACACTTTCCGGTAAAGAGGCAGTCCTTCGTGCCAGACAGTCTCTGGAACTGGGGGATGCATTCCATACCTATATCATTGACTGGCGTCTGCCGGATATGAATGGTATTGAAGTTACCCGTCAGATCCGCAGCCTTGGTGATGATACACCGATCATTATCCTGACAGCTTATGACTGGTCAGATATTGAAGTAGAGGCCAGGGCAGCAGGGGTAACGGCATTCTGCTCTAAGCCGATGTTCATGTCAGATCTGCGAGAGACTTTGTTGAATGCAATCGGTCAGAAACAGAATAACAGAACGGATATAACCCCTGCGTCAGTAAATGCAGAATTTAAGAACAAACAGATACTGCTTGTAGAAGATAATGAATTAAACAGTGAAATCGCTGTGGAGATTCTTAAGGAGTATGGTTTCCAGGTCGACACAGCTGAAAATGGAGTTGAGGCAGTAGAGAGAATCAGGAATTCAACACCGGGAGAATATGATCTGGTACTGATGGATGTGCAGATGCCTGTGATGAACGGGTATGAGGCCACCCGTCAGATCCGTGCACTGGACAACCCGGAACTGGCAGGAATCACAATCCTTGCCATGACAGCCAATGCATTCGATGAGGACCGCAGAAATGCATTGGAAGCAGGAATGAATGGGTTCCTGTCAAAGCCGATCATCATTGAAGAGCTAATCCATACATTACAGAATAATCTGGGGACGAAGTAAATTTTATCAGGGAAGAGAGAACGATATGAAAATCAAAAAAGTGCAAAGTATATGTCTTATTTTGACATGTATAGCAGCAACAGGACTTATAGGATGCGGGAAAACAGATGAAGCGTCAGGGGAACACGAAGCAATTACTTTTATGGCGCCTTATCTGGAGGTGGACAGCTTTATAGAAGAGGTACATAAAACATACCCGGAGGTTAATCTTGAAGTAATCACGTATAGCGGGTCAAATACAACAACCTATCTGCAGAATATGTTAGAGGCAGATGATCTTCCGGATATCTGCACACAGACTTTTTATAAGCCAGATGTGGTGGATGTCAGTGATAAGATGATTGATCTCTCCGGATACGATTTTACAGATAATTATGTGGAATCACGTCTGAAAGAGGTATCCGATGATGGTGCACTTTATATGCTTCCATCTTTGTACAACTGTTATGGAATCACTTATAATAAAACACTGCTTGAGAAACATGGCTGGAAGCTGCCAACATCTTTTACAGAGCTTGAAGAACTTGCAGGCAAAGCAAAAGAAGCAGGAGTTACGTTATGTATGGCACAGATTCAGTATCCGGGTTCTGCCTTCCAGTATATATGTAATATTGCGGATGCGGGATTCCTTGGTACCTTGTCTGGAAAGCAGTGGCAGAAAGATTACCTGTCAGGAAAAGCAAATGTCAGTGACACGGAAGGCATGATGGACAGCATGGAATATATCCAAAAATGGAAAGACATCGGTATGTTTGACAGCAGCAACAGTGATCCGATAGATGATAGTAAAACAAAAGAAGCTTTTATAAAGGGAAACGCACTGTTTCTATTGGGACCACAGAATGGCATTATGGACTCAGAAGATACAACGGACAAATTTGGTCTGATGCCATATCTGTCTGAAGATGGAAGCCAGAATGTATTTATTTTAAATGTAAACCGTTTTTACGGATTGAATAAAAAGCTGGAGAATAATCCTGAGAAACTTGAAGATGCATTAAAAGTTATGAGGGTGCTGTCTACGGTAGAAGGAACCAGTGCCCTGTATCCGGACAGCACATTAAAAGCAGGACTACTTCCTTTCAAAGATGCAAAGGCGGATGACACCTACTATGCAGATATTTCGGATTTTATCAATGCAGGGAATACGACACCGTTTATTTATTCTGGATGGGAAAATACGATTGTAACTACCGGAACCAAAATGCTGGAATTCATGCAGGATAAGGCATCAATAAAGGATGTGGCAGATCAGCTGGATGAGGATCAGGACAGAGTGGTAAATAATCAGCCGGAAGTGTTCACAACAGCTACAGAGGAAATCTCACAGGAAAGCTGTGCAAAGCTGGTGGGCAGATGCTTTGCCGAGGCGACCGGAAGTGACATTGCTCTTATATCCCTTGGAACATGGATCAGTGGAAATGGCACTAACCAGAACAATGGTGGCGTGAGCGGAAAACTGTATGCAAAGAATATTACAGACTATGATATCTGTACCATTCTTCCGACAGGCTGGTCACAGACAATCCAGACGGTCAGATTAACAGGAAAACAGATTCAGGATTTATATAAAGAAGGATACGATGCAGTCGGTACAGGAAAAAATTATCCTTATGTGCTGGTAAGTCCGATGGAGCTGGAAGATGAGAAAACTTATCAGGTTGCAATTTCTGGAATCAGTGAAAAACTGGCATCAGAAGCGGAAGTGACAGACAGCGGAATTGTAGGTATGGATGCAGCAAAAGCGTTTTTTGGACAATTTAAGTCTTTAAGCGAAGCGGATGCTGAATGGAAATAATAATGGAAATAATCGAGGGAGAAGAATGCGGAAGAGAAATAATTACCGGAATTTAATATTGGGGTGTTGTATGGCTGGTATAGTGATGCTTCTTGCATTCTTTTTCCTGTATCATACTTATATCCAGGATATTATCTATAAAGAACGATTGAACCAGATGGAAGAGATTACTCGTCAGATGTTTCAAAATCTGGAAGATGTGATCGATTCCCACTGGAATCGGGTAACGGAAGAATGTAATTACCTGAGAGATGCAAACATACAGACTACAGATGAACTCTGCAGACATATGAAAAAGAAATATGAATTATCAGCATATGCAGATCAGAAGATCACATTGATGGCAGTAGATTCAGAGGGCGGATATTATACAGAAGCCGGAAACAGAGGACTTTTCCGGGATCTGGATTATTTCGAAGAAAGTCCTGAAAAGATCAGTTTTGTGTTTGATTCCATGACGGATAACCAGTCAAAGATGGTATTTCTGAATCGTCTGCCGGAACCAATACATCTTCAGGATGGAGAAAAGGAAACTTCCATTCTTTATTTTGGAATCGCCCAGGATATGGAACAGTTGAATCCTTATTTCAACTGTGATGCATATGATGGGAACAACAGTGTGTATGTACTGGATGATAATGGATTTAAATTATTCAACAGTAATCAGACAGAACTGATCAAGGGGCATAATGTATTTTCCGTTCTACAGAACATGAAGTATCTTCACAATTCTTCTTTTGAGAAAACAAAGGCGGAACTGGAAGAAAAAGGCTACAGTTATTCGAATGCAATACTGGATGGAACAGAATATTTTTACGGGTTAGAAAGAATGGAAAATGCCGAATGGACACTGATCTTTCTGGTTCCGGCAGAATATGTTGCTACGAATACCTTAAAACTTGTCAATTTTGTCACAATATTTATCGTTATCTTTACGCTTATCGTAGCTGTTTTTGTTATACTTGGAATTTCTTTTGTCATGCACAGAAACCAGCAGGAAGCGATCCGTGTGGAACGGGAAAATAATGCGAAGCTGGAAACAGTGAATACAAAACTGCGTCAGGCAAAACAGGCGGCAGAGGAGGCTTTTCAGGTGGCACAGGAAGCGAGCAGATCAAAGAGCAGTTTCCTTGCCAATATGTCTCACGATATTCGTACTCCTATGAATGCAATCATTGGTATGACGTCACTGATCAAACATGATGCCGGTGATAAAAGCAAGGTAATCGAGTATGCGGATAAAATTGACACTTCATCACAGCATCTGTTAGGGATCATTAATGATGTTCTGGATATGAGTAAGATTGAAGCAGGAAAAACGGTTTTCAAGTATTCTGACTTTTCTATTCTGGATTTTATGCAGGAACTCGACACGGTATTTCATTCTCAGATATGTGAAAAGAAGCAGACTCTTACAATTATAAAAGAAAACATCTGTCATGAGTGGGTGAATGGGGATCAGGTTCATTTGATGCAGATTTTCAGTAATCTGCTGTCTAATGCAATAAAATATACGCAGGAAGGTGGAGAAATTCAGCTTTTGATAGAGGAATGTGAATCAAATTCATCTATTTATGCAAAGTACCGCTTTTTAGTCAGTGACAATGGTGTGGGAATGTCGGCAGATTTCATGAATACGATTTTTGAAGCATTTACCCGAGCGGAGAGTTCCCTGACCAATAAGATACAGGGAACCGGACTTGGAATGGCTATCACTAAAAACCTGGTTGAAGCGATGGGAGGAACCATTGACGTGGAGAGTGAACCGGGTCAGGGAAGCTGCTTTGAGATTCTTATGGATCTTAAAATTGCAGAAGACAAGTCTGTTTCTTTGATACCACAGACAGAAAAGGATGAGCCGGAGAGCAATATCCTGCAGGGAATGAAGTTCCTGTGTGCAGAGGATAATGAGATAAATGCAGAAATCCTGATGGAACTGTTAAAGATTGAAGGCGCAGAGTGCACCATCTGTGAAAACGGTGAAGAGATTTTGAAGGCATTTGAACAGTCTGTCCCGGGCGACTATGATATGATCCTGATGGATGTGCAGATGCCTGTTATGAATGGTTATGAGGCAACACAGGCAATCCGCAGAAGCTCCCATGAACTGGCAAAGACAATTCCGATCATTGCCATGACAGCCAATGCATTTTCGGAGGATATACAGCATTCCCTGGCAGCAGGTATGAATGCACATATTTCAAAACCGGTTGATATGAAGATGCTGGAAAAGACAATAAGAAGCATAAAATCCGGCGGGGGGGGGTACCGAAACGCAGGACATTGTTCAGTAGTCACTAAACAAGAATAAACGAAAATGATATTGAAAAAGTAGGAGGAATTTAGTTGTTAGAGAAAGCAGTGCAGTCTGCAATATATGAAAAGGCTCTTAAAAACCATTATATAGAAATCCTGTACATTGATTTTGAGAATACAGGAAAATGCATTAAGCTTCATCAGGATACGAAGCTGTTAAGTGGTGAAAACATTTTCCCGGAGTCGGATGAGCAAATGTTTGATGATTATATCAGCAAGAAAATTATGCGTTATGCATCTGGAGATACAGAGGATCTTAATCGGGTAAAACAGCAGATGACGATGGAAGCGATCACGCAGGGAACAGCAGAACACGTCATGCATCATATTATGATCAATTTTATGCTGAATGGTGAGATGCGTTTCATGCAGTTTGACTTTACGAGGGAAAGTGCAGATACAAAGAATGTTTTCCTGTTTGTGGAGGACTATACAGCACAGCAGCAGATGATGCTGTTGCAGAAGAATGAGGAATTGTCCAATGCATTGCGTTATACAAAAAAACGGGATAAAGAGAAATTCACAATGCAGGACAGCATCATCCGAACACTTGCTGTCCCATATGAAAATGTATATGTAGTAGATATTCATTCCGGTACAACCGTCTGTTACAGTATGGGAGAGGCGATGTTAGAACGCTATGGAGAAGAGTTCTTTAACGGAGATTATGAGAAAAAAATCAGTTATTATATTGAGAATGATGTATTGGAAGAAGACCGGAAACTTTTTGATCAGATCCGTTCCTTAAAAAATATAGAAAAGCTGTTGGCTGAAAGGAATAACTATAGTTTGAATTATCGCGTTTTCCGGAATAACGAGATAAAGTATTATCAATGTTATCTTGCACGTCTGAATAAAGAATGTAACCAGTTTATCGTGGCATTCAAATCTATTGATGAAGAGAAAAAGCAGGAACTTGAACAGCAGAACAGATTGAATATTGCACTGGAAGAAGGAAATCGTGCCAACAAGGCTCTGAGAGAAGAAATGGTTATTTCTGAAGCTTTAAGTCAGGAATACCACAGCCTTTTAAAACTGGATGCAGAAACAGGAGAAATAAGTCTCTACAGAACTGATGGATTCGGAATGAAAAAGGAGATGCTTCAGGAACTGCTGGAATCGCATGATTATGCAGGGCAGATTCTGGATAAATATATTGATAACTTTGTAGCTGCGGAAGACCAGGAAAGAGTACGAAACGCGACACGTCTGGAAGTATTAAGACAAAATGTACCCGATCAGGGACTGTACAAGGTCAGCTATCTCAGAATTGTAGATAATAAATACGCTTACTATGAAATGAATACAATTAAAATCAAGGACAATTCCGGGAAAGTGTATTTTGTTATAGGAATGCGTGATGTTGATGAAAAAGTCCGCATGCAGATGAAACAGGACAAGGAAATGGAGATGCAGAGGGAAATCATCACAGCACTTGGTTATGATTATTTCTCAGTTTTACTTGTGGATCTGGAAAAAGATCATGTGACTATTTTCCGACAGAGAAGTTTAAATGGAAAAAGTATTGCTGATCTATGTGCAAAGTATCATAATTGCTGGTCGGAGTTCATTCCTAACTATGCAAAGGAAAGGGTATCTGATGCCAGTTATGATGAGTTTATGGAGAAATTGTCACTGGATTATATCCGGTCTGCAAAAGAATCATATATTTCGGTTTATGAATATGTTTCAGATGATGGAATTGTTTATTATCAGATCAAAGTGGCGTTTGTACAAAAACAGGATGGTCATAGAGTTGCAGTAGTCAGTACAAAAAATATTGATGAGATCATCAGGAAAGAAAAACAGCAGGAAGAAACATTGAATAAAGCATTAATTGAAGCGAAGGTCGCAAGTAAAGCGAAAACAGACTTTCTCTCTAATATGTCTCATGACATCCGCACTCCGATGAATGCAATCATTGGATTTACCAATCTTCTGGAGGAACATTTAGATGATAGGGAAATGCTTTTGAATTATATTGATAAAATCAAAACATCGAATGAATTTCTTTTATCGTTAATCAACAATGTATTGGAGATGGCAAAGATTGAGAATGGGAAAGAACATTTAGATGAATCCAGTACAAATATGGTAGACTTCTATCATGCGATATGCACATTATTCAATACACAGATGAAAGGAAAAGGAGTTATATTCCGACATTCATTAAAAATCAGACACAGAAATGTTATGATCGATGTAACAAAAATGCGGGAGATCCTGCTTAATATTCTCAGTAATGCATTGAAATACACGCCTACAGGCAATTCTGTAACGATGACTGTGACGGAACTGCCATCGGAACGTGAAGGTTATGCGGTTTATCAGACGATTATAGAAGATACCGGTATTGGGATGTCGGAAGAATTTCTTTCACATATGTTTGAATATTTCTCACGAGAACGCACTACAACGGAAAGCGGAGTATCCGGCACAGGCCTTGGAACTGCTATTGTAAAGAAACTGGTTGACCTGATGCATGGAACGATCGATGTAGAGAGCAAGTTAGGAGAAGGAACGAAGATCACCCTGAAAATGAGCCATCAGATTACAGAGAATCAAAATGTTCAACAAAATTTTCAAAATGAACGGGAATATAATACGGGAGATTTTACAGGGAAGAGGATACTGTTGGCAGAAGATAATGACTTAAATGCAGAAATTGCCATAGCAATTATGGAAGAGCATGGGATTGAGGTTGAACGGGCAGAAGATGGAATCGTCTGTGTGAATATGATAGAAAAGGCAGATGCAGATCATTATGATCTGGTATTGATGGATATTCAGATGCCAAATATGGACGGATATAAAGCAACACAGCTGATCAGACAGTTACCGGATAAGAAAAAATCCAGGGTTCCTGTTATTGCAATGACTGCGAATGCATTTGAAGAGGACAAGAGAAATGCTCTTGCAGCCGGAATGGATGGTTTTCTGTCAAAGCCGATTGTGATTGAGGAGTTGATCCACACATTGCAGAATACTATGGAGGTGAAATAAAGACATAATAGGTGAGCGTGGATTAAATGAGCTTAAGTAAAAAAGAGTTACAGTATTCCCTGATGGAATACTGTAACTCTTTTTTTTGACAGTTTCTTATTTTAGCTTTTTATTTTTCTTTCTTTGAGAAAAATCCTTTTTTCTTCTTTTTCTCAGGAATATCAAGACCACCGCGGACACTCTTGATGCCTGTGATATAGATACCACTTACAACGACTTTCGCTTCTTTCTTCACCGGAAGAACTTCGAAAACCTTTGCATCACACATCAGAGTCATAACCTTTGGTCCAACCTTTGCTTTTACAACCGGTACTTTAGAACGTCTTAAATACTTTGGTGTATTCTCAAGAACAACGGCCGGGAGTCCTGCATCTTTTAGCTTCATCTTCTTTTTATCAATAATGAGCATGCTGACGGTCTGCGCAACTGCGTCCATCTGCTGCTGCTGTTCAGCCTGCTTCTTCTGCGCTTTCTTTCCGAAGAAATAGAGTGCTACGCAAACCCCGATGAGAACTACGAGGACGATGAGCATGATTATCATAGGTGTACTCACGATAAAACCCTCCTATATACTATTTTCCGCTTAATTCGCATTTAATATTGTAACATTCTTTATTACAAAGTGCAAGCAGACAGGGGACAATTTTACAATTTGGGGTTACTTTTAAGACGTAAACCGAGTATACTATGTATTATGGTGGTTTATTATTGTTTGCAGAAAGATAGCAGCGCTGGCGTTGCTGGTCGCACATCGTGTGAACAGTAACGCGCTGTCCGAAGAATGTGATGGGGTATAGTGAGCAATAATATTTTCACGTTGATTAAGAGAAAGGAAGAGTTGAATGGCAGAGACAATATGGAACACAGTGATGATGGTTTTTCATTTTATCATGAAGAATATCGTTATCATTAATATTCTTTTATCTCTGATTATTGTATTTTTTGAAAGAAGATCACCGCAGGCAGTATGGACCTGGCTGCTTTTGCTTTATTTTATTCCGATTGTCGGATTTATCCTGTATCTGATCATAGGTCAGGATTATCACAAGAATAAGATGTTTAAGGCAAAGGAGATTGAAGGCGAGCTGAAATACGCCGTGCGAAGGCAGGAGGAAACCATTTATCACAGGCAGCTGAAGATGACGAGTCCGGCGCTTAACCGGTTCCGGGATCTTGTGCTGTATAATCTGGAGGCCGGACAGGCAGTTCTGACAGATAATAATGATATCCGTATTTATACAGATGGTAAAGAGAAGTTTCATGCACTGATCGAGGAAATGAAATGTGCGAAGAAATATATCCATGTACAGTATTATATTATCAGGAACGATGAAGTGTGGCAGGATATAGAGAAGGTATTGATCGAGAAAGCACATGAAGGTGTAGAAGTCAGAGTTTTGTTTGACAGTATGGGATGTCGTACCATGCACAAAAGAGATTGGGACAGGCTGAAATGCGAAGGAATTCGGGTCGCAGAATTCTTCCCGGCGATTCTGGGACAGCTTCAGATGCGTGTGAATTATCGAAATCACAGAAAGATTGTCGTAATTGATGGAAAGGTTGGCTTTGTTGGCGGTTTCAATGTAGGCAGGGAATATATTGGAAAAGACGAAAAGTTTGGTTATTGGAGAGATACACATTTGTGTATTGAAGGTGCGGCGGTCACATCTCTTGCAGTGAGGTTTGTCCTGGATTGGAATTATGCAGCTCACGAGAACTTGTTTTTGGAAGATCATCTGTTTGAGATTCCGCAGTATGACAGGCATGGATTTGATCCGGTACAGATTATCTCAAGTGGACCGGATTCACAGACGAAGACAATCCATGACAATTATCTTCATCTGATTCACAGTGCAAGAGATCATGTCTATATACAGACACCGTATTTCATACCGGACGCGTCCATTCTGGATGCATTGAAGATTGCAAGCAGATCCGGGGTAGATGTCAGAATTATGATCCCATGCAAACCAGATCATCCATTCGTTTACTGGGCAACGTATTCTTATATTGGGGAGATGGTTGCAGCAGGCGCAAAATGTTATGTCTATAATAATGGATTCCTTCACGCAAAGACATTATCAGTAGATGGCATGGTTGCCTGTGTGGGTACAGCGAATATGGACATCCGAAGTTTTGGCCTGAACTTTGAAGTGAATGCAACAATCTATAGTGAGCGTACAGTGCAGAGGCTGGAAAGAGCTTTTGAGAATGATATGACAATGAGTACGCAGGTGACACGAAAGATATATGAAGAGAGGAATTTACTGATCCGGTTCAAGGAACAGTTTTCCAGATTACTGTCACCACTTTTATAGTGGATAAGACAAAAATAAAAAAGAGATTATAAAAGAGGAGAAACAGGAAAATGAAAAAAAGAGTGATTGCGGTTCTTACAGCAGTTCTGATGACAGCATCTTTAGCAGGATGCGGCAGTGGAAAGCTGTCTAATGATTATGTGACAGTGAACAAATATAAAGGACTTGAAGTAACAGAGGTTGCCAAAAACGAGGTGTCCGATGATTCTGTAGAGCAGGAGGTACAGTCCAGACTGGAAGCTGCTGCGACAGAACAGGATGTAACAGACCGCGCGGCACAGAGCGGAGACTGGGTAAACATTGACTATACAGGAACTTTGGATGGAGTCGCATTTGATGGGGGTACAGCAACCGGATATGATCTGGAACTTGGATCTGGCTCATTCATTGGAGCAAATGGCGACTATCAGGGATTTGAAGATCAGATCGTGGGACATAATACAGGTGAAGAATTTGATATCACTGTACAGTTTCCTGAGAATTATCAGAGTTCTGATCTTGCGGGAA
>OIZO01000937.1_pt1 | contig 17191 bp, 21 predicted proteins | sample 1588551 | NCBI WGS metagenome assembly OIZO01 (sample SAMN03283271) | human gut metagenome | biome: human-associated habitat; material: feces | host: Homo sapiens | place: Peru | collected 2012 | reverse complement strand
TAAATAAGATGAATGCTGACTAATGTTCATAACTAAAGTAATACTCATAACATTACTAACTTTCATAACTAAGATAACAAAAATAACATTCATAACAGTACTTAGAAAAAGACGCTCTGATAGCCTTTCATTAGGCTATATGAGCGTCTTTTTTCTGCAGACTATATATAATTACAAGGCCATATAAGCCTCTTTGGCATCCCGAAGGCCTTTATACTCAAGCCAATGCACCATAAAATCATCATCAGGATAAGATTTCTTGATACGCTCACATTCGGCCTGATCATCTTTGCTGGATGCAGCAAGAATACTTAAAGCATAAGGAGAAAGAGCAAGGTCAAATCTACGCTTGCCTTCAGCAGAAACAATGTAATAATCATGCTTCGGTCTGGAATCAGCAATTATCTGGCGTTCACGGTAATTAAGATTAAAGAAACCATAAACTTCTTCATTGCCTTGATTCAAAGCCTGGGCATTAGGCAAAAAGAAACGAGTCATGCAGCTTTCAATGATAGCACTTGAAATGCTGCATTTTTTTATGTCTTCAAGATTCTGCGTAGCAAAGATAATGCTTACATTATTCTTACGCATAGTCTTAAGCCATTCACGGATTTTTTCAGCAAAGATAGGATTATCAAGAAAAGTCCAGCACTCATCAAGGATAATGAAAGTAGGAGAACCATCACAATTCTTTTCTATAACATGAAAAAGATAGAGAAGAGTAGGCATAACAGCATTTTTCTTGCTCATAAGCTCGCCCATCTCAAAAGACTGATAGCTGCCAAGTTTTAAGCTGTCAATATCACTATCAAAAAGCTTGCCATAGGCACCAGCTGTATCAGCAATACCTTTTGTTTCAACAACAAAAGGCTCGAGTGCATCTCTAAGCTCCATATTCTGTACGTACACCTTAATTGCCGTTAATGTACGTTCATCGGGAGGCGTAGCAGCAACAGAGGTAAGAGCGTCCCAAATAGCTTTACGCTTTTCAGGGTTCATCTCAACACCTTCCTGCACAAACAGCTCCTGCAGCCATTCGCTTGCCCATACTTTTTCGTTTTCATCATCGATATAACGGAGAGGTTGGAAAGCAAGATTATTGGCACTATCATCATTACCGAGGTCATAAAAATTACCTTTTACTGCTGCAGCAAAAACTCGACTGGAAGCACCCTTATCAAAGACATAGATACGGGCTTTCGGAACACTACGGAACTGACTGGCAAGAAAATTAAGAAGAACAGATTTACCACTACCGGTAGGACCGACAACAATACTATGGCCAACATCACCTACATGAATATTAAGGAAAAAAGGAGTAGAGCCTTCAGTTTCAACCTGAGCAATCGCAGGAACAGGCTTACCAGAACACTCTGAAAGATGCTTACAATATTCATCACCTGACCAAACACTAGATAAAGGCAAAATATGGCATAGGTTAAGAGAGCTAATAGCTTTTCTGCGTGGATCAGCATAAGCATTACCAGGCAAAGAACCAAGCCAGGCACTGGCAGCATTCATAGTTTCAGCAGCAACAGTAAAGCCTTTATTAGAATAGATACGGCTGATCGCACGAACCTTATTCTTAAGAATATCCATACTGCTATCAGAAATAATGATATTGCTTGTAAAATCGCCAATTGAAATGAAATTATTACCTAATTCGACAAGAACATCATCCGCATCAGCAAAACGCTGGAGAGAAGTACTGTCGACCATGACAGATTCCTCTTTATAGAAAAACTCACGCAGCATTGTCAGGATATTCTTATCGTTAGCCTTCCACTCACGCTTCAAGGTTTCAACATCACCCTGAGAGTCGACTTTATCACGGCAAATAAAACGAGTCACCCAACGGTATTCCATATTAAGCCTGTTAAGCTCGTCCAGCATACAGGGAAAACTTTCTGGAGGAAAACTGCGTATGCAGACAGGAGTAATATGCTCATTTTCAAAATCGTCACCTAAAATGGGATAACTGCCACCAAAAAAGGGCATATCGCAAAGCATATCACCCAAGCAAACAGGTTCTAAAGGTCTCTTAACTTTCTGCTTGCGCAAGCTTACGCAGCTATGCAGATAGGTAAGCATTTCCTCATCATCAATCAAGTGACAAGAATAAACTACAGAACTGAATCCATCAAAAAACTTGTTTAAAGAAGTCTGAAACGATTCGAGATTATCATAAAAAACTTTACGCATATCAGTATCGTTTTCTAACTCATTTCTGTAAAAAAGCTTGGCTATCTTAGCCTTTCTGGTACTTTTAGGCAAAAACTGCAAAGTAAAATAATACTCACCAATAAAGTACTGATCATGGTTAAAAAAGTTCTGACGTTCATAGTCCATCATCTGACAAGCTTTATCAGGGAAAATCCTGTCTTTATAAACATTAGCTTTTACACGTCTAGCTTCAATATAAAAGCACCAGCCTTCACCAAAAACCTTAAGATAATTATTAACCCTGGCAATAAGAGCCATAAGCTCTTCACTTGTAGCACTTTCCTGGTCAAGTCCATTATAGCGGATAGTCGCCATAAAGCTGCCGTCCTCATTCAGAACAATTCCCGGGGCACATAAAGCAAACCACTGAACATGGCTGGATAATTTAGTGTATTTAAAATTATACTCTCGCAAATCAAATAAATGCAAAATCTACACCTCCAAAAATCTGATTACCAGAAGACTTTTTTGCTTTGGATGTGATTTATAACAACTTTAAAAAATATATCATCAGTTTTTGTTGCTTCACGCATAAACATATGAACTACAAATGCAACAGGCAAAAACCAATACATCTGCATCATCACACCAATCGCAACAGCAATACTCCAAAAACCGATACAAAAATTCCTGTCAACACCAAGCATCAAAATCGGATTAATAAGAGATTGATGAAAAGGGATATAATAACCATCCGGTTTTCCTCTATCCATAATGACCTCCTAACCAAAATAATCAAAAACATAAAAATAACTTAAATTATTTTCATAATCATCATAACGAAAATAACTAAACTAACTAATATAATGTTCGTTATCACTATTATGTTACTAACTAACGTTAGTAACATAATATAAGTTAGAATACTAATTTATACTATAAAGATAAGTAACATTATTAAACTTTTACACCTTCAAGAAGCTGAAAAATCTTTGAAGAATCATATTCTAAAGTAAAGGCACCAGTCTCCACATCATAATCTTTAACATAAGCCACTTCCTTGATAGTGCGTCCACGGACCATTTTGCCATCAATTAACTTGGAACTGCGAGATATAAAGACGACAAGATTTACAGTAGAACCGATAAGACTATTGACAACACTAAGCGGCGGGGCAGAAGAACCATTACCACCACTCTCTAAAGAAAGGGCTGCAATACGCTTCAAGCATTCGAGCGCATCATTAGCATGAACAGTAGAGATGCCACCTGGATGGCCGGTATTCCATGCCTTAAGCAAATCATAGGCAGCTCCATCACGGACTTCACCAACAATAATCCTATCTGGCCTGCGACGCATTGTTGTACGTAAAAGCATATTCATATTGACAGTATCACTTGTACGAAAAGATTCATAATCTTCAGCAGTACAATTAAGCTCACGGGTATCTTCAAGGATAACAAGTCTGTCACGAGTTTTACTAATCTCATCCAAAATAGCGTTACATAAAGTTGTCTTACCACTGCCTGTACCGCCACCTATCAAGATATTAAGTTTACGATGAACGGCAGAACAAATAATATTTTTCTGCTGTTCAGTCATAACTCCTTGCGAAACGTAATCATCAAGAGTAAAAACAACATCTGCAGGTTTACGAATATTAAAAGAAGGCAAAATAGATATATCTGGCAGGCTGCCTTCAAAACGATAACCATATTTAGGCAGTTCCGCACTTATCAAAGGCTGGTTCTTAGTAGCAATCGTTTTACTGAATGAAGCAACGGTTTCAATAATCTTACGTCTGTCTTCTGCTTTAAGCACAATATCAGTCTTTACGCGACCAACACCGACATATTCAATCCATACGTGTAAATCATTGCTATTACAGTATACCTCGATAACATCATCACGAAGCAAAGACAATGCCAATGGCCCTAAAGCATTATCAAGCAATATATGAGCACGGTTCTTACCGGAACTTTGTTCCACACTAATCTCTCCAATCAAAGGTTAATTTTTTCGTCAAGTAAATCAGAAATAAATCTACCATCAACTAATAAAACTCCACGACGCCATCTTACAGGAACAAACAGCTTCATCATCTGCATTACGATATAATTTCTGGAATAACAGTCACGCATAATAAAAACAAATTCATCAAAAGGGTAATCCTTATGAATATCTACTGAAATATTAATATTACTCGACATCATTCTCCTCATTATTATCATTCAAATCATCAACAGATGCCGTCTTAGCATACAGATCTTTACGATACTTATCTACAAAATCAATGATCTCACCTTGAACGTCAGGCCTGTTCCGAATAAAATCGGCAATAGCAAGAAGAATTTTTTTATCATCATCAAAAAGAACGTCAAATGAACCTGAATTATTGAGCCTTCTAATATTAGCAGGATTCTTACAAGCAGATTGCAAAGACGTATACATTTCTACGCCAAGAGCAGAAAAAACTGTAGATGCTACGCTCATAGTAGCAGATACACGAGATGTATTAAATTTCTCCTTAACGCTACGGCTTTTTCTTTTCAGAGCTTCTTCTTTAAGCTTCAGCTCATTTCTTAATTTTTCCTTTTCTTCATTTACGGATAAAGCAGATAATGCTGCATCACCAAAAGAGCCGGGTTTTCTAGGCATAATATTCCTCCTTAACATAACGTATATAATAAAAATAAGGATAGTTATTAAAATAATAAAAATCATATCAATAACTAAAGTTAGTGAAATAACTTTAGTTATGAACATAATATCCATAACACTGTATAAGACAGTAACATTACACATGAAAATTAGGTTCATAACTAAAATAATCTTAATAACAAAAGTAACCAAAGTTAGTAAAGCTATCTTAATAATGGAAATAACTGTAGTAACATTCATAACTTTAGTTATTTCCATTATCTTGATAATTTTATTTTTTATTTTCTTCGGCTGCTTTTTTGGCATCCATAAGGGAATGATAATCGCTAATATTCCAACGACGATCGCTAGGAGCAACTATATCACTAAAGACCGGTGGCTTAATCTTAGTACGAGGCAGGAAAACAGGATCTTCAAAATACCTGATCTTGTTACAATAAATTGGCGCAAGACCTTTGCAGAAAACCAAAAGTTTTGACGGATCCATAGTGGAAACCTCATTAGGATACATCAACGGCCTCGACATAAGGCTATCATTATAACTTGTAGGCATAGGCAAGATATTACTGTTCCTTGAACTTGATGTGCTTTCAATAGTCTGATTGCCAAGCTTATCAGATAAATACTTAGCGCTATTATTATCGCTAGGAGTATGGTAAACCTGAACCTGGCAGTTAGATACTACATAGTTATCTTTACCATAAATGTTATTAATCTGATTCAAATCCTGCGTAATAATACAAGCCTTCATGCCATAGCCGGCAATAAAGCCTTCAGATATAGCAAAACCATCCATCTTGCCAAGGGCAGGGAACTCATCTAAAAGCAGCAGCAATCGATGCTGATGTTCTTCAGCCTTGCCATCAGAAAACTTCATTTCCTCAACGTTAAGACGCCATAGCATATCGACAACAACACGGAGAAGAGGACGAACTACATCCATTTCGCCAGGTCCAAAGACAAGATAAAGACTAATGGGCTTCTTACAGTCCATCAAATCTTTCATAACAAAATCACTGTCCCTGATATTATCAACAATGATAGGGTTACGATAAAGAATAAGAGCAGTATTCAACGTCGAAAGAATTGAACCAAACTCTTTATCAGGTTTATCTACCATAGACTGAAAAAGCTGACGGACATGCGGATGCAGGCCATCACGATTAACCTTGTCGGGATAAAGCTTTACAAAGAAATCATCATTTTCCTTACCGTCAGGTGCATGACGATAACCATGATTGTTACCGTCAAAATTAGTAATATAAGTCTGAAATTTTTTCTGCAAGCCACTTAATGTCTCAGATTCTTCGCTTATTGTTTTTTTATATTCTTCTTCATCAAGTTCAGTAACATTGTCAGGATCAACATTAGCCATTAACAGAACCTTGTTGACATCAACTTTAATTTCAGGCATTTCTTCAGCTAATGCCTTACGTTTTTCCTCATCTGCAGCAATTTGCTTCATCAAAGAGCCAGGCTGAATATTATCAGACGGAGATACGAATTCATCTTCACCATCATCAAAATCAAAAAATTCATCATCATTACAGAAAGAATTCAAAGAACTGGAATACTGCTTTAATGGACTGAATAACTTATAGACCTTAGCATTATCAGCAGAATCAGAAGCAGAATCAGAAGTATCACTATTACTGCTATTATCGTCATTTTTAAGATTATCAGCAACAGCCAAAGCCTGGTCTACAGAAGTAATACGGCATTCTGTAGTTTTTTCATAATCCTCCATAAGCCGGGCATCTTCTTCAATCTTTTTCTTGATAGCTTTTGCTTTTTCGGCAGATTCTTTACCTTCGCTGCCTTGACCATCATAAAGAAAATCAAGAACATCAGAAAGGTTTGCTGTACGGGGAGGTTCATTACCATTATGAAAGCGTTTGGCGTAAAGCAGATGAAGAACAACACCTTGCAGGAGATCCCAAGCATTATTTACCCAATGCGCATTGTTTCCGTCACCACCTTTACCGGTTGGATCAACAAGAATTTTAGTAATAAGCTGCAAATCATTCATCTCATATGGAGTACCGATGCGAATCTCATCAAGCGGATTATAATGGCAGCTCTCACGGCTAGTCGGCTTAAACATGAAAACATCATTACCAAGCTTATGTTTTCTAAAACCTGCAGTAAGCTCCCAGTTTTCACCTTTGATATCAGTAACAATGGTAGAGCCTTCCCAGGCAAGCAGAGTAGGGACAATATGACCAACGCCTTTACCGGAACGGGTAGGAGCACAGATAAGAATATGCGTTTTTGAATTATCGCGTATATATTTACCATTATCAAGACGACCTAAGAAAACACCTTTGCCACAGAACAAATCATTATCATTCCTATGACGATTATCAGCAAAAGCCTGAGAAAAATTTCCTTGTTTTAGGAATTTAACCACTGTCAGAAATTTTTCCCAGCCTGTTCTTCCATCCGGATCATAGCTATATTCAACAATCTCTTCTTCTGTAGCAAAATGTGCACTACCATGAGAAACCGATTCAATCTTGCTGTTACGGGCTATAATCAGACATCCCAAAAGCATAGCTCCACCTAAAGCATACATTGCAGGATTAAAAGCATAAGTATCAAAAATCCACGCAGCTTCTTTTCCGTAAGAAAAGTACCAGCTTATCCATATAAAAGGAAAATAGAGATGAGGAAACCCAAACCAGGATAAACTCCCATAAAGAGCCGGCTGGTAATCCAAAATATCAGCTATTTTTTGACTAGCATATATACCAGCTAATAACTGAGCTAGAAAGTTTAAACCCAATAAAAGTAAAACTCTTTGCTTTTTATTCATGATTTATACGGTTCCAAGACAACATCCTGATCAAAAATAATATTAAACTTATAGCCAGGACGAATAATTACAGTCGGAGCTATATTCAGATTCTTATTGACAATACTTGATGTAGCAGAAGAAATGTTATTAGCAGCTTCAGAACCTGCCTCAGATTTAAATGTTGTACTGTTATCATTAGAATCTGTTGCTGCAGCTACACCACCTGTAATAGCACCACCTATAAGCGCGGTCCAAATTACACGTGCATAATGGCTTCTTACTTTATCCTTGAAACCAACATAACCTTCGTTGTCGCTGCCATTAAAATTAGGTAATACCATGCTTTTCCCGTTCGGAAGTATCATACGCTGCCAAATTACGGCTCCACGAGTCTGCGCAAAAGCAGTATTGCTATCATAGATACCAATAAGCTTAGTGCCTTGCGGAATAAGCAGATATTTACCTTCAACAGTATCATAAACATTCTGTGATACCTGTCCGATAACAGTACCAGGCAAATCACTGTTTAGACCAGTAACAAGAACTCCAGGAACAACAGTTCCGGCCATAACCTGATAAGGAGAAACACTGTCTAAGAGTACACCTGGAGACATTGTATTAAGGTTAAGAGGCTGTTTAGAAAAAGCAAGATGAGCAGCCTTAAGGTTTTGATCATTTTGCTGTTGCTGTACGCCGGAAGCAGAAGAAGAAACCTGTTCAGCAAAACAAACACTACTCAAAAGACATGCTACTAGAGTAAAATGTAATAACTTCAAAATCAAAACCTCCTTTAATTATCTTTGTTAAGCTCAAAGCGAATAGGACTTTCATTGGCCTTAGCTTTGAGTTCAAGCTGTTTTTCCAGAGCCTTAGCATAAGCTTCTTCAGCTGGATCAACCTTACGCTCAATAGCTGCACCGGAAGGGCGGGGAGGAACATAAGGAGCAGGAGGAGCAGACCTTGTGACAGGCTCAGAATAAACTGCTCTATCCTGAGTTCCTGCAGAAGTATTCTGATTGCGCTTAGCAGCATAAGAATCATTAGAATACGATTCGGAATTACCAGACTGACTCTTATATAATTTTTCTTTTTCAGCCAAAGTCTTATAATCTTTAGGAACATTTTGAAGATGATTACCTGTCACAGCAGTGTCATTAGCGGTTTCTTTAGTCAGTTCTGCTTTACTGGCCTTAACATTACTTTCATATTTCGATGTAGTAAACCAGGAATTAATCGAAAAGAAACTAATCAGAATAACTGCAAAAATGCCGATACCAATATAAGTTTTTCTTTTATCAATACCAACAAAAAACTTCTCCTGATCAGCTTTTCCAACAAGTTTAAATGACTGCTTATCTTCAGCTGTATCAGTTTTCTTCTTTGGCCACAATTTTCGCCAGCAAGTCTTAAGAACATTAGAGAAATTATTTTTTTTCTGTTCTGTCATATTAATAAAGCTATCACCACCTGTTTTAGCATCATATGCTTTAACAGATTCTATTTGCGCAGCTTCATTTTTTTCAATATCGTCGCGTTCTTCGGGAGAAGCCTTTTCAAGCTTCTCTCTACGTCTTGCTTCATTTTCCATAACAATTAATCCTCATAACGATATTTTACTTTGACTTTTTTCCCGCCTAGAACAAAAACAGCCTGGTCAACAACTCGGTCAACAATGAAATATCCATCTACAAAACGATAAGATACCAAAAGCAGTTTGTTATCATCATCAACAACAAATACAGCCGGCAGCTCAGTATCCTTAATATCCGTTTTCATCTTAAAATACGTCTTATACTCACTACGAAAAACATTCACAGGAGACCATTTATAATGCGTATCGGATATCTTGTAACCAAATTTAATCTGTGACGGATCAATAGAACTATAAGATTTAGTCTGCTGCTCATCATAAATCTGAGTATCACTCTTTGGATATATCCAGCTGACCATAGGGTTATAAGCAGGACCTGCTTCGACAATAAGCTGGTAAGAACGTCTATCAGTATTAATAACAATATTAGTGCTGATACCATTCTGCAAGGGCTTTAAAAGAATATGCTCTACAGTATTACCAAAACTGCCAGTTTTAGCATTATCAATACGCCAACGGGCAGTATCACCACCACCGACATATTTTAAGGTTTCACCAGGCTCCAAACGGATATCAGTAATAAAACCAAGCTGAGTATAAATTTTGAAAACCTGCTGCGGAAAATAGGGGAATGTAACTTCTACGCCCTTGCTTGCAGCATCATAAGCATCCTGCACAAATTCTTCAGAACCATACGAATCTGAAACGATTGGATTAGCAGAATTTTCGGCAGCAAATCCGCAAACGGGTATACAACCAGCAATCAATACTGCCAAAATTAAAGATTTCATATACATTACTATGCCTCCTTGCTTACTTCTGTCCCTGGCTAATAGTAAAGTCTTTAACTTTGATACCCAAAGGATTAGAATAAACAGTTTTTTCATCTAAAGCTGTCTGCTCAACACTGAAAAAAGCTTCTAATTCATATTCACCGATGACTTTACCGGAATTATTATAAGAAACTTCATTCCAGCGCACATTAAAAGTATTTTCCTGTCCTGCAAGCGGCGTAATGCTCTTTAGTTTAAGCATAGTAGTAATACCATCTTTCAGCTTCTGCTGATGATTTTCACGCATAGCCATATCATTCATCTTCTGAGATGTTGAAGTCGTCAGAAAAGTATACGCTTCGTTCCAATTAGATTCATAAAGTACCATATCTTTAGGTAAAGTGCGGGTTTTACGAATGAGCTGCCAAATAAAATACTCATATTGTTTATTATCAGCCACAGACTTGGCAAGGACCTTACTTGAAGATATAACTGCACCAGTAGAATTATCTACTTCTACGATATAAGGAACAATGGTACTGCGAACGCCAAGATAGCTTACCATGCCAACCGCAAAAACGTTAACGCATAACATACTAATGGCAAAAAAACGCCAATTAGCTGCACTATGCAAAGATAAGCCCATCTGACTTAAAAATCCATTGACACCTTTCTGATAGTAACTGTCTGGCATAGAATCATCAGGAACCCTACTTTGAAATTTTGGTTCAAAAGACATAATAATAAATCTCCTAATGATTAATTAGTACCAAACATTGCTGAAATAAACTTATTACCTAAAATAGCTAAAGACAAACCCATAACCAACTTAATAGCAGTACGACCAAACTGACCGCCTTCACCCATAGCCATCATAACGCCACACACTACAACCGTAATACTTGCTGCCAAACTAGCAACAGGACCAGTTAAAGACTCCTGCAGCATAGTAAGAGGTGTTTCCCAAGGCAAGGCCGCAAAGCAATTCTGCGGTACAACAACATACAATGCAAGCAAAGCAAACGCATAAAACATAGTAACAGGATCAGTAAAAGGTTTCAGCATCAATTTAATCATTTCTTTCTTTTCCATCTTTATCACTCCTTATAAAAATTTATGCGCCAAAGGTGAAGTTGGAAAATAAAAACCTCCGCACGCAGGACATTTAATAACGGAGGACTTAAGTTTCCGCTCCCTCGTGCCGGAGGTTAAAAAAATACAATTTGAACCGAAAAAAGAAAAAAGCATCCAATCGAACGTAAAATTGTTCGATTAAATGCCTCTGGGAACCCAGGTATTCTAATTTTCTAATGCTACTATATACCACAGACAAAAATATGTCAATAGAATGAAAAAATATAGTTAAGAAAATGATTGATTATAGCATATAGGGCAGTGGCAAAGTAAAGGGGAAAGCGGCCAACCCCACCTAACCCCGCTTTCCTTATCCTTGACTTTGCCGCCCTATATGCTATATCAAGAGTATAAATCTAATAATATATAAAGGAGAATGATGAAAATGATTATTAGTATTACAGGACACAGACCAAACGGTTTGCCAAAAGAATATGGCTACAACATAAATAACGAAGCCTGGACTAAATTAAAAGAATATATTGAGGTTACTATTGAAGAATGTTACAAATATGCTACCCAAAATGAAGAATTAACATTAGTAACCGGAATGGCGTTAGGCGTTGATACTGCATTTTGGGAAGTAGCGGATAGATTACGCAAAAATAATAAAAACATCAAAATTGAAGCAGCCGTACCATTTTTAGGACAGGAGAAGAAATGGATACACGAATCACAAAAACAATACAAGCAAATGTTATCTGAAAGTGACAAAGTAACCATCGTGTCAGAGGGAGGATTTGCGACTTATAAAATGATGGCACGAAACAGATATATGGTTAACAAAAGTGACATCATTATCGCAGTAATTTGCAAAGAAACAGGAGGAACAGCGCAATGTGTAAAATACGCGAAAGAACATAACAAAGTAGTTATTGAGATTAATCCCCAAAATATTTAATCGCGAATAATCTGCTAATGGTAAAAACAAAACTGTTAGCAGATTACTCCAATCAACCAATACAAAACTGTAACAACATTATTTTCATTACCAAAATAACAAAAGTAATCAATATAACAATCATAACTTTAGTTATGAAAATTACCAAAGTTATTAACGTAATAATTATTAGAAACATAACTAAAGTAAGGAAAATAACTTTCATTATGACCATTCTTATGGTATAATATTATTAAGGAGGAACTGATTATGCAAACAATTTCGGTAATAAATACCAAAGGAGGCACTGGAAAATCTACTATAGCAACTAACCTTGCCACCATGTTGGCACAAGAAGGCAAAAAGGTACTGTTAGTAGATACGGATGGACGACAACAATCCTCTATGTCATTTGCTCAAATCAGAGCAGACGAAAGTAAATTAGCAAACATAAGCGCTATAAGCCTACCTTATAAGACATTGTTTAAAGACATTAGAAGCTACGAAAACTTCGACTTCATTGTTATAGACGCTGGTGCAGGTGACGGCGAAACAGTTCGAAGCGCTATTTTTTGTGGAACATACGGGATGGTTCTGATTCCAGTTCAACCATCAGGCTATGACTTATGGGCAACACAGGACACGCTAGAGTTGCTTCAAGCATGTAGACAAATTGTTGACATCGATAAAGCATATATTATGCTGAATCGCATACCTGCAAATAAACAAATGAAAATGTTGACTGACGTTAGAGAATCAGTCGGTGAATTAACAAAGCAGTACAATATAAAGATACTGTCAACTGAATTTGTAGATAGAATAGCTTATAGAGAAGCTATTTGTGTTGGTATGAATGTAAATGAATACCAACAAATTGAAAAAGAAAAAGCAACCAAAGCAGCTGCAGAACTAGCAGAACTCACAAAAGAAGTACAAAATATATTGGAGGAATAAAAAATGGCACTACCAAAAAAACCAATACCAATAAGCGCTGCTCAAATGGCAGCAGCAGAAGAATTTATATCAGGCAAGACTCAGGAATCTGGTACAACGCAACCTCCTACAACCTTACCCAAAAGTAAAAATGATGAAAAAAGTAAATTCGTAACTTATAACGCCATAATACCATTTGAAATACATGCAGCTGCAAAAATTGCAGCGATAAAAAAAGGTATCAGCTTGAAAAAATATATAATCGAAGCAATAGAAGAAAAAAATATTAGAGAAAAATAAATACTTACATATTTTCATATCGGAGGTGAAAATAATGAAAAATATTAATTCTATTATCACCAGATTAATACCTACTTTGAATAATATATTCAATACAAATGGAAAAAATGTAGAAGCAATAATTTTATACGGTTCTGAAGCTCGAGGAACTGCAACAGAAGAATCTGATATAGATATTGCAGTAATCATAGAACACTACACTGAAGAAATGCATCAACAAATGATAGATGCAGTAGTTGACTTAGAATTAGAATACAATAAAGTTATATCAGTACTTCTAATAAACAATACAGAATTCAATGTATGGAAAAATGTCTCTCCCTTTTATAAAAATATAAAAAAGGATGGTATTGAACTATGGAAAGCAGCTTAATAGCTTTAGCAAAATACAGATTAGAATGTTGTCAGGATGCTATTGAAGATGCAAAAATAATGTATGAACATGGAAGATTTAAAAATACTCTTAATAGAGCATATTACGCAATCTTCTATGCAATCAGAGCCGTCAATGCTACACAGTCATTTGATAGTAGCAAGCACAGCGGAGTAATAGCATTCTTTAATCAACATTACGTTAAAACAGGCATATTCCCTAAAGAGGCCTCCAAAATAATAAAAGAAGCTTCCGAAAACAGAGAACGAGCAGATTATCTAGATTTCTTTATTGCCTCCAAAAAAGATGCAGAAATACAATTAGCAAAAGCTGAACGTTTTCAAGCATTAGTAACGGAATACTTTAAAAATAAAGGAATATACTAAGTTAAAAAAATAATAACATATCCAAAAAAGTCAAAAAATAACTAAAGGTGAGCAGAATAAATGCTCGCCTTTTTCTATTTACGAAAGGAAAACAAAATGGATTTACAAATTAGAGAAGCAGTAGAGATCTACGGATCAACAAAATATATATCCACAGAAAATCTACTGTCTGCAGTATTAGATAGTAAAAAAATAGGAAAAATACTAGGCAAATACGAAGATATTGGAAAAATAATCAATAGAAGCAAAGAGGAACTGAAATTATTAAAATTAACTAATGATGAAATAACAAAAATTAAGCTTCTATCTGAAATCATCAATAGAATAACAACACCAAACGAACCAGACTTTAGAAATCCACAAGAAATAGCAGAATACCTAATGCCAAAATTAAGATACCTGGAAAAAGAAGAATTTATAGTTTGTTCACTGAACTCAAAAAATAAAATGACGCACTACGAAGTATTGTTCACAGGAACACTTACAAACACAATAGTGCATCCGCGTGAAATTTATTATGAAGCAATTAAAAATAAGGCAGCTTCAATCGTGGTGGTTCACAATCATCCTTCTGGAGATCCATCACCTAGCATGGATGACAATAAACTTACAAAAGTATTAAAAGAAACAGGAAAAATAATGGGAATCCCGTTGTTAGATCACCTAATTATAGGAAATGGAGCTTATTATTCTTATGCAGAGGCCGATATTGACAATTGGTAGAAATCAATATAGAATAAACAAAGAAACGCATTTATAAAACTTCAAGAAAAGAAAATAAGAAAACAGAACCTAATAAAATTTAATTCTTGTGGATAACTCGAATGTGCCCAACAACTGTATTCTATGAATAGACACACAACTAAACGCAACATAAGTTAACCATTCGGACAACGTGAGTTAACTTAAAAACCGAAGAAAATCAGAAAAACCGAAATAGTGCCGTTGAATATCTCAAAATCAAGCGGGTTCACGCTCGTGCCGGTTCGAGTCCGGCCTTCGGCACCAGTAAATTTAGCGGTTTATCGAAAGATAGACCGCTTTTTTGTATTTCAGAAAATGCAGCTGCAATAGCTGCGCAACAAACATGATTTTTATCCAAAATCAGCTTTTGATAAGAAAATGTGATACAAAAAGAAATAAACATACCTCTGAGAACGCCATATTTCACTTCTAAGGGCATGAAACTATGATTTAGGTATTCCTGTATGCGTAGGCAATAAAAAATGCAATACAGGGCATTTTAAAGCAAAATTAGCTGTATTGCATAACAGACAATTTAAAATTTTAATCACACAACGGCTTTGTAAGACCAGAAAAACTGGCTTTACAAAGCTTTTTTGCGTTACTGAAGACTAAAACAGGGCTGAGTATCCTGATTTCTCGATGCAAGTAAATGCGAGAGATTGGAAAGCTGCTCCTGATTACTTGCAAAATTAGCAGAGAAATTACCCAAGAGAATTTTATCAAACTCCAAAAAATCATCATCCTTTATAATCTTTAAAACATCATCTTGTAATAATCCTAAATTATTTAAACTTCCAAGATAAGAAATGAGAAAGCTATAAAGCAAAAAAACAATATTCGCTCTAACAGATAAAGAGAAATGCTTTTTTCGCAATGTAATATTCCAATATTCGTTAGGTATTTCGTTTAAAACTTTACAAGAAAGAGAATTAAGAGAAAGAGTTTTAATTATAAATAATAAATCTCTCTCATTCTTTTCAATATAAGAATCAATATATGGATTTTGTGAAACACCAAACAACCAATCAAATGAAACTGAAAAAACTCTTGAAAATTTATTAAGAAGTTCAACTGAAAGAGAGTTTCTATTTTCTTCAATACGAAAAATAGTAGCTTTGCTTTTTATATTTAATAAATCAGCAACGTCACTTAAAGTTAAACCATATGCTGTACGTATCAGCTTCCAATGTCGGCCAATTTCACATAAGTCAGACAATACAGACACCTCCAAAAAATTGACATAAACCAAAAAAATGCGATATAATTAAATTACAGGCGTTTCACACTATGAAACCTGCATTACGAAACGTTTAAAGCCCAACTTGCTCTAACACTATTTTACCAAAAAACAAAAAAAGCATCAAGAAAGAAGAATAAGGCAAAATCTTTTAATTTATCTGCTGTAAGGAGTGTTTCTTAGTGACTACAAATCGTCACTGAACAGTGTAAGTGTCATATACTTATAAACTTAAGATAAGTAAGGTAGTAGTATATATATTAATACTACTACTAGGGAGCGATTTTGAAAAACTGTGGATAACTTAGAAGTTAATATAAAACGACATAATTATAATCATAAAATGATTTATAGTAACAAAAAGTTACTGACAACAGGGCAGAAAATCACTGATAACAGGGCAGAAAGTCACTGACAACAGGGCAGAAAATCACTGATAACAGGGCAGAAAGTCACTGATAACAGGGCAGAAAGTCACTGACAACAAATAACATCATAAAATATATTCATGGAAGTGAAAACAAAATGAAAAACTATATGCCTTTAATTGCTACTCAAATTCTAAATATAGAATTATATTCTTTATTTAGAATAAAATGCAAAGAACTCCATGCTCATGGAAATCAAACATACTATCTTGGTTACGATGGACTACACAGTACAAAAGATGAAATAAACATTGATTCAGAATTGCTTAATAAAATTCTGACAGGAAAAGCGGAAATTATCTATCTTAAAGATAAGAAAAAAATTTCCGATAACTGTACAATCTGTGATATTTCAATAAGTGCAGTTTCAAGTAGATTTAAATTAGGAGATCTAAATCTTCTGGAATGGCGATTTTTATATTACTTAATTGCTAAAAATAGTAATAAAAAAGAAACTCAGATAATTGATTTCAAAGAATTTAAATTTATCTATCATTATTTTTGCAATACATTAACTAAAGAAAAAATATTGTTAGAATCATTGGTAAATAAAGGGATACTAGTAGATTATAAGAAAGTGGGAAATCAGCAAATTGAAGTTAATTTATCAAATAACTTACTAAATAATATAAAAACAACAAATTACACATATAAAATAAAGAACATATCTAATTTCAAATGTGTAGCTAGTTACCTTTTTTATGATTATCTAATATATCAACTAAACCATCTGATTTATAATTATTCTTATTTAATGATTTAACCTTACCAATTGTAGTATATATATG
>OIZO01000933.1_pt1 | contig 17207 bp, 18 predicted proteins | sample 1588551 | NCBI WGS metagenome assembly OIZO01 (sample SAMN03283271) | human gut metagenome | biome: human-associated habitat; material: feces | host: Homo sapiens | place: Peru | collected 2012 | reverse complement strand
GGGGAGCTTCGTTTGCACCGAGACGGTGGTCGTTTCCTGCGGTTGCAACAGAAAGTCTCAAAAGATCCTGATAATCGTCAACAGCCTTGATAACGGCACAAAGGAAAAGCAAAAACTGTGCATTTTCATACGGGGTATCTCCGGGAGATAAAAGGTTTACGCCCGTATCTGTTGAAATAGACCAGTTGTTGTGCTTACCGCTTCCGTTTACGCCTGCAAAGGGCTTTTCGTGAAGCAAGCATACAAGTCCGTGTTTTGTGGCAACCTTCTGCATTATTTCCATTGTAAGCTGATTGTGGTCTGTTGCGATGTTGGTTGTTGAATAAATCGGAGCTAATTCGTGCTGTGCGGGAGCTACTTCGTTATGCTCTGTCTTTGCAAGAATACCAAGCTTCCAAAGCTCGTTGTTAAGATCCTCCATATATTCGGCAACCTTAGGCTTGATAACACCGAAATAGTGGTCGTCCAATTCCTGTCCTTTGGGAGACTTTGCTCCGAAAAGCGTTCTGCCTGTAAAACGAAGATCGGGACGCTTGTCATACATTTCTTTTGTTATAAGAAAATATTCCTGCTCGGGACCTACCGATGTTCTGACGCATTTTACATCATCGTGTCCGAAGAGCTTGAGTATTCTCAAAGCCTGTACATTCAGAGCTTCCATTGATCTTAAAAGAGGAGTTTTCTTGTCAAGTGCTTCTCCGCCGTATGAGCAGAAGGCAGTCGGTATGCAAAGTGTTTTACCCTTAATAAAAGCATAGGAAGTAGGATCCCAAGCGGTATAGCCTCTTGCTTCAAAGGTTGCTCTTAAACCGCCCGAGGGGAAGGATGACGCATCAGGCTCGCCCTTGATAAGCTCTTTTCCGGAAAACTCCATAATAACTCCGCCGTCGGGAGAGGGAGAAATAAAGCTGTCGTGCTTCTCTGCCGTAATACCGGTTAAAGGCTGAAACCAATGTGTGTAATGTGTTGCGCCGTTCGCTACTGCCCAATCCTTCATAGCGGTTGCAACAGCGTTTGCGACCGTAATATCAAGCTGCACACCCTCATCGATAGTTCTTTTAAGCGAGGCGTAGACATCATCTGAAAGATTTGCTCTCATAACTTTGTCGTCAAATACTTTACATCCAAAAAATTCGGGTACGGTTTTCATAGTAATTCCTCTTTTCTAATAAAATTAAAGGCAACTGCACCCCAAAATACATTTGAGCGCCGTTGCCTTTTATTGTAAAAATAGAGATAGGGCGTCTTTAAGCCCTAAGACTTAAAGACGCCCTTGTCTTTATGCAAGAAATTATACTACCGAGAAAAAACGTTGTCAAGAAAAAATTATTATTTTTTTATAATTTTTTTGTGAGCAATGCATTATTAAATCCACAGTCGTAAAATTCATAAAATCCGCACTTTTTATAAAAACGGTAAGCACTTGAATTTCTGTTTATGCCGCATACGGAAAGATGGGAATAACCGCTTTTCTTCAGATGTTCACAAAGTGTGTTTATCAACTCGCTTCCGTAGCCCCTGTGTTGATATTCGGGTAAAATATCAATATGCAAATGAACGGGATATTTTTTCATTTTTCTCATTTGCATAAGATATAAAATCAAGACAGAGCAGGAGGGAAGATGTGTTTTTGCGACACGCCTTAAATAAATATCTCTGTTTTTATTAACGAATTTGTTGTAGTCCGCACTGCAAAGAATATATCCGACTGCTTTTCCGTCGCCGTTGTCCAATACAAATATATTTTCAGGCTCTTGCTGTGTGAAATAATCATTGTAAATTATCGGCACACATTCCAAAAGCTTTTTATTCTTTTTGAATGTCGGGTCGGCGGTTTCAATGCATATGCTTCGCACTGCGTCTGTGTCAGAGGAAACGTATTTTCGTACAAAAGGCTCTTTACCCATATTCATCTCCGTAAAGTCAATTACTGAAATTTCTTTTAGCTTGCTTGATTGCTGCTTCGTTACAAACGGTCATAAGACACAAAAGAGCCGCTAAAACATAAGGCACTATTTTGAAGGTCGTACCCGTTGCGGCATAACCGAGGCTTAACTGAAATGCAAATCCGACGGCATACGCACCACCCATATGAAAGCCTGTTAAATCAGCCGAAAATTCCTTGCCGAAGCGAGAGGGAACGGCGTGTAAAACGCTCGGGAACACGGGCCCGAAGCCTAAGCCTATGAAAAAGAAACCGATAAGTGCCTTGCTTCCGATAGGTAGAATTAAAATAAGCATACCGACGAAGGAAGCAACTGCACCTATTCTTATCATTTTGTTGTCGCCGAGCTTGTCTGAAACAAAGCCCGAGAGCAATCGACCTGTCATTATTCCGCCGAAATATACAGAAACCCACCTTGCCGCAACATCAGCACCTATCGAATAGACGTTGACGGCATAGGAAGCACCCCAAGTGCCAACGATGAACTCCATTGAGCAGTAAAATCCGAGAGCGAGAATGCTCGGCAGTAAGCCTTTGAAATTTGATAGCTTCAGCTTCTTTTTTTCGCTTTCTTCAATGTATTCCTGCGAGCTTTCCTTGTCCTTTTTTATCCATTTTGGAAGCATAATTCCGACTGCGGCGGCAATTGCAAACTGAATGACGGCAAGAACACGGTAGCCGTTTCTCCAATCTCCTTGTTCTCCGCCTAAAAATGCCGACATAATGGCAGGACTTAGCGTAACGCCGACACCCCAAAAAGCGTGAAGCCAGGACATATGCCTTGCCTTAAAGTGCAGGGAAACATAGTTATTAAGACCGGTGTCGATAGCACCTGCACCGTAGCCCATAACAACGGCAAAAAGCATCATAACCCAAATGTTCGGAGAAAAGCTCATTCCGATAAGTCCTATTGCCGTGAGAAGTATCGAAAAGAACGTTACCTTCGGCGTTCCGAATTTTCGAAGTACGATTCCTGCAACAAAGCTTGCGCCGCCCGAGCATATGCCTGTAATAATACTGTAAATTGAAGCAAACGACTCTGCAATTCCGAATTCGGTATGTACAACGGGCCAAGCAACGCCGAAAACGCTGTCGGGCAGACCTAACGAAATAAAGACTACATATATCAGTACAAGTATTGAAATCAAGATAATTCTCCTAAATAATAGATTAAAGCACACATTCCATTGTTCTGTGTTCAATTCCTGCGTCGAGAAAGACATCGGAAACGCAGACAAAGCCGCAGCTCTCATAAAAAGGAATAGCGTGACATTGTGCGCCGAGAGTAATTATACTGTTGCCACGCTTTTTACATTCTTCCTTCAAAAATGACATTGCGGCATAACCGCAGCCTTTTCCACGCATTTCGGGAAGAACGCAAAGCCGTTGCATATGCGCAATTTTCGGCTTGTCATATATTAAACGAAAGGTACCTACGTTAGTGCCGTTGTCGGTTATCAAAAAGTGCTCGCACTCTGAATTACTTCTGTCATATTCGTCAATTTCAAGCTCTGTCGGGACATTTTGTTCATCAATAAACACTTTTCTTCTTATTTCAAGACAAGCGTTTATATCGTCTGTCTTGATGATTTTAATATTATTCGATTCCGACAAATTCATATCCTGCCTTTTCCACAGCTTCTTTAATTTTGTTACTGTCAACTGCACCGCTTGCCTTTATGACAGCCTGTGCAGTTTTGAAATCTGCGGTAACCTCAGTTACATTTTCAAGCTCTTCAAGAGCTGTTTTAACGTGATTTTCACAATGCGGACACATCATACCGTTGATTTTAACTGTAATTTCCATTTCTTTATTCTCCTTTTTTGAATGTGATTTACTGATTTTTCGGTCATGCTTCGTGCTGTAAATTTTACAGAAATTCAATCTTAAAGCGTTCATTACAACGCAGAAGCTCGACAAGCTCATTGCCGCCGCACCAAACATAGGGTTTAATGTAATGCCGAATTTCACAAATAAGCCTGCTGCAAGCGGTATTCCGATTGAATTGTAGAAGAATGCCCAAAATAAGTTTTCGTGAATATTTTTGAGCGTACTGCGGCTAAGTCTTATTGCTGCCGGTACGTCCCTCAGACTGCTTTGCATCAAGACAATATCGGCAGAGTCAACGGCAATATCCGTGCCTGCCGCAATAGCCATTCCGATATCTGCACGGGTAAGGGCAGGGGCATCGTTTATTCCGTCGCCTACCATTGCAACCGAGCCTTCCTTTTGAAGCGAACGTATTACTTCGTCCTTGCCGTCGGGCAAAACACCTGCGATAACCTCGTCAACGCCTGCTTTTTTACCGATAGCTTTTGCGGTTTTTTCGTTGTCTCCGGTAAGCATTATAACCCGAATTCCCATATTTTGCAATTCTTTTATAGCTTCGGGACTGTCTGATTTTATTACATCCGCAACGGCGATAATTCCTAAAAATTTATCGTCATACGCAAAGAACAGGGGAGTTTTACCCTCGCTTGAATATTTATCTGCGATTTCGGCAATATCACTCGGCAAATCGACTTTATCGCTTATATATTTGAGATTTCCGCCGAAAATATCCTTGCCGTTTAATTTTGCTTTAAGTCCGTTGCCTGAAACAGCCTTGAAATCTGTAATTTCTTCGGTTTTAATTCCGTCTGCTTTTGCTCTTTCGGTTATTGCAAGTGCAAGCGGGTGCTCGCTTTGACTTTCTAAAGCTGCGGCAAGGGAAATCAATTCTTTTTCGTCTGTAATCGGGGAATATATATCTGTTACCTGTGGTTCGCCCTTTGTGATTGTGCCTGTTTTATCAAGAACAACCGTGTTGATTTTTCCCGTCTGCTCAAGAGCTTCCGCCGTTTTGAAAAGTATTCCGTTTTTTGCACCGACGCCGTTACCGACCATAATCGCAACAGGTGTTGCAAGTCCGAGGGCACACGGACAGCTGATAACAAGCACGGAAATTCCTCTCGCAAGAGCATATCCGAAATTTCCGTTTACTATAAGCCAAACAGCCGTTGTAACAAAAGCGATTGCCATTACAACGGGAACAAACACACCCGATACCTTGTCGGCAACCTTTGCAATAGGTGCTTTCGTTGCCGCTGCATCGCTTACGGTTTGAATGATTTTCGAGAGGGTGGTGTCCTCGCCGATTTTGTCAGCCGTACATTCAAGATAACCCGAGGCGTTGATTGTACCTGCGTAGACCTTACTGCCGACTGCTTTTTCGACGGGCAGGCTTTCTCCTGTGAGAGCAGACTCATTTACTGCACTTTCACCCTTTATAACGGTTGCGTCTGTGGGGATCCTCTCGCCGGGTTTTACCGCAAATATATCTCCGACTTTTACTTCTTCAACAGGCACTTCTGTATATTCGCCGTTCTTGATAACGGTTGCTGTGTTCGGTGCAAGCTTTATTAAAGATTTTAATGCGTCAGTTGTTTTGCCCTTTGCTCTCGCTTCAAGCGTTTTACCTACGGTAATAAGAGCAAGTATCATCGCAGCGCTTTCAAAGTAAAACTCCGACATATAGCCTTCGACTGCTTGCATATTCCCGTCAACCTGCGCCCTTGTCATAGCAAAAAGAGCGTAGGTACTGTATAAAAACGCTGCTGTTGAGCCGAGGGCAACAAGAGTATCCATATTGGGTGCTCGTTTAAGTAACGCTTTGTAACCGCTGATAAAAAAGCGTTGATTTATTACCATTATGATAACCGTCAGCAAAAGCTGGGTAATTCCCATTGCAATATGATTATTCTCATAGAATTTCGGCAGAGGAAAGCCCCACATCATATGACCCATTGAGAAATACATCAGTATTACCAAAAACACAGCCGAGCTTACAAGTCTTTTTACAAGTTTTGGCGTTTCCTTGTCCTCAAACTCATCATATCCGTTGCTTTTGCGTTTTTTGCTACCGTCCTTTAATTGTGCACCGTAGCCTGCCTTTTCGACGGCTGAAATTATATCCTTTGCAGATGCAGTACCCTCAACGCCCATTGAATTTGTCAGCAGACTTACCGAGCATGAGGTAACGCCGTCAACATTATTAACGGCTTTTTCGACTCTAGCGCTGCATGCGGCACAGCTCATTCCCGTTACTGAAAATTGCGTCATTTTACATCAGCCTTTCTATTTCATAAGCTTTGAAATAAGCTTCATTAACTCGTCGATAACTTCCTCGTCGCCGTTTTTTATATCTCTGACAACGCAGGAGTGTATATGACGGGAAAGCAAATCTTTATTAAAAGAATTTATTGCCGCATTTACCGCCGCAGACTGAACAAGCACGTCTGCACAGTATGCGTCCTTTTCAATCATACCCCTAATTCCTCTGACCTGACCCTCGATTCTGTTTAGGCGGTTTATCAGCTTTTTCTTTTCCTCATCTGTCCTGTGTGTATTCTTTTCGCATGAACAACATTCTTTATTACAAGACATAGTATTTCTCCTTTAACTGTTTTTACACATTTATAATATACCCTATGGGGGTATATGTCAACATAAATTTATAAAAAACCGACATAACCTTTACAGCTATGTCGGCGTGTTGATTTCTATACATATTATAATAACTCTATGGCTTTTGCGATAATCTCTGCGTGATCGAATGCGAGCTTATCTTTACTTATATACTCGATTTTTCCGTTTTCGTATTTAAAGGATATAACGCAATCTCCATTATCAAGCGTAATTATCTGATTTTTAACTGTCAGGTCAAACCATTCGGCGTTTTTTGCGTCATCTCCTGCAAATGCTTTACATTCGGTAAAATTAACCTTGCAAAGATACGCTTGCGTAACAACCCAGCCACGAGGGTCTCTGTTGGGCTTGCTGAACAGACCGATAGGGGAGATACACTCGGAATTTACACCGGTTTCTTCAAGCAATTCTCTGTGTGCGGTTTCTTCCATGGTTTCCGTTTGGCGTGAAAATCCGCCCGGTAACGCCCACATATTTATAAACGGGTGTCCGCCTCTCTGTATCAAAAGTAATTTTTCCTGTTCGCCTTTTAAGCCGATAACAACAATATCTGCGGTAAGATAAGGTCTCGGATAGTTCTTTTCTTTATATTTTTCTAAAAATTCTTCTTCGGTCAAACCGTTTTTATCTCTAATTTTATCCATAATCTCTTCCTAAAAAAGAATCGGCTGCGGTAAAACAGCCGATTCGGTTAAACAAAACTCAAGTTGATTAGAAATCAACCTCTGTATCATAATAGCAGCACTTGAGGAGCTTCTCCATCTCTTCAACAGAGGGCTGACGGGGGTTAGAGCCTGTGCAAGCATCTGCAATAGCATTGACAGCAATGTCGTGAAGTCTCTCAAGGAATACATCCTCGGGAACAAAGCCGTTTTCAGTCGGATAGCTGTCTGCACCGTAGTTTTTAATGCAGTGCGGTATGTTAAGCTCGTCGTTCATCTTACGAAGATATGCAATCAAAGCCGCAACCTTTTCATCATCGGAAGCTGATTTGTCGCAGATACCCATATAATCAACGATTACACCGTAACGCTTTTTAGCTGTTTCGTCCTTTGCGTTGAATGCGATAACCTTGGGAAGATACATAGCGTTTGCAGCACCGTGAATAATGTGAGCGCCATAGTCTGCAAATGCAGCACCTGTCTTATGAGCCATTGAGTGAACGATACCGAGAAGTGCATTTGAGAAAGCCATACCTGCAAGGCATTGAGCGTTATGCATACGGTCTCTTGCGTCCATATCGCCGTTATATGACGGAACAAGGTCTTTCATAATCATTTCGATAGCATGGATTGCAAGCGGGTCTGAAAAATCGCTGTTAGCTGTTGAAACATAAGCCTCAACAGAGTGTGTCATTGCGTCCATACCTGTATGAGCTACAAGCTTTTTCGGCATTGTCTCAGCAAGCTCGGGATCAACGATAGCAACGTCGGGTGTGATTTCAAAGTCAGCTATCGGATATTTAATGCCCTTTGAATAGTCTGTGATGATTGAGAACGCAGTAACCTCTGTTGCAGTGCCTGAGGTTGAGGAAACAGCGCAGAAATGAGCCTTTTTACGAAGCTCGGGAAGTCCGAATACCTTGCACATATCCTCAAATGTGCACTCGGGATATTCATATTTAATCCACATTGCTTTTGCAGCGTCGATAGGAGAACCACCGCCGATTGCAACAATCCAGTCGGGCTGGAAGTCTATCATAGCCTGTGCGCCACGCATAACGGTCTCGACAGAGGGGTCTGATTCGATTCCGTCAAAAATTTTAACTTCCATACCTGCTTCTTTAAGGTATGATTCAGCCTTGTCAAGGAAGCCAAAACGCTTCATTGAACCGCCGCCGACACAAATAATTGCTTTTTTACCCTTAAAAGTCTTAAGAGCCTCGAGCGAACCCTTACCGTGATAAAGGTCTCTGGGAAGAGTAAATCTTGCCATAATTTTTGCCTCCTAAAAAATGTGAATTCTAAAGCAAAACGCTTTGTTTAGCAAAACAAATGATTGATAATTGTTTAACAATCATTTATGATATAATTATAGCATTTTCAAAAATAATTACAATACTTTTTTTATAAACTTTTTATGTTTTTTTGTGTAAAAATATGTTAAAATAATTTTGAATTAAATTTCACGGGCGGATAAAATGGAAACGATAAAAATTGTAAAATCCAACAGAAAAACTTTTTCTCTTGAAGTGAAGCGAGACGGCTCGGTTATTTTGCGTGCACCGATATTTGCAAGCAACAGGCAAATTGAAGAATTTTATAATAAAAATAAAACTTGGCTTGAAAAGCATATAATTGAAAATGAAAAGAGAACGGAGGAAAGTAGGTCTTATCCTGCTTTTACCGAAGATGAAATCAAAGCTCTCAAAGCAAGGGCAAATCAGTATATTCCGCAACGGGTAGAATATTGGGCTGAAATAATCGGCGTGGAATACAATTCCGTTTCAATCAGAGCGCAGAAAACACGGTGGGGCAGCTGCTCGTCAAAGGGCAATCTAAATTTTAATTGCCTTTTAATGCTTACCGATACGGAAGCTATCGATTATGTTGTAATTCATGAGCTTTGCCATATTAAAGAGCTTAACCATTCAAAGCGTTTTTGGTCGCTTGTCGAAGCATATATGCCGAATTATAAAGAAGTGCAGAAGCATATTAAGAGTATGGAGTCGGAAATATTTTCAAGGCTTGAAAAATAGAAAGTTGTTTCAGCTTGCACATTTTCCGTTTGCTTTCGTTATTTTCGATTTAATATTAAAAAAACTGTTGACAATTCATCGGTTTTGTAGTATCATATTTAAGCACTTGAGAAAAGTAAATATCGCGGGGTAGAGCAGTTGGTAGCTCGTCGGGCTCATAACCCGGAGGTCGTGAGGTTCAAGTCCCACCCCCGCAACCATGAAAAAACCTGTCTTTATGGCAGGTTTATTTTTTTATTTAGGGTTATGAGCACGACGAGCGTGCTCGTTGGGGCGAACCCACACTCCGCTGCCGGCGGCAGAAAAAGGAGAGTGGGTGAGATGAAGAAATAAGGAGCAATGCGAAGCGCTCCAAGCGAGCAGGGCGACTATATTTCTGAGGGGCAAGCAAGGCGAAGCATTGTGAGAAACCCGGAGGTCGTGAGGTTCAAGTCCCACCCCCGCAACCATGAAAAACTCTTTTGTCTATTTGACAAAAGAGTTTTTCAATTATATCCGTTCCTGTCGGCGATACATTATATACAATAGAAAACGCAAATTAAAATAATTATTTCACAACCTGTTATTGACTTTATTAACAATTTTATATATAATATTTAAGCATGATTTGCTGGTGTGGCGAAATCGGCAGACGCAAGGGACTTAAAATCCCTCGGTAGCAATACCGTACCGGTTCAAGTCCGGTCACCAGCACCAAGGCAGTGTTCATTTGAGCACTGCTTTTTTGTTTTGTATGCAAAATGAAGAACAAATGGTGACACGAAAACAAGTGATATGCTTGAAAATAAGATACAGCAAAAAGTAACGAGATAAATAATTGGTGCAAAGCTAATAATCTAAAGCGTGACTATTCAAGAGAGCTTGTATCTAAGCATATAGTAAAGAATAATCAAAAAGGCTTTACACCGTCAACCGAAAATGTTAATATTGATAATAACAGCAAGCCGTTAAAACTAAATGTACAACTGTTTGCTAAAAAATCAAGCGAATACAAAACCGTTAAATTGCCAAAGGATGAATACGGTAAGGTTATGCACGAAATAAGTACAAATTTAACAAAAGAACAAAGTAGCCACAAAATGTTTTCAAAAAGTATTGGTGATTACATTTATCTTATTGAAAATAATGGCTTCGGAAATTACAGGATAATAGGAAAAGAACCTATAGATTGATATGAATTATAAAAGTGTTTTAAATGAAAAAGTAAAGGAAATATCTACTGACAAAGATTTCTTGTTTACTGTTTCAAAATTGATAAAAACTGACGAAGAAGCGAAGTCAATACTTGATTATATAGAACAAAACAATGAAGATTTGTTTGAAAATGTTCTATCTTTAGTATTTGAAATATGTGAAAGCAGAAAGAAATATAAATCATAAAAATATTAGTTTCAATATACAGAAGCATAGCGAAAGCTGTGCTTTTTTTATTATCCAAAAGGAGCAAAGAAGAAATTTAGCACAGTAGTTTATCTATTGTGCTTTTTTATGCCCTGCGAATATGGCGTTTAAACTGTTCGGATTATCGTAAGACAAAAGGCACTTTCGCATTTGAAAGTGCCTTTATAAATTTTACTTGTTAACTACATTTTGCGGATTGCCGTCAATAAACGCTTTGAGATTATCCTCAAGTATGCCCAAAAGGCGTTTTCTTGTTTCATAAGCTGCCCAAGCAATATGCGGAGTGATTATACAATTCTTTGCCGTAAGGAGTGGATTATCGGCTGTTGGCGGTTCAACTCTCAACACATCAACTCCTGCCGCCTGAATATCACCGTTATTAAGTGCATCCGCAAGATCTCGGTCATTTACAACAGGACCTCTTGATGTATTAATTATGATAGCACTTTTTTTCATTTTTGAAATAGCGTTCTTATCAATCAAATTTTCTGTTTGCGGCGTGAGAGGACAATGGCAGGTAATTATATCACTTTCCTTACAAAGCTTATCAAAATCAACAAATGTAACATTTTTAAATTCATCAGGCTTTGGATGAGGAGTAAACACCAAAACATTCATACCGAACGCTCTTGAAATTTTTGCAACTCTTTGTCCGATTGAACCGAATCCAACTATACCGATTGTCTTTCCGTCAAGTTCTGTTAACGGTGCTTTCCAGAAGCAAAAGTCAGGGCAAGATGTCCACTCACCATTATGAACAGCATCGCTGTGAAGTGAAACCTTGTTTGTAATTTGCAAAATAAGTGCAAAAACAAGCTGTGCAACCGCTGCTGTTGAATACGCAGGAATATTTGAAACAACAATGCCCTTTTTCTTTGCCGCATCACAATCCACAACATTATATCCTGTTGACTGCAAGCCAATATATTTTAAGTTTGGAATTTGTTCAAGCATTTCTGCTGTGATTATAGTTTTATTTATGATAAGAGCGTCTGCATCTTTTGCACGCTCAAGCACTTCTTCCGGTGCAGTTCTTTCATATACGGTAAAATCGCCGTACTTCTTAAAGTTTTCCCATGATTGGTCACCCGGATTTGTTGTATATCCGTCTAAATTAACAATCTTCATAATATCACTCCTTTACCTTATAGTACAAATTATATCCCTTCTAAATAAATAAATCAACCGATTTATTGAAAGATTGATAAATATATTGTATAATTTAATCATATTATTAATGTCTATACTTTTAACCAAAACGGTGATATAATGAAAAAAGCATTAATGATATTATTTTCCGGATTTTTACTTATAGCTGTTTGCATAAATTTAAGTTATAAAATTGATGATGTTATGGTAAAAACAGTCGGCATCAACAATGTTAAAACAAAAAAGACTGTAATCATTGACCCGGGTCACGGAGGAATTGATGTCGGTACCGTCGGAATTGACGGTTCACTCGAAAAAAATATTAATCTCTCAATATCACTTGATTTGTATGATTATCTTATGGTTTCGGGAATAAACACCGTTTTAACCCGTGACGGTGATTATGAAGTGTACATGGCAGGGGAGAAAAGAACAAAATCCGACCTTTACAATCGTATGGACTTTATAAATTCCGTACCTGACAGTATTTTAATTTCTATTCATCAAAATCATTTTGAAAACGAGGCAGAGTGGGGGACTCAGGTTTGGTTTTCTCCGAATGATGAAATCAGTCCGACACTTGCAGACAAAATTTTACAAAGCGTAAAGAAAAATATTCAACCGGAAAACAAAAGAGAAAATAAAGTATCAGATAACAGTTATTACATATTATACAAAGCTCAAAAACCGTCTGTAATGGTAGAATGCGGCTTTGTCAGCAATAAAAATGAAAACAACAAATTGCAGGATAAAGAATATCAAAAAGATATGGCATATTCTATTCTTGCAGGAATTTGTGAGGATGTATAATGGCAAAAGTAAAATCCGTATATGTGTGCAGTGAATGCGGCTACGAAAGTGTAAAATGGTTTGGTAAATGCCCGGGCTGCGGCGAATGGAACACAATGGAGGAGCAAACTCCGGTTGTATCCGCAAAAGGCGTTACAAGGTCAAAAGCAACAATAAAGCCTGTTCAAAGGCTTAACGAAATCGACAGCGACATTGAAAAACGACTTTCAACAGGCATAAAAGAATTTGACAGAGTGCTCGGCGGCGGAATTGTAGAAGGAAGTTTGGTTTTACTTTCAGGTGATCCGGGTATCGGAAAGTCAACTATTTTGCTTCAAATATGCCAAAGTTTAGGACAAAAACACAAAATATTATACATCAGCGGTGAAGAATCTGCTCGGCAAATCAAGCTTCGTGCCAACAGGCTCGGTGTTGACACCGATAATTTATTTATTCTTGCTGAAACCGATGTTTCAATTATAGTTGAAACAATAAAGGTTGAAAAGCCGGATATGGTTATAATCGACTCAATTCAAACTATGATGATTGATGATATTTCATCATCTGCCGGCAGTATTACACAAGTAAGAGAATGTACAAATATTTTTATGCATCTTGCTAAATCGCTCGGAATCCCGATTTTTGTCGTTGGCCATGTTAACAAAGACGGTGCGATTGCAGGTCCAAAAGTGCTTGAACACATTGTTGATACAGTATTATATTTTGAGGGCGAACGCAATTATTCATACAGAATTTTACGCAGTGCAAAAAACCGATTTGGTTCAACAAATGAAATCGGTGTGTTTGAAATGACACAAGGCGGAATGAATGAGGTTGAAAATCCTTCACTTATGATGCTTTCGGGCAGACCGAAAAATACAAGCGGAACATGTGTTGCATGCACCATGGAAGGCTCACGACCGATTCTTGCTGAAGTTCAAGGGCTTGTTACTTCTTCAGGTTTTGGAACGCCGAGAAGAATGAGCACGGGCTTTGATTACAACCGAATGAGTATGCTGATTGCCGTTCTTGAAAAGCGTGCCGGATATTTATTCAACGGAATGGATGCGTATTTGAATGTAATCGGCGGATTAAAGCTTTATGAACCTGCAGCTGACTTAAGCGTTGCTATGGCGTTGATTTCATCATTAAAGGACAAACCTGTAAACGAAAACACGCTTGCATTTGGTGAAATCGGACTTGCAGGAGAAATAAGAGCCGTAAATAATTGTGAGCAAAGAATTACTGAGGCTCAACGCCTCGGCTTCACAAAATGTATTATTCCGTTTCATAATTACAAATCCTTGTCCAAAGAAATAAAAATCAATATGGACATAGTACCTGTACGAAACATCCGTTCGGCATTCGATGCAATTACTGAAGAATAACAAAAAGCTAATTATGCCTAAATTTAAATAAATTGATGAAAGGAAAAAAATACTCAAAGCCCCCCTTTATTTCGCAAAATATTAATTCAAACTGAAATTAAAGGTTGATATTTTGTTATATTTTGATATAATAAAAGTAGAACAGGGGCTAACTGCTCTACCCGTTGTATCAATTATTTGAATGTGATGTCAAATTTGATACTAATTTTCTTTATAGTCGTTCTCAAATTGAGGACGGCTATTTTTTGTCCATTAATTAAAAAATAAACATTTACACCTTTGAAGATAACAACGAAGCCGAAGGAGGTGAGAAAATGACGCTTAAACAATTAGTGCGACTTATAAAGGCACTAAAAGAAAAAAGCCATACGCTTGACGAAATAATTGAAATACTCGAGCATATGGCAAACGATACCAATTAAAAGGTATCAGGCAACGGAGTACCCCAAGTGCTCCGTTGTTTTTATTATATCAAAGCATTTCAAAATTATCAAGCATTACTTGAAAATTTTAATGTAAAATGCTAAAATAAAAATAATATATGCGAAAGGAATTATCTAAAGTAAAAATCCCCCCCTTTTTTTCGCAAAATATTAATTTTGCGAAAAAATTAATTTTTGCTTTAGATAGTATAAAGACTTTTGAAGCGAGAAGATTTTATAAAGTTACCTGCTTTAGTGCAGGATTATTTAACTTATGTTGAAGCGATTAAAGGACACAGTTCTTTATCGGTAATTGAATATGCAAGTGACTTGAGGACCTTTTTCCGTTTTATGGCTAAACACAAAGGTCTTTATTCTGATGATATTCCTGACGAAGAAATAGATTTAGCTCAAATTGATTTAAACTTTATAAAAAGCATTACATTGAATGACACATACACATTTTTGATTTATTGCAAAAATGTTCGCGGCAACAATGAAACAACCCGTGCACGCCGTGTTGTATGTATCAGAAGATTTTTCAGTTATTTATCGGATAACCTCGGACTGTTGCCTTCTAATCCCATGAAAAATCTTGATGCACCCAAAACAAAAAAAGCGCTTCCGAAATACCTTACTTTGGAAGAAGCTCAAAAATTACTATCTGTAATAGACGGTAAATATAAAGAACGCGATTTTGCAATCATCACTCTGTTTTTAAACTGTGGCATGCGTCTTGCAGAACTTGTGTCTATTGACTATACGGATATTAAATCAGACGGCACACTTGTCATTACAGGCAAAGGAAACAAAGAAAGAACTGTTTACCTTAACCAGGCATGTATTGACGCTATAACGGAATATATGAAGGTTCGTCCTAATGATAAAGTAAAGGATCGTGCTCTCTTTATCAGCAGTCGTTATCAAAGAATAAGTCCTCGTATGGTTGAAATTATGGTTGCAAACAATCTTGAAAAAGCAGGACTTGGCGGGCGAGGATTATCAGTGCATAAGCTTCGGCATACTGCCGCTACTCTGATGTATCAGCACGGCAATGTAGATGTTCTTGTTCTCAAAGAAATTCTCGGTCATGAAAACTTAGGTACAACCGAAATATACACTCACATTCAAAGCGATGCATCAAAACAAGCCATTGAATCTAATCCGCTTGCAAACAACAAGCCTAACTTTAAATCTTGATTATTGAATTAAACAAATAAATTATAAGAGAATTTACGAATGAAATCACAATAATTTCTGCTCCGTATTTTAAAAATGATTTTAAATAATCTGCAAGAACAATCTGTTTTTTTGAATTCTTTTGCACAGATATATCAAAAATGTTTTTACTCAATTCTTTTGATGCGGAAATTGTAAAAAATAAAATAACCATAAAAGCCGCAGCTTCGGGTGCTATCATCAAAAGTGAGTACCCTATTCCCTTCAACGAATACAAATTGTAATAAAAGGCAATTTTTATCGCTACTTCAAATCCGCATAAAAGCGGAACAAGATTTATAATAGGAAAACCTATAATACAAAGTCCGAGAAGTATTGTAAAAACATATATTATAAGATAAACCGACAGTCTGTCAACCGCTACGGAAAGCAGACTGTCGCCTTTTACTGTCAAAAAGTCACTTACATATGATGAATACTTTGACAAATCAAGAGATTTAAAAAGCAATGAACCGGCAAGCAATCCTGCAACATAAATAAGTAATAAAAAGATATATTCTTTGTTTTTTTCTAAAAAATCGTCAAAATCAAAAGACTCTTTGGTAACAACTATATCTTTCATTTTCATACCTTCAATTTTCTTGTTCGTTTTGCGTTAAAGACAGAAGCGAGCACGCTGCCAAAAGCTATTATAACAACACTGATACAAAGCTGGCCAAAGGATTTATTGATTATTGTATTTATTACAGATAGTATTAAAATCGGTACATTTGACAAAACACTCATCAATATTAAGCTGTTTTTAAACTTGACAGTTGACAAAAAACCTACTGCAACTGATGTTACAAACAAAATAAAGAAACCTAAATACGCACAATAAGAATTATCCAAATCAAATACCAAAACAACTTTTGACATAATCGCAGTCAAAAATGCAACAATAACAACAGACAAAAATACAGATTTTATTATAAATCCCAAAAGAACGTTATCAAATTTTGCTTTCATAAAAAAATCCCCCTGAATATCCTGTTAAAAGATATTCAGGGAGTTGTTTAATTATTACATTATTTATCTGATTTTTTATCTGCCTTTTTAGCTTCTTTCTTTTCCTTAGCAGCTTCTCTTGCCTTTTCAACTTCTTTTTTGTGCTGTTCTGTTTTTGTTACATTTGTATTTACAGCCCAGCGTTGAATTTTCATCTTGTTTCTGTCAGCACCTGTTTCGATAATTATATCTTCTTCTCTGATGGTAACTACCTTACCAACGATGCCGCCGATTGTAATAATTTCATCACCGATTTCAAGTGAAGAACGCATTTCCTGCTCTTCCTTTTGACGCTTCTTTTGCGGACGAATCATCATAAAATACATTACGGCAACGAGTACAACCATAAGTACAATATAAGATGTAGAGCCTGCCTTTGTTTGACCGGCAGCCTGCGTTGTTCCTTGCATTAAAGTTATTGCTTGCATTAAATCTAAAATCATTTTTTGCCTCCTAAATACATTAAGTACTACAATTATATAGTATCTGTCAAATAATTGCAACTATTATTTTAAATTCTTGTGTCTAATCTGTCTACATATTCGTTTTTATAATCATCAAACGAGCCGTTTTCAATATTTTTCCTTATTTCCGTCATAAGATTATTATAGAAATAAAGATTATGCATAACTGCAAGACGCATACCAAGCATTTCTCCGGCTTTAAGAAGATGTCTTACATACGCTCTTGAATAATTTTGACAGGTTGGGCAATGACATTA
>OIZO01000931.1_pt1 | contig 17233 bp, 11 predicted proteins | sample 1588551 | NCBI WGS metagenome assembly OIZO01 (sample SAMN03283271) | human gut metagenome | biome: human-associated habitat; material: feces | host: Homo sapiens | place: Peru | collected 2012 | reverse complement strand
AAAGCGTGGCTTTGACATCGTGAGCGGCGGTACTGACAACCACTCTATGCTTGTGGACCTTCGCAACAAGTATCCTGAGCTCACAGGAAAGGTAGCTGAAAACGCTCTCGTGGCTGCCGACATTACCTGTAACAAGAATATGGTTCCGTTCGACTCCCGTTCTCCGTTCAAGACTTCCGGAGTCAGGATCGGTACCCCTGCCATCACCTCACGCGGCTTTGTTGAGAAGGACATGGTTGACATCGTCGAGCTCATCGACACCGTCCTCACCGCCGTCGCCAAGTACGCCGATGTTGTCAACGGAGTCACGACAGAAGGGGCCGAGGAATATGCCAAAGTCCTTGAGAGCGTAAAGCACAGGGTTCACAACATGACCGCTGGCCGCCCTCTCAACAGATATTAATATTCTATTAATATTCAACCCCCAGCCACTTCGTGACAGCCCCAAGGGGCACTGGGGAGCGGTCTCCCCGGACCCCTTGCGTCGCTTCGCTCCGAATCATGTGACGTTTGAATGATACAACCCCAGGCAGTTACAGTTGCGACTTCCTGGGGTTGTCCATATATCAGTCATTAATCACATTGATTATCAAGACATTCACACAAAAGAATGTCCACATTGCAATGTGGTAGCGATAAATATTCCTGAGTAAATTTGCAATCGAAAAATGACATGTAAAATGAAAATAAGACTTGAACAACCCAAAGACTACCGTGAGGTAGAAAACCTTACTAGAGAAGCATACTGGAATATTTACCGTCCCGGCTGCACGGAGCATTATGTGCTTCACAAGTACCGCGAGAACCCGGACTTCATCCCCGAACTTGACTTCGTGATGGAAGAGGACGGGAAGATCATCGGGCACGTGATGTACTCCAAGGCCACCATCGTCCGCGAGGACGGAGGCATACTACCGGCTTGGACATTCGGTCCTATCAGCATTCTTCCTGAATATAAAGGCAAAGGCTACGGTCTTAAACTGCTGACATATTCAATGGAAAAGGCTCGCGAGATGGGTGTCGGAGTGCTTTGTATGGAAGGCAAGATCGGATTTTACAAGCACGCCGGGTTCGTCGTCGCCAGCACGTTGAAGATTCACTATCACGGAGAGCCCAAGGACAGCGAAGTGCCTTACTTCCTCGCCCAAGAGATCATCCCGGGCTATCTGAACGGAATCGAAGGCACTTACATTACGCCCAAAGGTTATTATGTAGCCGACGAGAATCCTGAGGACTTCGAGGCGTTCGAGACCACGTTCCCGGCTAAGGCAAAGGATTTCAATGAGGAGCAGTTGCCGCAGTTCTGCCAAAGCTGCGGAATGCCTCTTACCGGAAAAGAGGATTGTGGAACCAACGCCGGCGGAAGCGTGAGCTTTGACTATTGCAAGTACTGCTACAAGGATGGAAAGTTCCTGCAGGACTGCACGATGGATGGGATGATCGAGCATTGCTCGCAATTTGTGGACGAAGTCAACAAGCATCTTCCGGCCCCAATCACCCGGGAACAATACAAGGATCAGATGCGGCAGTATTTCCCGCTTCTGAAACGGTGGAGGCGCTTCGACAAGCTCAGCGACCGCAATTAGCATGGTCACTGAGCCTGTCGAAGTGACCAATGGTAAAAGCCGGCATGGCGGATAACCGCCTGGTCTTCATGCAAAAACATACTGTCCTGGTACCTGTTACGGCACCAGGACAGTATGTTTTACGATCATATTCAAGGCGTTAAGCGCCACGACAGATTATAGTTGCCCACCGGGCGGATGACGAATCTAAACTCACGCTCGGTGGCCGGGATGAGGTACTGGTCCAGAGGAATTGTCCCCCAGGAATTAATGCCACCCACACCCATCTGCCTGAGGTCGAAGTTGACGTATGTCGTGCCGTTGGCGCGGTCGTTCTCGTGCGCCTTGGCCTTAAGGTTCAGGGAATGGCGGGCCTCGCCGTTCTGGGTGTTGGTCTTGTTGGCACGCTTCGGAGTACCGTTCTCAAGGCAGTCCAGATCCCTCATCGAGAACGGAAGGGCGGAGGCGGAGAACCTCTCGTCAGCGGTGACCTCAAGGCCGGTGCCGTTTGAGTCAAGGAGACGGAAATATCTCAGGCCGGTCTTCGTGCCGGACTCCTGAGTGCGGACATAGCCGTAGTGGTACTGGTCGTTGACACTCTGCACATAACGGCCGACAACGGCGGCGGAGTTCCTGTCGGAGTAGTTCTCCCAAGGGCCCTTGCCGTAGAAATCCACGGTGGTGAAACGGCCCGGCATCGCGAACTTCATTCCGAAACGCATAAGAGCCGGAGCCTTGGCCAGACCGCCGGCTTCCTTCATCGTCTCTGTCGCCTTGATGCTTCCGTCAGGGAATATCTCGTAGAACATCCTCACGGTGGCCGCCCCGCCGGCTATTGGTTCATATTCAGCGGACAAAGCCATAAGGCCGACACCATCGGTCGCCTTGTCAACAACAAGCGAACCGGCTTTCAGTTTATAGACAGGATAACGCCAGGTGTTGTACATCTCGCGGATCGTCTTCGCACCCATATCGTTCTCGTTAGGTGCGCGGGCGAACTCCGGAGTCAACGGCTCGGACAGCATCTGGACACCGTTCACGGTGTAACAGGTGAGGAATCCTGTGGCCTTGTCGAACGTAGCGGTCCAGTCGCCGACACGGTCAGCCTGCGTGCCGGCGAAAGCGAAGGAGCCGGAGAACACATAAGCGTCGGCGGTCTCGCTGTGAGCCAATGACTTGCCGCTAACTGAAGCGGATCCGGCGACGAAAGCGGCACCTGACTTTTCCCTAAGCATAATCTGGTCATAAGCCACCTCGGTTCCGGCCGGAAGCACACCGTCGGCAGTCTTGAGGACATACGAAACGTTAAGGAATATGTCAGAGTCAGCCTGAGGGATGGTCTTGAAGCCAAGGTCCACAGTCTCGGTCTTCCGCGGGGCGATGTTCAGGTTCTCAACGACTCCCGAGGACACGGCCTCACCGTCAACGGAAATATTCCAGAGCATCCGATACTGGCTCAGATCCTTGAAGAAATATTCATTGTAAACGTTCACGCGGCCCTGGCCTGCAAGTGATGTATGAATATTCCTGTGCTGGTAGCGGACCTCGTAGGCGTGAGGGTGCAGGATCCTGTCGGCGGCGATGACGCCGTTGCAGTTGAACGAGCCGTCCGAAGGATCATATTCATTGAAATCACCACCGAACGCGAAGATGTGGTCGGTTCCGCCCTCGTTGGACGGCCAGCGGAGCGCCTGGTCAACAAAATCCCAGATGAAGCCGCCCTGATAGTTAGGATACTTGCGGATGAGGTCCCAATATTCCTTGAAATTTCCCATCGAGTTGCCCATCGCGTGGGCATATTCGCACTGTATCAGCGGTCTGTCAGGGTTTCCTTTTGCGAAATCCTCACACCACTTCGGAGAGGCATACATCGGGCAGATGATGTCGTTCTGACTGGCCTTCTCGGCTCTTTCGTACTGAACCGGTCTGGTAGGATCATTCGCCTTGAGCCAGTCGTAGCAGGCGACGAAAGTATCGCCGAATCCGGCCTCGTTGCCAAGGCTCCAGACAATAACCGACGGGTGGTTGAAGTCTCTTCGCATCATCCTCTGGTCACGGATGAGGTGGGCGGCCTTGTAATCCGGTCTCTTCGCCAGAGTCATGTCGCCGTACCCAATTCCGTGGGACTCGATGTTGCCCTCATCCACCACATAGAGGCCGTACTTGTCGCAGAGGGCGTACCAGCGAGGGTCATTCGGATAATGGCAGGTGCGCACTGCGTTCATATTCAGTTCCTTCATTATGCGGATGTCGTTGATCATGTCCTCCTCGGAGACGACATAGCCCTTGTCGGCGTTCATCTCGTGGCGATTCGCGCCCTTGATGAGGACAGGCTGGCCGTTGACAAGCAGCTGGGCGTTCTTGATCTCGACAGTTCTGAATCCGAAATCGATGGACGTGCTTTCCACAACGTTCTTCCTGTCGGAGGCCGTCACTTTCAAAGTGTAGAGGTTCGGGATCTCAGCGCTCCAGAGATCAGGATTCTGAACCATTCCATTCAGGATGGCCTCCCCTTTTACCGGAGTCGCCTCCCTGTAAGCCACCTGGTTGCCGTTCCTGTCGATGACGGCGACACGGACGTTCCTCACGCCCTTGGTGACCTTCGCGTTGACAGTGAAGTTCCCGTCCATCCCGGCGATGATGTTCACATCCTCGATGCGCTCCCTCTCGCGGGTATAGACATAGACCCCGCGGGCTATTCCGCTGAGCCTCCAGAAGTCCTGGTCCTCAAGATACGAGCCGTCGCACCAGCGGAAGATCTCAAGGGCGATGAGGTTCTCGCCTGCCTTGACGTACTTGGTCAGGTCGAAGCGGGCCTCCAGCTTGCTGTCCTCGCTGTAGCCGACCATCTTTCCGTTGACCCAGACACGGACGTTGGAGGTGGCGGAGCCGATGCAGAGGCAGATCTGTTTCCCGATCCACGACTTGTCAACGTTGAACATGCGGCGATACTGACCGACGTAGTTGTGCTCAGTCGGAGGGTACGGAGGATTGTTCTCGTAGTGCCCCCTCCAGGCGAAGCCGACGTTAAGGTAGATCGGGTCGTTGTACCCGTTCAGCTCCCACATTCCAGGGACAGGGATCGTGCCCCAGTCCGTGTCGTTGTAGTCCACGGCCTCGAAGCCTTTTGTGCGGCCCTCGATGGTCTCGTTCCATTTGAACTTCCAGACTCCGTTCAGAGTCAGGGTCTTCTGCTGGTCGGTGACAAAGGTGGCGGCCATCGGCAGGCGGTTCTCCTCGAACACGTTAGGATCCTGCCAAGGCTCCATCTTGCCGTTCTTGCCCGCAAAAAGCGGGGTCGCGGCTAAGGCTGCCGCCAGAATCAGTAGTGTTTTTTTCATATTCGATAATATAACTATTCACTTTATTATGGTCACTTCATTCTAAGCCGCTATCTGCGCAGCAATGTCACTGTTCCGTCCATTGTGGAGGCGAGAATGTAAGTCACTTCCCCTTCGCTCCAGACCTCCATCGGATTCACAAGCGCGATGGAGATCTTGCGGGCCCAAAGCCTGCTGCCGTCCTCAGCGCCAAAGCCAATTATGTTGCCCTTGTCTGTCGGCATAATCACCTCATTTCCAATGCGGACGATAGAAGTCGGCGAAATCTCGTACCCAGCCCCAGTCTCAGCGCACCAATCCACCTCAAGGCTCGCCGCATCCACGGAAGTAATTGTGTGCCACATAGATTTGCAATAGACCTTCTTCCCGTCCGGCGAGACACCTACCGCCTCACGAGCAGACTTCTCATAATGCCGGAGTTCCTTTCCGGTCGCCGCGTCAAGCGCATAAAGCCTCCTGTCCGGAACAGCTATGAATATCTTCCCTGATGCCTTGACTGGCCACACGGCCGCCGGGGAGTACATCCTCGAAGGCTTCTCGCATTTCCACTCCCATTGGAGCGCACCAGTCTGAGGATCAAGCGAATAAAGTCTGTTTCCCCAAGTGCCGAACACAACCTGATCCCGATCGACATAGGCGCGGCACTCAACGAATCCCTGCACGTCTGAATATGTCCACACAGCCTTTCCGGTCTTCAAGTCAAGGGCCCTGAAGCAACCGTCCGAAGCGCCGACATAGACCCTGTCATTGAATATCACAGGACTGCCCAGCACGGATTTCCTTGCGGCATATTTCCAGATCGTCCTTCCGTTTTTGGCGTTCAGCGCATAGATGTTGCCGTCGGTGCAGCCGAAGACAAGGTATTTTCCCTGCACGGCCGGAGTCGAGAATATCTTGCCCGGAAACTTCTTCGTCCATAGTCGCTTGCCGTCCTTGACGCTTATGCAGCGCACATTGCCGGAAGCGGTGGTGTACCAGGCGCGGTTTCCATTTCTTGCGAAGCCAGCGACTATATTGCTGTCATCCTTCAGCTTCCAGACCTCCTTGACAGGGCTGTCGCCATTGACATCGTAGCGCATCCACGGGTATGATGCCGGCAGGCCGTCGGCATCGTATGTCACGGTGTCCTTCACCTCTGTCAGTTTCCTCGTGTACCAAGGCTCCATCTGCACAGTCGTGGATCCATAAAGTCTTCTTTCAGAGACGGTCACACTGTCGTTCTGGATTGTGAACACATTGTAGCCCGGCTGCCTTCCGGCCGTCAGAGTCGAGCGGTCAAGAACGCCCGGCAGACCGTCATAATCCAGCGCCACATTCCTGTGCCAGTGTCCTCCAATCTCGAACCGAGTGCCGATCCTCTTGAGCTCACGCGTCACATCAAAATAGTTGAGCACCGATGTGTCCTGCGGGTAATGGTTTATGAATATCGTCTTCTTTCCCGGCTTGAGGCCTTTGAGCCATTCCATACTCTCCTGAGGAATCAGCGCGGGAGCCATCCTCATATCCGGCCCGCAGTTGCAGCCGATGAACCGCCAACCCTTGCACTCAAACTCGTAGTTTTCGTACCCGAACACCTTCAGGAAAGTGTTGCATCCACTCTCCGACCATTTGGCGTCATGGTTTCCAGCCACGACATAGTACTTGTACCTGAGCGAGTCCAACATCTGCTTCACCGCCGCGATCTCCTCGTCAGTCCCGAAGTCCGTCAAATCACCGCCTATCAGGACGAAATCCAACCCGTCCAATGTGTTGACATCCTTGACACAACGGCTGAGGTCCTTTACGGAACCGCTTCCAGCCGAATAATGCAGGTCAGTCAGGAACGCGAACTTGACCGGTGACTCCTGCGCCACAGCCACCACCGCGGACACCCACACGGCAGCTATCAATGACATTACCTTTCTCATATTCATTTTAGCATCATTTATTTCAATTTCTGTTCTCGGTCGCTGAGCCAACTGTTGCCAAACATCCAGCCATCGAGCTTATAGTCACCGCATTTGCAGTCGCTGAGCCTGTCGAAGCGTCCTTCACCGACATCCTTCCACAATTGTCACTTCGACAAGCTCAGTGACCGTGTATATCGCTTTGGCGGACTCTATAACCGAACCAGCCAGCCACGTTTTTCAACACGCCAGCCTACAAATTTACTTAATTATAAGGAATATTCAACCAGCCCGTCATCATATTCCAAAGTTTTTCCAACCGTTTTAGGGCAGAAATATTTGCGGATAACAGAAAAAGCGTTATCTTTGCATTCCCAATCAACGGTGCTTTGGCCGAGCGGTTAGGCACAGGTCTGCAAAACCTGCTACAGCGGTTCGATTCCGCTAGGCACCTCTGGAAAAGCCTTTGACGAATTATTGTCAGAGGCTTTTTGATATACATACGAGTTGACCACAAAATATAGCCAATCGATAATTGTCAGCATATCCAGTCAATAACACATTGCATATAATTATCTTAATATTAGTGCGATACGCCAAAAGATAGTCAATCCCCAAATTTGCCCGTCGTCCTTTAAAAGCAGGAATATGACGGAAAAACGCTCGTAAAGAAATCATTGCCCTTCTAAAAGCGCGATTTACACAAAGTAACGCCTGTGAAATAGTTCGTTTAACAGACAATGCAGGCTCCACAGACTATTCCACAATATGCCCATAGCACTCAGGTGTGCGAACATATTCACACCTGGAAGAGCTATTCACTGGCTATCAAGCCTATGGTGTTCCAGGTGCGTCTGGTTTCTCGCACTTGGAAGTCCGGAACACCAATAGAACACTCTGTACGGGGGGAGCCGACTCTTAGGTGTGCGAATATGCTCGCACCTAAAACTCTAACTTGTTAGCTATCAGAAGAGTAATGTTTCAGGTGTGCATAGTTTTTCACATCTGGAAGAGCGGCCTCCTATTGTTTTACAGGACAGAAAATGTACGAGAGAATACCTTTGTATGCACCGAATATACTGAGGCGCGACATTGGTACAGAAAGCACACTTCTGGTGTACCTCTCTTAACTAAGAAGCAATTGTTCCCCCCCCTCGCACAAGAGAATATTTTACGTTTGCTGAAGGATCGGCAAGTTGGATATGTCGATGACTTTGACTTCTACAAGAACAAGATGAGAAGGCTAAGAAAGAGTTCCAAGAAATCAACGCGGAATATTTTAAGGCTATCTATTTCAGTCTCGCGCCAGTTCTTTGCGTACCGATGTACCAGCAAATAAGGCCTTTGGAGGCGATTTATGGCAGAGGAACTCTCAAGCGCAGCTCATTCTGGGAGGACGAATCTTTGGCTAACTTCTGGGGAGAAGATCGCTTTAAGCACCCAAGTTGTGTCACTGACAGTATCCTCAAGGCAGAGAAACGGGAGGTGGGGAACGGTGATTCGGTCATAACGGTCTATGCCTATGGTTACCGTAGAATGCAACGACTTACATATGCCAGCGTATGGGGTGGCGATGGAAGATCACATCAAGTGCCCGTTTATCGGGATGAATACATAAGCGTCACAGGACAAGGAAGCATCCGCATACGAGAGGATATTGATTTTGAGGATAGCGCGATCAGCCAGCGCGAACGTTTGGATCATATCAACACAGTACTGGACAGTGCGAACCTGAACATCTACAGAAGACACATAGCGCCTAAAGTGTAATGTACTTTAAGCAGAGTACCAACCGAAGGCCAAGCAGCGTTTTGGCAGCGTGGCAGGTAACTAGCTGATAATCAAAAGAAAACACAAACTCCTGGTACAGGATTCGGCACCAGGAGTTTATTTAATCAGTTGATTGTCAAAGGCATAAATGCCACGTCATTCAGCGGTATCTGATGACATCATCGCTACTCCACGTAGAGAAGGAGTCCCTTGAGGTACTCGCCTTCCGGGTGGTAGATGTTGACGGCGTGGTCAGCGGGCTGGTTCAGACGATCGAGGATACGGACGCTGCGGCCGGTCTGGGCGGCGGCGGAGAACACGGCGAGGGCAAAGGCCTCCTTGTCAACGACTTGCGAGCAGCTGAACGTGAAGACCAAGCCTCCGGGAGCGACCTTGGAGATAGCGGCGGCGTTCAGACGCTGATAGGCACGGAGGGCGTTGTTCAGGGCACCTCTATGCTTGGCGAATGCCGGAGGATCCACGATCATCAGATCGTACTTGTCCTCTGGGACGTTGCGCAGGAACTCGATGGCATCGGCGCAATAGCCTGTGTGTCGGGATGGCTCGAAACCGTTCAGGAACATATTCCTTTCTACCATATCGATGGCCTTGCGGGAGCTGTCCACGGAATCAACGTGAACTGCGCCGGCGCCGAGGGCATAGACGGAGAAGCCTCCGGTGTAGCAGAAGAGGTTCAGGACGTTGCGGCCTCGGGAATATTTCCCGACAAGGGCCCGGTTCTCCCTTTGGTCGAGGAAGAAGCCGGTCTTCTGGCCTTCGGTCCAGTTAACAAAGAATTTATGGCCGTTCTCAAGGACGATCTGCTCGTCATCGGAGAAGCTCTCGGAGCGGTAAAGGTAGCCGTCAACAAGGTCGAGGCCGGCCTTGAACGGGGCGGTGCCGGAGCTTTTGTCATAGACTGCCTTCAAGGACGGGCCATAGACGGATTTCAGGGCCTCGCAGATCGCGCCTTTCGCACGGAACATTCCTACGGAGTGGGCCTGCATAACGCAGACGCCATCGTAATAGTCTATGATCAGGCCGGGGAGACCGTCGCCTTCGCCGTGGATAAGGCGGTAGCAGTTGGTGAGGGCGGGTTCTCTGACAAGGCCAGTCGCTTCGACAGGTTCAGCGGCCGAAGAAACTGGTTCAGCGGCCGAAGAAACCGGTTCAGCGGCCGGAGAAACTGGCTCGGCGGCCGGAGAAACTGGCTCGGCGGCCGGAGAAACTGGCTCGGCGGCCGAAGAAACCGGGCAGGCCAGTCCAACGGCGACACGTACCCGGAGCGCCCGGGCGATCATATTCTTCCAAAAGTCTGGCGAAAGGACATCCTCGCCGGCGAAACTCAGCACACGGACGGCGATAGATCCTATCTGATAGTGCCCGTAAGCCAGAAAATCCCCGCCCTGAGAGAACACACCGACGATGTCACCTTCAGCCGGCTCGCCGACAATCTGGGCGATGGCACCAGAGAATACCCACGGATGGAATCTCAAAAGAGAGTCCTCTCTACCTTTCTTTAATATTATCTTTGTCATTTTCAGTGTGTTTTGGAGGGTTTGGAAGCATCTGCTCCGGAGTCAACGGATTCTTCTCCGAGGCCAATAGCTTGAAGTACATCTCACGGCATATCCAAGCGTCTGTCGCGGCATAGGCCTGCTGCGAATCCGAGAGGACATCCGCCTCCCAGTTGGAAAGCTGCTGGGTCTTGGAAATCCGCACCCCAAGGATTATCGCGGCCATTTTCTTGACACTCTTGTCCTTGATGCCATATTCCCAGACCATCTTCTGGAGATCGACGAAGGATTTCGGCTCGAAATCGTGATGCTTCTTCAATCCGCGGACATCATCAGTGACCGCTGCTCCCACCTTGATTATTTCTTTGTTACCCAGTATCTTGCGAAGGGACTTAGGGATTCCGCCCATAAGCTTCACCCTGAACAGGAAAGCCCTCTCCTTGCCGGAAAGCTGCAACAGAGAGACCCCGTAGTGCGGCTGGTTCGCCGAGAAACAAGGCCGGGACTCCGTGTCGAAACCGATAACCTTCTGCCGCCTCAGATAACTGATGGCCTTGAGAAACTCAAAGCCTTGGTTGTCAATGACCTTAATCTTACCTGGAAAGCTCGAAGGCTCCAGCTGTTCCATTTCCTCCGGACTAATGCTGATTTTGTACGTCATAGGAATAATAAGTGTTTGGAGCAAGAACCCCGACCGTGTCTGGGTACGAAGCCGGGACAAGACTGTCAATGAACGGAAGGACGGACACCTTGGAATCCAAGGAATCACGCACCGCCATATAAAGCCTTGCGACAGGGTATGCAATGTTGTGCGTGAAAGCGTCCCTTTCCCTCATCTTTCGGAAGCAAGCCTCAGTGAATGAAAACGTTGTGTCAGACGAACATATTACCGGGACATCGCAGCCTATCCTTTCGAAGAGATCGCTGACATCGCTCCCGCCATATTCAGAAAGAATCGGGTTGCAGATGATGAGGATCTTGCAGCGGGAAGGAATTTTGAGAGCGGCGAGCGCGCCGTTTACCGTCAACTCCCGCAAGACAGTCTGTCCGTCTTTCGTGGCAGGTCGGTTCATATAGGCGGTGTCGGCGAAATTCAGGATAGAGACGATTGTCTCCCCCGCAAAGTCCGGCAGGCCGTCGCTGATTTTCCGCGCGTCAATATTGTCGAAATCGTCACAGATCATCATCCTTTCGCTGAGACGAAGGCACCCCGACGGATCGCCGACCAGAACTATCGTCCCCGAGGATTTGCCGTTGCTTTCAGCCAATGTCCGCAGTTCCGGAAGGGAATCCGTCAGGAGGGAATTGACGTAGGCTATTGTTCTATAGCCATTTTCAACCCGCCTTGAACAGCTGGAAGCCGCAATGACGGATAGAGCCAACAATATTACCGCAAAAAATCTCTTCACTGTTATCAAATACCTTCCAGACGGCATAGCCGCCCGGACCACTCTTAAATTCGTACAATTCCGAACCGTTGCCTTGATTCGTCCGCCTAAAGATTTCTCACCTTTAAAACATTTCAGACAAATTAAAACTGATTCAGACTGCAAAGGTAAAAAAATCTTCACTATCTTTGAAGATAGTAAGCCTTAAAAAATAAGTTGATAAAGATTTGGCGGTATTTTAGAGGATATGGTTCTTTTGGAAGAAGGAGTGTGCCGGTGGCACATAACTGATGAGAAAAGAAATATAGACCGAAAAGACAATCAAAGATTATCAAGTAATCTTTTAAGGATTGCTTAGTTGTGTATAAAACTCCTTGACAAGATGGTTAAAGTCTCAAAAAAATCGAGCTTGATGCCGGCTTCCGCTATCAGAAAGCTTGTGCCGTTCGCCGACGCGGCCCAAAACGACGGCATCAAAGTCTATCACCTCAATGTCGGCGCACCTGACATCAAATCCCCCGAATGCGCCCTTGAGGCGGTGCGCAAAAACACTCTCGACCACGTTTCCTACACCAATTCGGCGGGCCTGCCGGAACTGCGCAAGGGACTGGCGGAGAAATACTACCGAAGCATCGGCATCGAGGTCTCCGTCCCCGAGATCATCATCACAGTGGCCGGAAGCGAGGCGGTCAACCTCGCGCTTCAGATAGCCTGTGACGAAGGCGACGAGCTCATCGTGATCGAACCTTTCTACACGAACTACAACACGTTCTGTTTTGAAAGCGGGATCATTCTCAAAGCGGTCCACACCGACATCGAAAGCGGCTTCAAGGTCCCTCCGATCGAAGAGTTCGAGAAACTCGTGACACCACGCACGAAAGCCATCCTCATCAGCAACCCCGGCAACCCGACCGGAACATTGTACTCGAAAGAGGATATGCTCGCGCTCGGAGAAGTAGCCAGAAAGCACAACCTTTTCCTGATTTCAGACGAGGTCTATCGCGAGTTCAGCTACACCGACGGACCTCGTTTCTCGGCGATGAATATACCCGGTCTCGCCGACAATGTCATTCTTGTCGATTCAGTCTCAAAGCGTTACAACCTCTGCGGCTGCCGCGTCGGCTGCATCGTCTCCCACAACAAGGAGGTGATGGAAGCGGCGATGAAATATGCCCAGTCCCGCCTCTGCCCGCCGGTTTACGGCCAGCTCGCCTCGATCGGAGCGCTCGACACCCCGCAATCCTATTTCACGGAAGTGAGGAATGAATATGTCGCCAGACGTGACTATGCGATCTCCAGGCTCAATGCGATGGAGGGGGTATATTCCCCTACCCCGATGGGTGCGTTCTACACAATCGCCCGCATTCCGGTGGACGATGCCGAGAAGTTTGCGAAATGGATGCTGACGGATTTCAGACTTGACGGCCAGACCACGATGGTGACTCCGGCGAAGTCCTTCTACAAGACTCCTGGATTCGGAGCCGACCAGATCAGGTTGGCCTACGTCCTTGGAGTTCCGGAACTTGAAAAAGCGTTCGACGCGCTGGAGGCCGGGCTAAAGGAATATCCCGGGAGAACTGTCTGACAAAAACAGTTCAGCCAAGTAATCCAAAGGTTTTATGAAAGCGATCATCGCCATAGATTCTTTCAAGGGATGCCTGACCTCGGCCGAGGCCGGGAAGGCGGCTCTTAAAGCATTCGCCGATGGAGAGGCCGAAGTCATTCCGGTTTCTGATGGCGGTGAAGGATTTTCGACAATTCTGACGGAGAGTCTGGGCGGATCATTCAGGACGGTTTCCTGCCACGATCCGCTCGGGCGTTCCATCAAAGCGAGATACGGAATCATCGGAAGGACCGCTATCATCGAAACCGCCGCGGCCAGCGGACTTGGCCTCCTTCGCAAGGATGAGCTCAATCCCCTTCTGGCCACCTCCTACGGCACAGGCGAATTGATCTCGGACGCTCTTGAATATGACTGTGAGGAGATTTGGCTGGGTCTTGGCGGCAGCGCCACCTGCGACGGCGGGACCGGAATGCTGCAAGCGCTGGGCTACAGATTTCTGCCGGACGATAGCGGCTCATTCGTTTCCGGGGATGTCCAGCGAGCCGCTCCAAGAGAAGAGTCCGTTTCAAGGAATATCCCCAATGTCATTTTCAAAGACATTCACGGGATAGACATCCCGGAACGAAACAAGTTGTTGGATTCCTGCAAGATAACCGGATTCTACGATGTCTCCGCACCATTCTGTGGTACGGGTGGGGCGGCAAGGATGTTCGCGCCGCAGAAAGGAGCGGATCCCGAAATGGTCGAATCGTTGGATGTCTGGCTCACAATGCTTTGCGAAGTCTATTCAAAATATTCAGGAAAAGATGTCTTGAATATTCCGGGAGCGGGGGCAGCCGGAGGAATCGGAGGGGCGCTTGGCGGAGTGCTCGGAGCGTCAATGGTTCAAGGGATTCAAAAGGTTCTGGACATTTCAGGTTTGGACAGCAAGCTGGAGTCCTGCGACATTGTCATCACCGGCGAAGGTCGGGCGGACGCACAGACCCTCCGTGGCAAAGTACCTGTCGGGGTTCTTGAATATGTCAGAGCGCATACTGTTCCGGTTCATCGTCCCAAGGTCATCCTGATCGCCGGCCAAGTCTCTGACCGACAGCAGATTCTCAATGCCGGATTCGATGCCGTGCTCCAAATCACACCGGAAGGGATGCCTCTCTCCGAGGCCCTTGATCCAGTCACGGCCTCAGCCAACATCACGCAATCAATGCAGTCCTATCTCCAGCAAAGATGCTCGGGTGAAAAGTAAAGTATTTCTCACCCCACAATCCATTCAAGACTACTTTCGGGTGAAAAACCGGCCACTATTCACCCGATATTCCTAAAACCTCATAGATCTTAGGAATGAGGAACGAGAGAATATATTCATACTCCATAAAGTGAGTGCCGTCGTAGATGGTCCAGGTGCCGTCGCCGAAGTATTTTTTCCAGGTGCGGATGGAGACAACGCCGCTGCGCCGGTAATGGTCACGGGTGCCGAAAAAGGCATAGAAATAGTCCTTGCCGCCATTGCGTGGGGTGTTTTGCAAAGCGTCGCCGAGAACCCGCCTCCACTTTTTCAAAGGCTTATAGGTGAAATGCAGTTTCTGGCGGTCACCCGGTTTTGGCCTGTAGATCCTGTCGAACAGAGCCGTGACGCCAGGAATCAAAGTCAGCCAGGCCAAGGCAATGAAATATCGCGGAGCGTTCAGTGACGGGGAAACGAAAAGATGCGGATAACCCCTCAGCGCGATGGCGTGCGTGGCACCCATACTCTCCCCTATCACAAGCTCCGGCCGGACCTCCTCCGCCCAAGCGGCCAGCTGGCCTTGAGCGATTTCCGGATCAAAATCGTAAGTCCTGATGATGACCTCGAAATCAGGTCCCAGATTATCCTTCAAAATGGACGGGATGCGGCTGTCACCGCCCCCGCCCATTCCGTGGACATAAAGTATAACGTATTTTCGCATCCGCTATTTTTTGGCGACCAAGTCGCTCATCGCCAGATTGATAAGTATGTACCCCAGGAAACTGGTCAGGAATATGAACGACCAGTGGGAACGTTCGACAAGCGCGATGATGACCGCCAGTCCAACGATGACCAGAAAGGCGATTCGCTTAGCCACCTCCAGTTTAGAGGCTTTCTTTCCGCCACCGAACTTCATCGAGAACATCGGGATCTCGCAGATCAGAAGGTAGCACAGAATAAGTGTCAGAACCGGAATGAAAACCGGTCCCTGGCACCAATGCGCCAGAAAGCAGTCCGGCCGAACGGTCACAAGGGTCGCAAGTGATCCGCAGATCATCGCCGCCGCCGGAGTAGGCAGCCCGATGAAGCTGTCGTGCTGACGCTCGTCAAGGTTGAACTTCGCAAGTCTCAATGCCGAGAATGCGGCGAGGACAAGAGGCAAATATTTCAGGATCCAAATGTCCGTCCCGCTGATCTGGTAAAGCATCACGGCCGGGAGCACTCCGAAACTCACATCATCCGCCAGCGAATCCAACTCCTTTCCTATTTCCGAATATGCCTTCAGAAGCCTTGCGGCCAGTCCGTCGCAGAAATCAAAGACAGCGGCAAGGATCATCAGTTCGAATCCGAGTTCCAGCCGCCCGTTCAAAGAAGCGATTACCCCCAGAACTCCGCAAAGGAGATTCATAGAGGTAATCGTGTTGGGAATATGTCTTATTATATTCATTTACTTTATTCCAAGTTTCTTCTTCAGATCCTTAGAGAGGGCATCCTTGTGGACGAGAACATCCATCGACTTCGCGCGGACGAATGAATCGGAGCAGTACCAGATTCCGCCGTACTTGCTTGCGGTTCCCCAAGAGTTCTTGATCATCAGGTACTTGGTACCGTTCTGATCCTTGGCCACACCGAAGATCTGCATTCCGTGGTCATCAGTGGTGGTCTTGTTTTCAAAGCCTTCCTGACGGGACTCCTGGGTCACGGAAGCCTCCTTTGGCAACTCGGCGACAACTTCCTTCTTCTCGCCGGCCTTGCCGATCCAACGCTCCTGATCAGAGCCCGTGGTCGCCTTAACATCATCGAGAAGCACACCGATTCCATTTCTGGTGAAGCCCTTCTCACTCACGTCTGATCCCCAAGCGAGGGTATAACCTTTGTCGATAGCGTTGTAGATCACCTCCATGAACTCGTCCAGAGGAATGTTGTAGGCGGAGTCCCACCTCCAGTTGTCGGAGATCTCAATGATGAACGAAGTGTAGAACGGGTGGTGGGTGAACGAAGTGAGGGTCACATAGTCAGACGGAACGATTCCCATCTCGTCCCTGTAGGAGGCTGGGGTATAGTTCTTGCCGTTATATTCAAATGTCTCTGGGGTCTCGCCGAGGAAACTGTCCACGATGGCGTCAAAGCCTTTCTTCCAGTTCGTGGAAAGGGTTCTGTTAGGATTCTTGGCGATGGCCTCTACATAAGCCTTCGTGGTGGCGTCGAGTTCTCCGTGAATCGGGAGAGGCTGGAGTCCAGGCATCGCGTCCTGAGGCACAAGGCCGTAGTCCTCAATGACATGTAGAACATCATCGGCCTCTGAACCGGCGGCGAAGTTTATGTGGCCGTCCGTGCGGACATATTTCACAGCCCTGTCCTTGTAGGAATGCGAGACAACGAACATCTCCGAGAAATCCGGGTAGAGTGTCGTGTCCTTGATGTTCTTGATTCTTATGGCCTCTGACTCAAGGAATCCGAGTGCCGAAAAGCACCAGCAGGTACTGGAACGGTACTGGTTCTTGACAGATGTGATAGGGTTCTCCTTCACAACGGTGAACTTGTACTCGGCCTCAGGCTGAGCCGGCTTTGGCTGCGCGTTTGCAGAAATAGAGACAAGCGCCACCGCCGCGGCAATGATGATTTTCTTCATATTCGATAATTTTAATAGTTCTCAGCCTTGATTTGGAAATAACTTCTCGGGTGCTTGCAGACAGGGCAGACCTCCGGAGCCTTCTTGCCGATCACGATGTGGCCGCAATTCGAGCACTCCCAGATCATATCCTCGTCCTTGGAGAACACCACCGCATCCTGCACATTCTTCAGCAGCTTCCTGTAGCGCTCCTCGTGGGTCTTCTCGATCGCCCCGACCTTCTCGAACAGGAACGCGATCTCGTCAAACCCTTCCTCCTTCGCGGTCTTGGCGAATCCGGCGTACATGTCGGTCCACTCGTAGTTCTCCCCCGCCGCAGCGTCGGCCAGGTTCTGCTCGGTGCCGGGC
>OIZO01000930.1_pt1 | contig 17264 bp, 15 predicted proteins | sample 1588551 | NCBI WGS metagenome assembly OIZO01 (sample SAMN03283271) | human gut metagenome | biome: human-associated habitat; material: feces | host: Homo sapiens | place: Peru | collected 2012 | reverse complement strand
TTTACGGATAGCATACCGGGCAATTTTGAAGATTTCATAAAGATTCCCGAAAACATAAATACGCCCCCTTAACTATAAATTATTATAGCATTGAGGGAGCATACTTTCCACCATATAAACTTGTCAGATAAGTAATCCTTTTGTTAAGTTCAACTGCATCGGTCGGCAACATTTATTATATCAAGACCATTTTGTTTTGCATAATCAACAGTGTATGCCGTGCCGCCCTCGTGCTTTGTCAGAAAGCAAATGCAAGCAGAACTACAATCAACAAGGTGTCTGTTTCTCTTTTGCATACATCCGTTATAGTAATGCGGAGCAAGGACCTTCACCTTGTCTGCTCTCAACTTAATATCATTATACACATCAATATCTTGTTGCTTCCAATATTTTGTTTGATTTTCACATGGCAACACTAAAATAAGTTTAACTTCGGGATGAGTTTCTTTCACCGACAAAACAGCCTGTGCAGCAATGGTATCAAACCCCAAAGCACCGCCTGTGCCGAAGTATTTGAAACCATTAGAAACAAGCAGGGTAACGATAGCCTTTGTCTGTTCAAAGACCGTGTCTGGCGTATATGGGGCAATGTCACGATGCCCTGTAAAACAACATGTTTGGCTTTTATAATCCATTGAAATCACCGCAGAAAAGCAAAAAGAGCGTAGCCGAAGCTACGCCCAAAAAACACTTGCTTCAAACTTTCTGCCAGGAAAATTTCATAGTTTGGAAGAACCAAGCGTATGACAAAGAAGCGTGTGTTTTTATCAAAAGATAAAAAGCCACGCTTAGTTCTTCAAGCAAAACTATGAATATGAAATTTTCCTGGCAAGGTGATTATACCATTAAAGGTATCTGCAAGTCAAATAGATTGTTAACAAAAAAATTGCCCTCACTCTGTTATAGAGCGAGAGCAATTATACTTAGTCTTCTTTAAGCCCTCATTATTTTTTGAAATGTCTCTCAAATTTTTTGCTCATATCAATTCGTGTTACGATTTTGATTTGAGCGATGTCTCTCAAAAGTCTCAGTCATAAATGCCCTAAATCGCACTAAAATGACTTTGGAATTTTGAAATTTGCCGTCTCTTAAAATCTCTCAAAAGCTCTCGCAAGATTTTGAAGCAAAGAAAAAATACCCGAACACCGCCGTAAAAAGCAGTATTCGGGCATAAAAATAAGCTGAAAGTAAAACTTACAGCCTTGTGGCAGCGAGTTCAAAATTGAATCCGAAAGTAATCGGACCACCGTTAAACTTGCATTTCATTGCGTTTTCCGTTAATCCACGAATAACTTTCTCTGATAAGTCTGCTGAATAGTATTCAGCCATACCTTCAAGTACGGATTCAAGAATTATGCCTTCCGAGCCTTCACTAATATTTTCGTTAGCGGATATAACCTTAACTCCGTTTTTTCTAAGCAAGGCTTTGTACCTTGCCGAGTCATACCGATTACAGGCAAAACGGTCAAGTTTCCAAACGATGATAACATCAAACATTTTCTTTGCAGAATCCTTAATCATTTTTTGAAACGCAGGACGCTTGTCGGTAGTAGCGGAGAACGCTCGTCAATATATGAATCTACGATTGTAATATCATTGCGTTTTGCAAAATCGTTGCATTCACGGAGCTAACCTTCAATAGACTCCTCACGCTGATTATCACTTGAATATCGTGCATAAATTACACCGTTCATATTCAATTTTACCTCCTGTGTTGTGTGTTATAACTCTAAACAACAGGAAAGTCAAGTCAAAAATATAAAGCAGTCCTAAAAATAGAACTGCTTTGCAATAGAGAATAATCAATATATCATAAGTTTTATTTTAACAGTAAAGAAATAATTTCTTCATTGATGCGAGTATCCTTATTAATTGTTTTTTCAAGTTGCTGAAAATACAATTTGTTATGAATAATGACATCATCTATGCTCTTTAAATTCATATCACTTGTTAAGTTTTTAATAAAGTCGTTAATTACAACATCAACATACGAATGCAAATGTTCACAAATAAATTCAATATTATCTTCGCTTGTTCCTGAATGAACAATACAATTACGATATCTGTACATTCTTGTTAGATGCCAACTAACTCTTTCTTTATATCTCTTTATTAATGAATATAAGCCTTTAACGTTACCGCCTAAATCATTTAATTGGGATATTCTGCTTCTGATATTTGCATTGTTTTTCAAAAGAGAATAAAATTCTTCCCTTAATGACTTATGCTCATCCATGAACACAATACAAGCTAAAATATATTCATCAGTTTTGTTATCTATGTTTGATTTAGAAAGAATACTTTTATATGCTTTTTCTCCGATAATATTTTTCAGATTCTTATCGAGATCATTAATGATTCTCTTAAAATAATTATTTGATAATATCATTAAAACAACATTTCTTATTCTTTCAATTTTAGAACCTGAATCAATGTTTTTTGTTACCATTTCAAATATAGACCATAGATTCAAAAAACTATTTTCAACATTATCATCAAGTATCGCCGAATTATGTTTTTCAAGCACTTCAATCAACGAAAACATTGTTTCTTTATTAAAGAAAAAGGTTTCTGTTAATCTGTTTAATGTGTTTTCCGCAACATTTCCTGCTTCTACATTCGTATATTTTTCTATTTTGCTAAAACCGCTATCACTATCAGTAGCATAGCATTTTTGTTCATCCCATCTAATCATAGCAGTTTTGAAAATATCAAATTTACTTTTGTTATCTACTGCAATATAAAACATTGTAAAAATATTTAATATGCTTTTAGCATTAACCATTGCGGTGTTGGGATCCATAGCTTTTACATTCTTTACTTTAATTACTATGTATTTGTCTTCATCATATTTTCTTAATTCTTTAAAGTGTCCATCATCGTCAAATTCTATACTAAAATTGTGGGTAAGAATTTTGTTGAAAGGAAGTACATCTCGACTTATTGCTAAATATACATCATAGTCTTTAATTTTACAGTCGAATGTATCTAAAAAAATATTAATGTTTTGATTTGATTTGTCTAGTAATGTGTTTTTAATAACATTGTAAATGTAAACGTTTGAATATCCATAAGCGTATAACTCTGGTAAAAAACATCTTATTGCGAGTTCAATTTTTTTCTTTTCATTTTTTTGAACAACAATTTCTTTTATATATTCTTTGCACCAATTATAATATTTTGCTTTATCCCAAATATCAGAAAAATATTTCATTATCTTTTCAATATCAAGAAGATTTGAAGTCCCTATTTGCTGTTTAATGAGTTTTATATTGTCTAATCCCCAGTATTTTTTCAGCACAACATCGTGTTCTATCGCATCTATAAATTCGTCTTTTATCGTTTCTAAATATGATTTATTTAATTCACCATTTTCCACTATGCTTGCAACGTGAACATATTCTCTAACTAACTGGTTAGTGTTATATAGCGATGCCTTGTACACATCAATCGAGTAATGAAATGTTGCTTCTTGTAACCTATAAGCAAAGTACATGAGACCATCTTGTTCATTTGAAACATTCATATTAGTTTATCTCCTTATCCATCATTATTTTTAATCTTCCTTCATACATATAAGTATTGAAATAGATAAATAGTAACAAAAAATGTTCAAAATTTTGTTTCTTATTTCTTATGCATTATGTGCCAAATATCATTTCCCTCAAATCCACAATTTCTGTAAAGTGCTTCCGGATTTGTCGAATTATTAACTTGTCCGGATACAGTAACAAATGATGCTTTGCTTATCATCCTTTGCAATAGTTCATTAACAATAAATTTTCCTATACCTTTACCACGATATTTTTCAGATACTTGTATCCATTCTAAAACACCTTCGCCAATTTCCGTATCCAACTCAGCAATACCTGTGCCGATAATCTTATTATTTTTGCAATCTTTAACAGCAATCCATAGCTCTTGATAATAAACCGTTCTTTTGCAATAACTTTCAAGCTCGTCAACAGTTAATTTACTACCTTTATAGCATTTGTTGATATGTTTCGCAAAGTCGGACAATGTAGCATCACATAACTCAAAACCGTTTGGCAGAACAGGCTGATTTACCTCTATCAAATTATGTTTTAGCCTAAAATAAGGCTCATCATTATAATCAATTAGATAGTTTTTGTGAAAATCCTTGTCATGTAAAATAAGCATACTGTCAGGTACAACAATTTTCTTCTCTTTCCAAAAAGGCAACGAAGAAGCACCACAAGGATTCGCCATATATGTTTCTTTACTTATCATTTTTAATCTTTTCAATATCCTTTTTTCTCAATAGTAATAATTCTTTCAAACATTTTAGTTCATCCCAATTAGGATTGATAAATCTAAAAGTTGTACGGCAAACATTATCATATTCCTTACCGAATATTTACTTTCTTGTTCCAACTTTGCAAGCACCGCAGTTTTCGCAAACATCTATATGCTCAACAGCGATATTTTTAATTCTATCTTCTAAATAACATTCACTATACCAAATAGAGTTACTATCATCTGTCCAAATGGTTAACGGCGAAAATTTTTCTTCATCACCTGTACCGTTAAATAGAATATAGCAAACGAATTCATTGTTGTATTTAACATACCAATAGGATTAATTTTTCCAATATCCACCTGCTCGTTCAAAAGTCATACCATTGTCAATTAGAAAATTTAATAATTCTATGGCTGTTTTGTCTAACTCATTATCATCGACATCGACTATTATATTTTTAGCATTCGGCACTTGGTCTGTTATTCGTTTAATCTCACTAAACACTTTGTCCTTTTCATAAAAATTATTCATTATCCACCTGCAATTTTTATAAGATCTTCATTTTTAATTTCTATTTTTTGACCATCAGTTATGGTATTCCAATTTATGATAAACGAGTTTCTTTCTCTACTGATGACATCCATTATATATTTCTTTTTTGAAGCCTTTAACTTGCCTGCAAGTATTTTTCCGTCCAACAAGTTAATGGAGGCTTCAAAACCATCTCCACAATTTACATGAATATGAGGCTGTTGATGCCTTCCCGCCTCGTGAGAATGCATATAAAACCTAACCCCGTTTTCTTTGAGAACAGTAGCACCTTTATCTATTAAAGGATTTAGGGCAATTATGATTTCTCCCTGACACAAATCTATTATCTTTGAAAGATTTGCGTCAAGATTAAACATAACAACCCATTCTCCGTTATATTTGATTCTATGATTATCAAACAATGAAAAATTAGAAAACAACTTAAATGGATTACATTTTCCGATTTTAATATAAGGTATAATAAATTTTGTTGTTAAACTTATAAATAAATCTCTTATTGTAGTTTTTTGATCATACGAATATTCAATGCCGTTTTTAATTATCTTAAATTCTTTTCTATAAAAATTAGTTATATTTGAATTGTAGTTTTCAGTAACAAATCTAATATTAATTTTCATGTGCATAATAAGCAAAATATCCTTTTTAAGAATTATATATAGTATCATAATACCACAAATCAAAATAATATCCAAGAGTAATTAATTACATATTAGAGTGCATTTGATGTACCCACCGGTAGCATTAAACTGCACGCAAACAATAGAAATCCTTTTCTAAAAAATTAGGCTAGCAAATGATTGTTTCAGGTTCAATACGCTTAAGCGTTTCATTGTAGCCAGCCATAAAATTTTGTTTGGGGTTGAAACTGAACTTGGCAGAAACAGATTATTTGTTGAGCCTTGCGGGTTATGCTTTGTCAACAAGTTTGAAAGAGGATTTAGTCGTCCGCTTCTGCATTTTAAACGAAATTTATAACCTGTTTGAAGTGAATGAACTGCTTTATGAATATTGCGAAACTATTTTATAATAACAAATCCGAGTTTTAGGCTCGGATTTATTTTTTGCTGAAGAAACATCATATGCCTGAATACTGCTTCTTGCTGTAGCTTTTGGGTATTTTTTTAAACATCATAAGAATTTTTTGAAATATTCTAAAAAACGGTAAATTCAAAATTTTACAATCGCTTTAATTCAATTTCTGGCATTTATGGCTGAAGCTTTTGAGAGATATTATATTCGATAACACAAGCCGCTTTTTAATAGTCATACTTAACTTCTAAAATTTAATATATTATATCATAAAATTTAGTGAATATTTAAACAGAAGATAAACTATCATTCTTTCTAAAATTCTGTGTATTTAATCACTCTATCAAAAATTCTGTTTGGCAAAAGAAAAAATTGACCGCTGAAATTTTCACGCATACGAAAGCCTCCTTCCAAATTATTCGAGAGAATATTTTGCTTAGTGAAAACCAAAAAGAAAGGTGCCTAGAAAAAATCCCCCTCTACTATACGGAGAAAAATTCCTATTTTGTAAAGTTACCAGAATAATATTGTTTGAAAAAGGATACTGCTGCTTAATAATTGGGCTGTAAGATGATTTATGACTTATTAAACTGTCTATCAAGCGCAGGCGGTGCAATGCGCCAAATTTTACTTATTTTATACTTTTAAATATTGACTTTTTATTTGTCATTTGATAGAATAGCTGCAGTTAGCTTGTGCTAACTAAAATTTTTAATTTCAAGTTAGCAACGGCTAACAAAACACGGAGGAAAAATATGTTAAAAAAATTATCGATTTCATTGACAGCAATAGTTTTTGCACTTGCACTTACCTGCACTTCATTCTGTGCGTTTGCAATGGGCCCGAGCAAGGACGGCGTTTACGAAGTGCCGATTGAAATGTGGCACGCAGAAAAAGAAAGAACATCTATGGGTGACAGCTATATTGTTCACACCGCACTTCTTACAGTTGACGGTGATGAAAAAACGCTTACAATAGCCCCTGCCGAAACAACAAGCGATATGCAATTTTGGTATTACAAGGACGGTTCTGTTGAGGGCGACACAGTAGAAGTTGAGCAAAAGAATAATGTTGAAATTGACGGCACTGAATATGAAACGGCTTTTGAATTTCCGATTAAGAGCGATAATGAATTTGTCGGCGTAAAATTTGCCGCTTCGGCTATGCCTTTATCACCTTCTGCAAGAATTAAAATAGATTACGACAGTGCAAAAAGAATCAGAGATGTAAAAAAAGAAACAACCACCAAAAAAGCCACTACCACCACAACGACAACAACAACTACTACAACTACAACAGCGCCAACCGTTACCGAGCCTAAAGAGGAAATAGTTAAAAATAAAAAAGTTCCGATCGCAATTGCCTGCGGCACAGTGGGTGCGGTTGCATTTGTGCTTGTAATGACTGCTGTTATCAAGAAAAATAAACACAACTGATTAGGGCGAAGTATGAAAAAAATATTTAAGAAATTTCAAGTTAAGGATTTTGTGTTTTTGGCTGTCTTATCCGCAGCGATGACATTGTGCGGCGGAATAACGATGCCGCTTGTTATGCACACCACCGTTTTCGGACTGCGTAACATGGCAGCCGCACCTATTTATTCGATTTTCGTAGCAATCGGACTTATGAAAGTAAGAAAGCCGGGTGCTCTCACAATTATCGGACTTTTTTCGGGTGCACCGCTGATTTTCTTTTCGACGGTTATGTTTTTTAACAATTTTGTTTCCGCAATCATAGCGGAATTAATTATGCTTTTGATTTTCAGAGGCTATCAAAAGAAAGCTTCCGTTTTCATTACAACGGGAATATATATGCCGTTTTCACTTCCGATTTCTGTTCTGTTCAGCCTTTGGCTCAATGGGCAAAGCTACGCTCAGCTTACAGCAAAACCGAAAATTTCTGTTTTAACATCAATCGGCACAATTGCATTGGCATTTTTGGGTGCGGCAATCGGAATGAAAATCGCCGCAGAACTTCAAAAGGCAGGCAAATTAAAACCGTACGGAGAAGATGACAATGCTTGAAACATTTGAGGTTAAAAAGCCTTTTTATCCGCTGATTTCATTTTCAGTTTCCGTAATAGTGCTGATATTCGGAATGCTTTTTTCTAAAAATCTTTTGGCTTTTGCTTTTGCAACGGCAATTTTTGTGCTTTACTCGGCATTCGGTCTTTTTAAAAGCACATGGAAAATGACCGTTGCAATGGCAATTTGCGGACTTCTTATAGGCGGTCTGTCATTTTTGACAAACAGAAGTTTGGACGCATTTTGGCAAACACTTTTAAGAATGATTCTCTTGGGATTGTGTGCCGTGCCGATGGTAAGCACATCACCCTGCGATCTAACACGCTGTCTTGCAAAGCTTAAATGCCCGAGAGTTATAACGCTCGGCATGCTTGTAACACTTAAATTCATTCCGGTTTTAGTGGGTGAAATAAAGCAGATCTGGGAGGCGATGAAGGTCAGAGGTGCAAATATGAATTGGTACCGACCGAGTTGCATTTACCGTGCGTTTATTATTCCGCTCGTTATGCGAATCATCGGAATATCGGATACTCTTTCCCTTTCGCTTGAAACAAGGGCATTTACACTTGATGACAGTACAAGCTCGGTATATAAAGTAATAAAAATAAAAGCAAGGGATTTCGTATTTCTTGCCTGTGTTATCGTGCTTTGCGCAGGCGGAGGTGTTATGATATGGGCATAGCAATAAGACTGAAAGAAGTTTCTTTTAAATATGACGGTGCTAAAGAAAATGTGCTTGAAAATATAAATCTCACCGTGGAATACGGCGAAACCGTGCTTTTGTCGGGCGTTTCCGGCGAGGGAAAAAGCACCCTGCTTTCGATAATAAACGGTGTTATTCCGTTCGTTAATTCGGGCGAATTTTCGGGCAGTGTGGAAATAGACGGCAAGGATGTTACAAAGCTAAAAATCAGCGAGCGTTCAAAGCTAATCGGCACTGTGCTTCAAAATGCGGACGAACAAATTATTTATGATTTAGTAAACGAAGAAATCGCTTTCGGCTGCGAAAATCTTAATATTGCGTCCGAAGAAATAGACAGACGTATTGAACGATTCACAACGCTTATGCAAATAGAAAAAAAAGCAAAAACAAAAACACTTTCCGGTGGTCAAAAGCAACGCCTGATAACCGCTTCTACCCTTGCGATGGAGCAAAAAATCATTATTCTTGACGAACCGCTTGCAAATTTGGACACTCATACAGCATACATTTTGCTGAAAGCACTTCGTAATTTGGCAAACAGCGGATATGCCGTTTTAATAGTTGAGCACAGGCTTGATGTTGTGAAAAACTACATAGATAAAGTTATGCGAATCGAAAACAAACAGCTTTTTACAAGTACGGACATAAACGACTTGAACAGCGGAATAAAAACAATTCCTCATGCCGACGGCTCTTTGCCCGGCGAAGTGCTTATAAAAGGCGAAAAACTCTTTTTTGCCGCAGGTGACAGAAATATTATAGACGGACTTGATATAGAAATTCGGGCAGGCGAACAAATAGTTTTGCTTGGTGAAAACGGATGCGGAAAAACCACCCTTATGCGTATGCTTGCAAGGTTGAATAAGCCGAATGACGGTGCGCTGAGCCAAACAATAACAAAAAGCAAAAAAGCAAACAGCAAATGGTTTTCAAAGGTGGGGTATGTTTACCAAAATCCTACATATCAACTCTTTATGCCAACGCTTTTAAGCGAGATTTCTTTTAAGGCAAAAAGCGAGGAAATGGCAAGGGAAATGATAAATGCCTTTGGACTTTCGGGACTTGAGCAGATGCATCCGCAATCACTTTCCGAAGGGCAAAAACGGCGTGCCTCCATTGCTGCCATCTGTGCAAGTGAACCGACAGTGCTGTTTCTTGACGAACCGACGGTGGGTCAAGATTACGAAAACCTTTGTAAAACGGTTGAAACCGTAAATAAAATAAACAAGAACCTCGGCACGGCAATTGTTACCGTAACACACGATAAACGATGTGCCGGTGCTCTTGCAGACAGAGTGCTGATTATGGAAAACGGTAAAATATCACGGCAAGGCGATTACCGCCTCGCAAATGAATTTTTGGATAAATAACTTAATTGAGGGAGAAGAAAAGAAATGATTAAAACAAGACTTATAGAGCAAGTACCTTCTTCAAAGAAGTACATTGCCCTAACAGTTCTTGCGCAGTGGTTGAAAACGGTTGCAAATATCGTTATGATTTTTATTCTTTCAAATCTACTTGCGCAAATTCTCGACGGTAAAGCGTTTGATTTTAAAGGACTTTTGCCTTATTTGGGCGCAATTGCGGCGGTTATGCTTGTGCGCTATCTTTGCGGATACGCAAGTTCTCAGACTTCGTTTTTCGCTTCAAGCGAAGTAAAAAAAGTGCTTAGACAAAAAATGTATAAAAAGCTTACACGAATGGGAGCATCTTACAGCGAAAAGGTATCAACATCAGAGGTACTTCAGGTTTTTGTTGAGGGTGTAGACCAGCTTGAACTTTATTTCGGCAAATATCTGCCGCAGTTTTTCTTTGCTATGCTTGCACCGATAACGCTTTTTGCCGTGCTTGTGTTCGTAAGCTGGAAAGCGTCGGTGGTACTTCTTATTTGTGTACCGCTTATTCCACTTTCTATTGTTGCAGTTCAAAAAATCGCAAAAAGACTTCTCAGCAAATATTGGGGAGTATACACAAACCTCGGCGATACTTTCCTTGAAAATATCCAAGGCTTAACAACACTCAAAGTTTATCAGGCGGATGAACGCAAGAATGTTGAAATGAATGAAAAAGCTGAAGAATTCAGAAGAATTACTATGAAAGTTCTTACAATGCAACTCAATTCCGTAAGCGTTATGGATATTGTTGCATATGCAGGAAGTGCAGTAGGTGTAGTAATTGCAATCATTCAGGTAAAAAACGGCACAATCACTTTACCTCAGGCATTTTTAATCATTATGCTTGCGGCTGATTTCTTTTTACCGCTCAGGCTTCTCGGTTCATTTTTCCATGTGGCTATGAACGGTATGGCAGCAAGCGACAAACTCTTTAAGTTGCTTGATACAAAAGAGGACGAACACGGAGCGGAGATTCCTGAAAATCTTGACGAGGATATCGAAATTAAAGACCTTTCCTTTTCTTATGACAACGAAAAAACCGTACTTAACGATATTTCGGCAACCTTTAAAAAGCACGAACTTATAAGCATAGTAGGCGAATCGGGTTGCGGCAAAAGCACGCTTGCTTCCCTGCTTTGCGGAACAACTAAAGGCTACATCGGCAGTATAACAATCGGCGGTGTTGAAATAAAAGATATTGATGAAAAAACACTTATGAACAACATCACTGCCGTAAACTTTAATTCCTACATTTTTGCAGGAACGGTTAGGGAAAATATGCTCATAGCCGACAAAAGTGCCAGTGACGAAAAGATGATTGAAGCATTGAAAATGGTAAATCTTTGGTCATTTTTAAGTGAGCAAGACGGACTTGATACTAAACTTAATCAACAAGGCAGCAATTTTTCGGGCGGACAAAGGCAAAGGCTTGCCATTGCAAGAGCCTTGCTTCACAACACACCAATATATGTTTTTGACGAAGTGACTTCAAATATAGACGCCGAAAGCGAAAACGACATTATGGCTGTTATTCAAAATATGGCTAAAATCAAAACTGTTATTCTTATTTCCCACAGGCTTGAAAATGTGGTGGGCAGTGATAAAATCCTTCTGCTTGATAAAGGCAAAATTGAGGAAAGCGGTACTCATTCTGAACTTATGTCTCTTAATAAAAAATACAAGCTGATGTATTCCACTCAAGCTGAACTTGAAAAATATGCAAAGGAGGAAGCGTAATGAAAAGAAAACAATCAGGTTTCAAAATTATGATGCGGTTGATAAAACTTGTTAAGCCGCTTACTTTCTTCATGGTACTTGCAGTTATACTCGGCGTTACAGGCTTTCTTTGCGCCATTCAAATTACGGTGCTTGGCAGTATGACGCTGCTTACAGCTGTAGGTATAAACGGTGGACTTGCAATAAAAACGGGTTGTATTTGCATTATTATTTTTGCGGTTTTGCGTGGTTTTTTACACTACGGCGAGCAAGCGTGCAACCACTATATTGCTTTTAAGCTTCTTGCACTTATTCGTGATAAAGTATTCAAATCACTTCGTAGGTTAACTCCGGCTAAACTTGAAGGTAAAGATAAAGGCAATCTTATATCGCTCATAACAAGTGATATTGAACTTTTAGAAGTTTTTTATGCTCACACGATTTCTCCGATTTGTATTGCATTTTTAACAAGCCTTGTTATGCTGATATTTATTGGCAGATACAGTATTTGGCTTATGCTTGTTGCACTTGCGGCTTACATTACAGTCGGCATTATTATTCCGCTTGTTTCTTCAAAATTTAATAAAAATATCGGTATGACCTACCGTGAAAATTCAGGTGCACTTTCCGGCTATGTGCTTGACAGTATGAGGGGACTTTTGGAATCAATCAGATACAATTCAACCGATACCCGCCTTAATGAAATGAACGAAAAAACCGATGAGCTTAATTCACTTCAAAAGAAGTTAAAGAAAATTGAGGGGCATAATATTTCAATTACGGATATTTCGATTATTTTCTTTTCAATCACAATGCTTTTGGTTGCAATTTGCCTTTACCAAAAAGGCACAATCGGATTTGACGGGCTTATTGTTTCAACCGTTGCAATGATGAGTTCATTTGGTCCGGTTGCCGCACTTTCAAACCTTGCAGGCAATTTGACTCACACCCTTGCAAGCGGCGAAAGAGTGCTGTCAATTCTTGATGAAAGCCCTGTTGTTGAAGAAAACACAAACGGTGACGACATCATATTTGACGGAATGGAATGCAAAAATGTAGGCTTTGCATATGACAAAGAGCAAATTCTTGAAAATTTCAATATGGAAATTCCAAAAAACAAAATCATTGCTATAAACGGACCGAGCGGTTCGGGCAAATCGACTGCGCTTAAACTTATGATGCGCTTTTGGGATGTAAACAGCGGCGAAATTGATATGTCGGGTGAAAACATTAAAAATATTAAAACATCATCAATTCGTAACAATCAGAGCCTTGTAAGCCAAGAAACACAATTGTTTAACGATACGATTGAAAATAACATTAAAATTGCAGATTACAACGCAACAAGAGAAGAAGTTGAAATTGCCGCAAAAAAAGCCTCAATTCACGATTTTATAATGACTTTGCCTAAAGGATATGACACAAATGTAGGCGAACTCGGTGATTTGCTTTCGGATGGTGAAAAACAGCGTATAGGTCTTGCAAGAGCGTTCCTTTGCAACTCTCCTATGATTATGCTTGACGAACCCACAAGCAATTTGGACAGTTTAAACGAGGGCAACATCTTAAAATCTATAAACGAAGCAAAGCACGGCAAAAGCATTGTTTTGGTTTCTCACAGAAAGTCAACGGCAAAAATCGCTGACGAAGCTTACACCGTTTACAGAGGCAGATTATCATGAAAAAAGACAGAATCACACGAGAAAAAGAAATGTTACCCGAAATGGTAAAAATTTATTGCCACGGTGTGCATAAATCAAAAAAAGGTACTCTTTGCAAGGACTGCCAAGAACTTACTGATTATGCGCTTTTCAGGCTTGATCATTGCCGCTGGGGAAACGATAAAAACTTCTGCTCGCAATGTCCCTGCCATTGCTACAAACCAGATATGCGTTCAAAAATAAAAGAGGTTATGCGCTATTCCGGGCCGAGAATTATGTTTTATCATCCGCTTGTGGGTACCATTCACGGCATTGAAACGATAAAAGGCGTTATCAAGGCAAAAAAGAAAAGCAAATAACACCAAAAAATATTGACTCTCATGCAAACAAAGTCTTTGCCGAAAGGTAAAGGCTTTTTTCTTTTACGGTGAAAAGAAAAACAGCACCAATGCTCAATTAAGCATCAGCGCCGTTTCACAAGACTTGTATTTATTTCAGTACAAAACGATATTTGAATTTTCTTTTGCATGGTTTTGCATTTTTTCCGTGTAGCCGTTAATGCAAAAGAATACAAAATATTCATTTCTGTTTTGTTTGTTCCAGTTTACTTTTTTCGCCTTTTCAAGCAAATCATAATACACATTAAAAAACCTTCTTTCACATTAAACAATAAATTAGCGAGTTAGAGTTAAATGTTAGAAATGTAAAATTTCCTAAACATCAAACGATAAAGCAATAAACTCTTTTATGTACCCCATTATACTATAATATAAATATATCATATTTAAACAATTAACACAATTTATTTTGTCAATTATAAAAATAATTAGACCAATATAAAAATCAGAATCAAAACTGTCAAACAAAAACTTATAATTATAATAAAATTAAACTCACTCAACTCTTAAAAATAAGAGCCAAGTGAGTTTTTTAATTTACCGAAAAAAATTACAACCGTTCACGCATTTTTAACCAATATGATTTTTTATAATTTTCTGACCGTTAAGTATAAAATTGATAATAAAGTTTTTATCAACACTGATTGGAATTTTTTCTAAACAAGTTTCAATCATATCTTTTGTGATAACAGGAATATCAAGTGACTTAAACATTTGCTTTGCCTGTAAATTATTGTCAATAAATTCAAAAAAGAATTTCATCAATCCGTCCTTTTCACGAGTAACATCGGACGGATAGCCATTTGCTATTAAAGCAATGTTATTATCATAATTAGGTGCAAGTGAAATAATATCACCACTGCTGATATCACGAATCAAGCCGTAATTATTTGTATGTCGGTCCATATTATAGCAAACGGTATCAAGATAAATAAGTTTTAAATAATCAGCTGCTATATCTTTTGAAATCGAATTAAAATAATTAAAATTATCGTTATAATCTTCATTATCACCCATAACAGATGAAATCGGCTCAAAATTTACTTTACCATCTGTAAAATCTTTAGTGCGAATATATCCGTCAGCATATTGATATTCCGCCATATTAAAGCCAATGCATTTTCCAAGCTGATATATAAAAAGCTCTGAAAATATTTGATTATCATTACCGCTTTTATACATCCACCAGCTACCGTTTTCAAGTCGCCAACACTTTTCAAAGCTACCGATATTGGTAAGTTCGGGAGTCCTTGACGGTTTTTTATTAAAGCTATCCGGGTCACCCTTAAGAGCAAGTTTGTCAAAATCATTTTCGTTGAATTTAACATCAGCCCAGGTAAGATTTTCATCATCAGGCTTAAACCAATAATTATCGGTAATTGTTACTGCATTAACTGCCAGAGCAGTATTAGCGTCATCACGATTTGCAAGTCGCAAAACCTTCTTTAAAAGTCTTGAATTAGCACGATGAGAATCAATGGCTCTGCTTTCAAGCCAAGAGGTAAAATCCTTGTTATTCACAAAGTGAAGCGGTGCAAATTTTTTGTCGACACTTATAACTTCACCGTTTTCAATCCGTACAACTTCCCTGTCGCCCGACATTATATAACCGTTAGAATAAACCACAGATCAAACCTCCCTTGTAAAATGTAACTTTATAGTAACATAATAACGAAATAAATTCAATAAATCATATATTTATTTTAAAAAATATATAGCATTTAAATTCACCTATTTAATAAATTTTAAAAAGTAAATTTTTAATGCCCTTAATCTTTAGGGCAATTTTTTCTATTAAGGCTTATGGGACTGAAAGCTATATTTTAAGGGTGTTTTTTAAGTTTTAAACAAGTCAAAAACAAGGTTTAGAAAAATCGTTTTCGTTTTTGACAAAAAAAGTTTTGGGTATTTTGAGTAAATACAATAATATGGCGCAAAAAAGCAGTTAGGATATTGTTCCTAACTGCCATTTTCATTGTTATTTTTCTAATAAGATGTCTATCACTTGAAATTGATAACCTTGCTTTTCTTCTCAGAGTATCCGTGAACATAATAATAGTCCCCACACCAGAGAAGTTTATACGGGCTCATTCCGAAGAAATCCTTTTCGTAAGGAAAAGGCGGCAGCGGAAGCTCCGCTACCGCCATCCTTAAATGGTTAGCTATCTGTTATTTCTTTGTTGTAACAGTCTCAGCTTTTGACCAGCCTGAATAAATCCTTATGGATTTGCCGTTAATCTCAACTGTCTTATAGGTGCGAACTCTTACATAATACTTTTTCTTGCCCGAAAGCTTTGAAATTTTCTTTGATACTGTTGTATTCTTGCCTACTGTTACGGTCTTAGCCTTGCTGAATTTACTTGAGGCACTGTACTGTACCTGATAGCCTGTTGTCTGTGTAGCCTGCTTCTTCCACTTTACTGTAAACTTCTTTGAACCTGCTTTAAGTGAGGAAATACTTGTTGCCTTTGGCTTGATTGTGAAATAAAGCGTCTTTGTTCCGCTGTATTTACCCTTAAAGGTAATCTTTACTGCGTACTTGCCAACATACTTTCTGCCTTTTGCATAAGACACAGTATAGTCAGTATTCTTAACAAGTGTCTTTCCTGTTTCGTCCTTAACAATAACCTTAGGTGTTCTAACCTTTCCGTTATATGTTAATGATGTTGCATTAAGCTTTGTGGTGTGGGCAATCTTAGCAATATTGCCCCAAGATGCAAGGTCAGTTATTTCCTTTGTACCGAGTACATCTTCATAGAACTTGCCACAATCTTCGCACTTGTAGTATGCTTCCTTACCGTCCTCTGTGCAGGTGGCAGCTTTCGCAGCAACCAAAGTCAGATTGTGAGTGTGCGTAGGTGTAGGTGTAGGTGTATGTGGAGCGTTCTTGTAGGTCGCTTTCACACTTACTGCACTTGCAGGCATTGTAAAGGTTGTGGTTGCGCTGTTTGCGTCTGCAAGGGTAATGCCACCGCTTACAACTTCCCACTTATCAAATACCTTGCCGGACGGAGCCGCATTTGCAGTCAAGGTAACGGTTGTACCCATTGTTGCCTTGGTTATCGGAGTGCCTGCACCTACTGTCGCTTTACCGTCTGTAACGGTGATGTTGTACTCTATTGCTTTGTATGTTACAACAACGGTTTTGTTTTCGTTCATCGTAACATTCAAAGTATTGCCGGATACAGATGTTGCAGTACCGTTCACCGTAACGGTGTCGATTTCATAGCCAACTTCAGGGTTAAAGGTAATCGTTTCGGTCGAGCCTGCCGTCAGTCCGGTTTTGCTTGCGGAAATCGTTCCGTGACCACCGTTTACCTGTGTTGTGAGGTTATAGGTGGTGACAGGTGTGGTCTTGTAGGTCGCTTTCACACTTACTGCACTTGCAGGCATTGTAAATGTTGTGGTTGCGCTGTTTGCGTCTGCAAGGGTAATGCCGCCGCTTACAACTTCCCACTTATCAAATACCTTGCCAGACGGAGCCGCATTTGCAGTCAAGGTAACGGCTGTACCTTCTGCCGCTTTG
>OIZO01000926.1_pt1 | contig 17301 bp, 20 predicted proteins | sample 1588551 | NCBI WGS metagenome assembly OIZO01 (sample SAMN03283271) | human gut metagenome | biome: human-associated habitat; material: feces | host: Homo sapiens | place: Peru | collected 2012 | reverse complement strand
CCGAAGCCACCGAGAAGATCATGACATGAAGAGACTTTGGCAATGGCTATATAGGTGAAGACGACATGTCATAAATTGACATTGCAGACAGCACCTGTGATGGGTGTGAAAAATGGCGTTGCAGGTGACATTTATGAGAATGTGTGATAGGTGTAAAAATGGCGTTGCAGCCGGAATTTATGATATCGTGTGATGAATCACATAATGGATGAGATTTGTGTTGGCGTAAGAAGGAGAAGCGTATGAAGAAGCTAATATTTGCAACAGGGAATGAAAATAAGATGAAAGAGATCCGCATGATCCTTGCGGACTGTGGCTATGAGATACAGTCCATGAAGGAAGCGGGAATAGACATAGATATAGTTGAGGATGGAAAGACATTTAAAGAGAATGCCATAATCAAGGCTGAGGCTATCAGAAATGTGGCAAATTGCCTTGTACTGGCAGACGATTCCGGCCTTGAGGTTGACTATCTGGACAAGGCACCGGGAATATATTCAGCAAGATTTATGGGGGAGGATACATCCTACAGAATTAAGAACAAGGCTATCATAGACAAGCTTGAGGGAGTTCCTGACAGCGAGAGGACAGCCAGGTTCGTATGTGCCATTGCGGCAGCATTTCCGGATGGCAGGACAATAACAAGACGCGGAACCATAGAGGGAATAATAGGATATGAAGAGCGTGGCGAGAATGGATTTGGATATGATCCTATCTTCTTCCTGCCGGACAGAGGTGTGTCAACAGCAGAGCTGTCACCTGAGGAGAAGAACGAGATAAGCCATAGAGGAAATGCACTTAGATTGATAAAGGAAGTAATCGATGAAAATTCTGATAATTAGTGATACTCATGGAAGACGAAGCAGCATTGTAAAGGTTGCTGAGAAGGTGGGTGAGGTGGACATGGTGATCCATCTTGGAGACATTGCAGGAGATCTTGATTATGTGGAGGAAATGTTCGATTGCGAGATCCACATGATCGCAGGAAATAATGATTTTATGTGTGGACTTCCACGGGAGGAAGAGCTTGAGATCGAGGGAAAGAAGGTATTCATAACCCACGGACATTTGCATAAGGTGGGCTTTGGAACTGACGATCTCTACGAGCTTGCGGTGAGGAACGGCTATGACATCGTACTGTACGGACATACCCATGTGCAGAAGGTGGAGAACCGCAATGGAATATACATTGCAAATCCCGGCTCGTTGGCACTTCCGCGGGACGGTGCAGAGGGTAAATTCATCCTTCTGGAATTCGACCAGAACGGAACACCATTCTTCGCAGAAAACTCATTAAAGAGAGAGTACAGATCCTACACTGATTGGTTCTTTTAAAGAGAGAGTACTGATCCTACACCGATGGATTCTCTTAAGGAGAGGCTGTTTAGTGGAAAGTAAGGGGCAGCCCAGTAAGCTGCCCTTTTGTTGGAGATAGATACAGGTTGTGACTTGGATTATAACTTAAATTAATGTAATGGGAATATGAGTCGGGATTACAGTATATGGAGGATACAGGATTGAAGAAGCGTGACATAATAACAGGAACAATCGCAGAATATGATTTCCCCAACAAGGGAAGCTTCATGTGTGGCGATAGAAAGGTTACAATAAAAGGGGCACTTCCCGGACAGGAGGTAAGTGCACAGGTAATAAAATTAAAGAGCGGCCGGGCAGAAGCAAGAACCTTGGAAGTCCTCAAGCCGTCACCTCTTGAAGATAATAAACCGGTGTGCTCACATTTCGGTCAGTGTGGAGGCTGCAGCTATCAGACCATGAGCTATGAGAACCAGTTGAAGTTGAAAGCAGATATGGTGAAGAAGCTTTTAGATGGGGTGATAAATACAGAAGAAAATCCATACAAATGGGAAGGGATAATTGGTTCTCCTGTTACATCCGGATATAGAAATAAGATGGAATATTCATTTGGAGATGAATATAAGGATGGTCCCCTTGCCCTTGGTCTGCACAAGAAGAACAGCATGTATGACATAGTTCAGATGGTTGACTGCGATATCGTCAGTCCGGATTACAATGCAATCGTAGATTACACTGTGAAGTTCTGTAAGGATAATGAACTTCCATATTACAGGAAGATACAGCACACAGGTCTGCTCAGGCATCTTGTCATAAGGCAGTCATACACTTCAAAGGAACTGCTCATTAATCTTGTGACAAGTTCACAGAATATAGAAGCAATGGATCTTGACGAATATGTGGCAGGACTTCTTCGACTTGAGAAATCCGGCAGCCTTTCAGGAAAGATTGCCGGCATACTCCATACCACAAATGACTCAATGGCAGATGCAGTAATATGTGAAAAGTTAGACGTGCTGTATGGAACAGAGTTTATTTACGAAGAATTGCTGGGACTTAAGTTTAAGATTTCCCCATTATCATTCTTCCAGACAAATACTGCCAGTGCTGCCAGACTCTACAGCAAAGCCAGAGAGTATGTGGGAGACACAAAGGATAAGGTCATCTTTGATCTGTACAGTGGAACCGGTACTATTGCCCAGATGCTGTCTGCCGTTGCCAGGAAGGTAGTAGGAGTTGAAATAGTCTCTGAGGCTGTGGATGCTGCCCGGGTTAATGCCGGACTGAACGGTCTTGATAACTGTGAGTTTATAGCCGGGGATGTGCTTAAGGTCATAGATTCCATAACAGACAAGCCGGACATAATAGTACTTGACCCTCCTCGTGATGGCATAAATCCCAAGGCGCTTGAGAAGATCATTGCCTATGGAGTTGACGAGCTTGTGTATATAAGCTGCAAGCCAACCTCCCTTGCAAGAGACCTTGTGACTCTGCAGGAGAGAGGTTATAGGGTAGTAAAAGCTTGTGCTGTGGACCAGTTTGTGAATACGGTTCATGTGGAGACGGTTGTTCTTTTGTCCCAACAAAAACCAGATGACACGATAGAGATCGACTTAGACCTGGACGAGCTGGATGCCACCAGTGCCGAGTTGAAAGCAACCTATCAGGAAATCAAAGATTATGTGCTGAAAGAATTTGGCTTGAAGGTTTCAAGTTTATATATTTCTCAGGTAAAACGCAAATGTGGAATTGAAGTGGGAGAAAACTATAATCTTCCAAAATCAGAAAATGCAAGAGTTCCGCAATGCCCGAAAGAGAAAGAAGATGCTATCAAGGCTGCCCTGAAATATTTTGCGATGATTTAAGGACATCGCTGATTTCAAGGAGGAATAACACATGAAAAGCACATTTGAAAAAATGGGTGGAACCTACACACTTGGCGCAGACGGAATTTACTATCCGAATCTTGTCAGTACAGATGAAGAACCGCATTATGGGAAATATGGAATGATGCGGAAAACATATCTGAAAGAGCATCGTCCGGCAATGTATTCACTGTATATGTTGGAAGACAGACTGACAGAACATCTGAATACTGTGGACGATGAAGCACAGGAGAGAATGGATATTCTGGTGCGTCAGATGATGGAGAGGCAGGGCATTACGGAAGAATTGAAAGCTTGTGACCAGATGGAATGGGTCAGAGCGGTAAATAATGTCCGGAATGCTGCAGAAGAGATTGTGTTGAAAGAATTGATTTACAGGTAAACAAAGGGCTGAACAGGTAGGACGAAAAATCCTATTTGTTCAGCTCTTGTGTTTATAATGGGCAAAGAAGAACCAAATTATAATTCCATATCATACGACCTTTTCTTAGTCCGAGCAGGCTGATTTCGCCGCATCTCCTGTTTCCTCTGATATTCAAGTTCCCAGGCACGATGGGAAAAAACATCAGGATCTTCCACATTGAGATAATCTACCTCATTGGCGGCAATATCACGGCGGTGATAGTCATAATACTTACCAAAAGTACCTTTGAGCTGCTCGATCAGCTTATCCCGGAAATCAGGACGTATCTGGATTCTGGTGTCCAGCAATTCTGTATACTGTTCAGGTTCAGGACGAAATTTTTCTTCCCGGAAAGCGGCGGCATCTTTTTCAAGCTGTTTTTTGAGCGAGATGTCCTGAGAATCCAGGATATCAAGATTGTTATTCATCTGGTCGTATTTCTTGGATAGATTCGTCATATCTTTATCGGTAGAGCATTCTGCCTGGAAGATTAGCTGCTCTTTCCTTGATTTCAGTTCTTCAATTTCTTCGGTAACAGTGGTAAGCTGCTGATTCAATTTTATATGCTGGATGGGATTAAAAATACTGGCTTTCTCTTTTTTCACATTCAGTTCTTTCCGCTCTGTAACTTTAGCTTTGAGTTTCTTTTTAACGGTGTTGTATTTATTCAGTATTGGATTAAAATGATTCATCCAGTCATGGATCACTTCTTTTTGCATCTCATTGTGGAGCAAATGATATTGTGTAAAAATCATGTGATTGCGGATTGCTTCCAATGTTTCTGCTATTATTGGAATAGATTTTTCTACAGCCTGTGCCAGTTTTGCTACCTGGGCTTTTAATTCCCGGAGCATTTTGTTATCTGCACGAATCTGACGGTTGATTTCACAGCGGTCTGCTATCATGCCTTTCTTTTCCATATTCTGGGCAATGTAGCCTTCATGGATGGTTGGCTGTTCGGTGATTCCCTGATCTGCAAAGCTGCGGTGATTAATGGTAGCATTTATCTGATTACGTGCAAGCATTTTATTTACGGCATCTGCCCAGTTTGCCCGCCAGATGCAAAGTTGTTCATCACTGTTCCATTGTTCGGAAATAGGATTCTGTCTGCCATATCGGCTGCTCTTGGGGTGTTTATCATTCCGTTCATATCCTTTTTCCTGTGCAACAGAGGAAGTCAGATATTCTTTCTTTTTCCCAACTTTATAGCGATATTGCTTTTCCCATCCCTGTTTCTGAGCAGTTTTAAATTCAGAAGCAGTAAATCCTTTTTCTTCTCCATCTTTGATACAGAGATATTCTTTTTCGGTTTTATACTGCCATGTTCCATTTTCATTTAGTGGTCGGACAGTAAGAAGAATGTGTGCATGGGGATTGTGACCATCTGTATTGTGAATGGCAAAATCAGCACACATCCCCATATCTACAAAATTCTTTTTAATAAAATCCTGAAGAAGAGAAATATTGCTGTCTTTATCCAACTCAACGGGGAGTGCGACAACAAATTCTCTTGCAAGTCGGCTGTCTTTGGTCTTTTCGTTTTCTTCCACAGCATTCCAGAGTTGTTCCCGGTCATTCCATTCCAATGGAGCCATTGGAGGAAGCATCACCTCCTGATAGATCAGCCCCTGCTTTCTGGTATAGTCATGCTGGATGCCGTCATAATCATTGTACATGCGGCTACAGCTCATATAAGCAGAAGCAGCAACAGCAGACCGACCGGAACCACGGCTGACGACTTTGGCTTGCATATGATAAATTGCCATATCTGGCACCTCCTTTCGATGTTGCCTGCAACAGCGGATAAAGCCCTCGGCAGAGCGCACGAGCCCCGAAGGGGATACCACTGCCTGATTTATCAGGTGGTGAGTAAGTGCGCCCTTCGGGAGTAGAACTTGTGCGTTTACATTCCCCGTAGCCGGATCATCAGCTCCCGTTTCAGGGAATCTAAATCCATTTCTTTAATATGGGGAACAATACTTTCCAGAATGGCTCCTTCCTGGACTAATCGGTGTGTTCTGGCATCACGTTCTTTTTTGCGATTTCTTGCTTCGGCTTCTTCCTGGCGGTGTCTTGCCTGTAAAAGTGCTTTTTCTTCCGGTGTCATGATTCTTTTATCTGCCATATCTGGCACCTCCTTTTTATGCCCGTATCCGGGCAGTTTTGGTTTTAAAATCTTTTGGTTTGGTACTATGGTTTTAGATAACTGACAGTGGCATATTTCTGGTAATAAATGAGGAAAGAAAGTAGTACCACTGTCAGTGAAAAGTAATCATTGTGTTATACTTTTTCGAGTCAATTCTGGTTCGGAGCATGATTGTTCAACAGGATTTTTTTTGCCTGTTTTAAATTAGCTGTTGCATTGTCCTGACGGATATTCCGGTTATTGATACGGACAGGAATACATCTCTCCAGAATACGGTCATAAATTCGTTTGTGTGCGATATCAGCGGCGTTATTCAGCTCGGATAAAGTGAGATTGGTCGTTATGATCAGAGGCTTTTTACTGCGGTAACGACTGTCTATCACATTGAATACCTGTTCCAGTGCAAAGTCAGAGTTCCGCTCAATTCCGAGATCATCAATAATCAGAAGACTGTAGCGGTTTAAGCTGTTGATGAACTGGTTTCTGTCTTCAAAATGCATTCCGGTAAGGGTATTCAGAATCCGGGAAAAGTTGGTCATCAGTACAGGAACGCCTTTTTCCAGAAGGGCATTGGCAATGCAGCCTGCAAAAAAAGATTTTCCAGTACCGACATCACCCCAGATGAGAAGTCCGGAAGCGTTTGCTTTCATCTCTTCCCAGTTGCTTACATAATTGTGTGCCAGTTTTATTTCCGGATTGATGCCGTTATCCCTGGCAAAAGTGTAGTCATAGAGTGCTTTGTCCTGTAAGCCGCTGGTTTTAAGATGCTCTATTTCCATTTGTTTTTCATGAAGTTTTCTCTGGGCTTCTTCCTGCTCAAAGATTTCCTGCTGGCATTTACAGCGGATGGAAGGAATAAGAACCTTTCCCTGTAATTCATGCCGGCATTGTCTTGGCGTATTGCATTTGGAACAGTAGATCAGGTGGTCTGTTTCGTTAAAATATTCATCAGACTGAAGCTCTCTGTTTGGGGGTATAGCTGTTGGTTTTTCTATAAATTTTGTCATAATGTTTCGTATTCCTCACTTTCGTAATTTCGTTGCCGGGAAGCAGGATGATCCTGTCTTGCCCAACTGATGATGGTAGCTGCGTGGTTCTGATATTGCTTTCCGGTAGAAGCCATATAACCGGATAAGCGTTCAATATAATCCTTCCAGTCAGGGATTGTCTGCCGGATATCTTCCAGCTCTTTCTCTGACAGAAAAACATTTTGAAATTTTCCATAGGGTGAGAGTGGCTCCTTACTCCCTCTTTTTTCTAAATTGTTCTTTTTTATCTCTTTCTTATTACCAGACAGTTTTCTGTCTGTATCAGGGAAAGAATCCTGTCTGTCAATAGGACAGTTTTCTGTCTGTCTTAGGGAAAGAAATCTGTCTGTATAGTGGATGGTTTCTTTTGGGAGTTTTACATAAATCCGATTGGGCTGTCCGGGTCCCTGCCGTTTTCGGAAGATAAGCTCCTGTTTTTCCAGTACTGCCAGAGCAGTTTTAACCGTCATCTGGCTTTTGTGGAGAACTTCTGCCAGTGCTTCAATCGTAAAGTAAATGAACACATGACCATCTGTATCTGACCAGCCCTCATTTTTCTGGGAAAGCCTTGCCCGGTCGAGCAGGATAATATAAAGCATTTTGGCAGTTTCGTTTATTTCCATGTCCAGAAGGAAACGGGGAAACATCATATAAGATGGCAGGTTGGTGTCTGCTGTCAGAAAGTCAGTCATGTGTTCACCTCCAATCAAAAGGGTTTATTCTCCAAGAAAATCCCAGTCTACATCACTATCTGGCTGTGAATTTTCAGGTGCTGGAAAGGACGCCCTGATTTGGGGCTCCCTTTGCGCCATGCCTGCAGTCAGTCCGGAAAGAAAAAGTGGCAATGCCTGTTTCAGACTGTTTTCCACTGCATCTACAATCTGTTTCACAAAAAGTTCTTCCCGTTCTCTTGTTTCCAGATAAGGATCAGCCTGTGTGCGGTAGTAGCGGTCAAAATAATCTACCAGTGCAAGAGAGATTACCTGACTGTAAGATTTAAAATCCTGCCTGTCCATCGTCTGTAAATATTCCCAGGCTCTCCGCTGCTGTTCTTTGTCCAGATTAAAGCGCAGGTTTGTGTTGCGGATATTGTTCTGCATGGTTTATCCCCTACTTTTATCGTATTGATTGATTAAGCAGGTTGTACCGGTGTGGTACTGCTTTGCTGTGAGATAAGCATACGAAAATCTGAGGAAAAAGGCATTGAGGGGAAATTGAGCTGGAATTGAGAAAAAGATGCAATATTTTTTGAGTTGAAGTATAATATCAAGTGTTAAGCCAATAGAAATAAAAAACGTTATTGCTAACGTGTATATAAGAACAAAGGAGTGAATTACATGATGTATAATCCACAACTTGATACATTTATCTGCGTTGTAGAAGCTGGAAGTTTTAGTAAAGCGGCAGAAGAATTATATATAAGCGCACCTGCGGTTATTAAACAGATAAATTCTTTGGAAAACAGCTTAGATTTGCAATTATTTGAACGAACACACAGAGGTCTTATTATTACGGAAGCTGGTAAATCGCTCTATCAGGATGCAAAATATCTGATTCAATATTCAAAAGAATCGTTGATACGGGCGCAGGAAGCAATGAATCATAATGAAGAAATCATTCGTGTTGGAATATCTCCGATGACGCCACCGGAAGTTTTTGTGGAACTTTGGCCTAAGATACAGAAAATATATCCGGAGATGAAGTTTAAATTGATTACATTTGAAAATACACCAGAGAATGCAAGAGAGATACTGGCTAATATGGGAAAGAATATTGATGTGATAGCTGGAATCTTTGATGAAACAATGCTTGAACTCAGAGGCTGTGATGGCACTGAGATTTCAAGAGAACCATTTTGTGTGGCGGTATCAATTCATCACAGGCTGGCAAAAAAAGAAAAAATAACACTTGATGATCTGGCTGGAGAAAATCTTATGCTCATGCGAAGAGGATGGAGTTATTATGGCGATATGCTAAGGGATGATATGATGAAAAATCATCCTGAAATCAATATTGTAGACTTTAATCTGTACAATGTAGAAGCATTTAACCGATGCGAAAACAATAATGAGGTATTACTGGCATTCAAGAGCTGGGAAAGTGTTCATCCACTGATCAGAATCATTCCAGTAGAGTGGGATTATACTATGCCGTTTGGAATTCTTCATTCGAAAAAACCGTCCATTAAGGTTAAGCGGCTGATAAATGCTATTAACAAGGTAAAATAAAAATTGAATACATGCGAGTAGAAACCTAAAGGTTAATACTGAATAACAAAACGAGACTTCTAATGGAGTCTCGTTTTGTTATACTTTAGCTGAAGTGAAAATGGAGGATACTATATGCAGATAAAGAGGATAGCTCTTGGAGGAATCATCATGACTGTTATCATGTTCAGTGGGTGTAGCACAACAGTCCAGAACCTGGCAATCGGGGAAGAAAAAACGCTGGAAACAGGAAAAACAGAGCAAGAGAGCGTGACAGAGAAGGATATCAATATGAATGAAAAAGAAAGTTTTAATGTAGAGAGTAATATAAATGATGTTATCCATGATTCAGCTTTCGATGATTATGGCAGACTCATATTTCCGGTAGATATGGAAATAGAGGACAATCTGAAATTAAAAGACGTCAGCTCTATTTTGCCGTGGTACAGCGAAGTCAACACCGATAAAACAGTAGAAATCGTAAATTATATGAAAAATCAGGCAATGAATGGTGAGCAGATTTTTTATCCAATATACAGTGAAGAAGAAATGCAGGCAGATGCGGATAAAAAGGATACAGGTTTATTTTTCTTTCGGGGAAATGCAGGAGCAAAAACAACGATTATCAATGCAGGAGGAGGCTTTGTATATGTAGCCGGAATACATGATAGCTTTCCCCATGCCTTAGAATTGTCAAAGAAAGGCTATAATGCATTTGCTCTTATTTATCGTCCGGGAGCACAGACTGCCTGTGAGGATCTTGCCAGAGCAATTGCGTTTTTACATGAAAATGCAGAGAAACTACAGATTGATATGACGGATTATTCTCTCTGGGGTGGCTCAGCAGGAGCAAGGATGGCGGCCTGGCTTGGTTCTTATGGAACAGCTTACTTTGGAGAAAAAGAATATCCTGCACCGGCTGCGGTGATTATGCAGTATACAGGACTTTCCCAGGTGACAGGAATGGAGCCTCCAACCTATGCCTGTGTCGGAACAAGTGACGGAATTGCATCATACAGAAGTATGGAAAATTATATTTCCCAGATACAACAAAATGGCCCAAATACAAAAATAGAAGTATTTAAAGGCCTTTCTCATGGATTTGGATTGGGAGAGGGGACTGTAGCAGAAGGATGGATTGATCGTGCAATATCTTTCTGGGAAGACAATATGAATGCTTTAGATAAGAGGTAGGATATGAAAAATAAACGATTTACAGCAAAAATATTGATAGATATAGGAATGACGATATGTTTGCTTCTTCTTATGCCATATAGTCTGCTCAGCGAGACTGCACATGAGTGGATTGGTATGGCGATGCTTGTGCTTTTTATTTCACATCACATACTGAATCATAAATGGGTGACCTCTGTAAGGAAAGGAAAATATAATGCGTTCAGAGTGATACAGACAGTACTGGTTATCATCATGCTTATTCTTATAATGGGTTCCATGATAAGTGGAATATTATTGTCAAATCACATATTTAAATGGATAAAGATTTCCGGAACATATATGACAGCCAGACAGATAGGAGATTATCTGATTATGAGGATGCATTTTGTATTTTATGATTATGAAAAAGGGATCTTTCCTTTTCTGCTGGATTATCTGGCAGTAATGATATTGATAGCATTTATTGGATATTATAGTGGAGTGTTTCTAAAGAAAACAGGTAAGAGAAAACGAAAAGGTTCATACTGAAAGAAGGTGGTGTATTTATGGAAAAGCGGAAATTAGTACTTACAATTATTGGAGTTGTTATTTTAGCAATGGTAATCATGGTATATATCTACTTTTCAAAACCTGGCAGGGATGAAAAGAAGAATCAACAAACAATAAACCAGATACAGACCGTACAGCAGAAGACAGATGAGAAAAAAGAAAATACAGAAAAAAATACATCCGGAGATGAATTGGAAAATGTTACGCCGGGAAGCGAAGAATACCGGGGCTTCCTCCTGGATAATGTTCTTCATTCTCCAAATGAAGGGGACATTCATTACAATGTATATATTCCGGATGCATATGACGGGACAAAGGAATATGCACTATATGTAACATTACCCGGATATCAGGGATTATATTTTCAGGGCGTGGGAGAAAATATCCGGACAGAAGATTTTGGATTTGAAGCACAGAAGTATATTACCGATATGATTATTGTAGCTCCACAGTTAAATGACTGGGGACAGACATCAGCAGATCAGACAATTGAACTGACACAGTATTTTCTGACGCATTATATTATTAATCCATCGAAAGTATATATTAATGGTTATTCCGGAGGAGGAGAAACCCTGTCACTGGTATTGGCAAAGCAGCCGGAATTATATACAGCGGCACTTATGTGCAGCTCTCAGTGGGATGGTGCATATGAGCCGGTTGTGGAGATGAAAACGCCGGTATATTTTGTGATTGGCGAAAGCGACGAATACTATGGATCAGAACCTTTTAAAGAGGCATACCAGCAGATACATGAGCTTTACAAAGAACAGGGATTATCGGAATCAGAGATTGATAAACTGGTGGTACTGGATGTAAAAGATAAAGATTACTTTGAAGGAACACCGGTCACTTATCAGCATGGCGGTGGCTATCTGTTTTGTCGTGACAAAGAAATTATGGGATGGCTGTTCAATCAGTAAGAACCAGAATAAACCGAAAGGTTAAGACTGAAAAACTTATCGAAACTTCTCAAAGGAATCTATCAGTCTTATAGTATGAATGTAAGATGAATGAAAGAAAACAAGGAGGATATGACAATGGAATATGTTTCATTAAATAATGGTGTAAAAATGCCAATACTGGGATATGGCGTATATCAGGTAACAAAAGAGGAATGTGAAAGATGTGTGCTTGATGCTTTAAAAGTTGGGTACCGGGCGATTGATACAGCACAGAGTTATTTTAATGAGGAAGAGGTTGGGAATGCAATTCAAAAGTCAGGCATTCCAAGAGAAGAAATCTTCCTTACAACAAAGGTGTGGATTGAACATTATGGATATGAAGAAGCAAAGAAATCAGTTCTTGAATCCATGAAAAAGTTAAAGACAGATTATCTGGATCTGGTATTGCTTCACCAGCCATTTTCAGATGCTTACGGTGCTTACCATGCATTGGAAGATCTGTACGATGAGGGAAAAATCAGAGCAATCGGAATTTCCAACTTTTATGTAGACAGAATGGTTGATTTTGCATCCTTCAACCGCATTAAACCTATGGTAAATCAGGTGGAAACCCACATCTTCAATCAGCAGAAAGAGATGAAGGAATGGGCAGACAAATATGATATCCGGTTAGAAGCATGGGCACCATTCGGTGAGGGCAGAGGAGGCACCTTTGAGAATCCTGTCATCGCAGAGATTGCAGAAAAATATCAGAAGACTCCGGCACAGGTTATGCTTCGCTGGCATATTCAGAGAGGGGTAGTGGTTATTCCGAAATCAACACACATTGAGAGAATGGAAGAAAACTTTAATGTTTTTGATTTCACACTTTCTGATGAAGATATGAAGACTATTGCAGAACTGGACAAGAAGACAAGCTCCTTCTTCTCGCATCAGGATCCGAATATGGTGGAATGGTTCGTGAAGATGGTTGAGGAAAGAAAAAAGAATAATGACAGTTCAAAAGAAAAAAAGAACTGGTAAGCATAAGAGGAAAAATCAATGAAAGTATTACTTGTCAATGGCAGTCCACACAAAAATGGCTGTACTTATACAGCTCTTTGTGAAGTATCCAGTGCATTAAATGAAAATGGTATAAGTACAGATATTTTCTGGATTGGAAATAAGCCGATTTCAGGGTGTATTGCCTGCAGAAAATGTCAGGAAAAAAATAAATGTATTCTGGATGATATCGTGAATGAATTTCTGGAAATAGCAGGGGATTATGACGGATTCGTATTTGGAACTCCGGTACACTGGGGTGGTGCAGGCGGTGCAATCACATCCTTTATGGACAGAGTCTTTTATGCCGATTTAAACGGTGGCGGCGACAGATTCCGCCTGAAACCTGCCGCTGTGGTAATTTCAGCAAGAAGGGCCGGAACAACTGCCACATGGGACCAGGTAAATAAATATTTTGGTCTGATGCAGATGCCGATCATTACATCGAGATATTGGAATATGGTACATGGGACGAATCCGGATGAAGTAAAACAAGATCTCGAAGGAATGTAGGTTATGCAGATTCTTGGAAACAATATGGCATATTTCATTAACTGTAAAAATGTTGCGACAAAAATGGGAATTGAAATGCCAAAGGCACCGGATTTTGTATTTACCAATTTCATCCGATAGAAATTAGCGTGACAAACATTTTATACGACAGGAGGTAACCTTAGAGTGAAAACAAAGAAAATAGCAGCAGTACTCTTAACATGCATCATGGCAATCGGTTTGATGGCAGGATGTGGAGCAAGCAATACAAACCAGTCTGCTTCTAATAATGACAGCCAGTCTACAAGTACAAACCAGTCTGGAAATGAAGAAGCGGATACAAATTCCGAAAACACTATAGATACAACAGAAAATACATCAACAGGAAATGGAAAAACATTGGTTGTATATTATTCAGCTTCAGGAAATACAAAAGATGTTGCTGAAAAGATAGCAAAAATTACAGAGGCAGATCTGTTTGAAATAGAGCCTGTGGAGCCATATACAGATGATGACCTTGACTGGACAGATGATGACAGCCGTGTGTCAAGAGAACATGATGATGAGAGTTTAAGAGATGTGGAACTGGTGTCTACAACAGTTGATAACTGGGATTCATATGATACGGTATACATTGGCTATCCTATTTGGTGGGGAATTGCAGCATGGCCAGTAGATAACTTTGTAAAAGAGAATGACTTTACAGGAAAAACAGTCATCCCATTCTGTACAGCAGCGACCTCGGGAATCGGTGACAGCGGTAATCTTCTGGAAGAGATGACAGGAACAGGTGACTGGAAAGAAGGGGAACGATTCCATGGTGGAGCGTCTGAATCAGATATCAGTTCATGGATAGACAGTCTTGGATTATAAAAGAATATAAAAATATTTGGAGGAATCGTAGTGAGTTTTTTATAAGTAAGACATAACCTTTAGGTTTAAACTGCCTAACAAAGAGAGACTTCTGTCCGGAGTCTCTTTTTCTTATACTTACAGTAAAGTTTGAAATATAGAAAAGGAAGATAAAGATGGAGATAAGAATTTTAGGAAGAGACTTAGAAGTATCAGAAATCGGATTTGGATGTATGGGAATGAGTCATGCATATGGAACTGTTTCAACACAGAAAGAAGCAGAAGAATTGATTGAAAAAGCGATCGATGAAGGCTGCACATTTTTTGATACGGCAGAGATATACGGAACAACAGAAGACCCTCATCACAATGAAAAACTGCTTGGGAAAGTGTTAAGGCCATATAGAAACAAAATTGTCCTTGCATCAAAGTGTGGGATACGTTTTGATGAAACTGCAACAACTGTAAATAAACCTTTGATTCCTGATGGACGACCGGAGACGATTAAAGCATCGATTGAGGGATCTTTAATGAGACTTAACACAGACCATCTTGATTTATATTATATTCATCGTATTGACATGACTGTACCGATTGAAGAGACGGCAGGAGCTATGAAGGAGTTAATGGAGCAGGGAAAAATCACACACTGGGGGTTATCAGAAGCCAGTGAAGAGATTATTCGACGTGCACATAAAGTATGCCCGGTTACAGCGATTCAGAACAGATATTCCATGATGTACAGGGATTATGAGAAATTATTCCCGGTGCTTGAAGAATTGAAAATAGGATTTGTTGCATTTTCGCCGCTTGCAAATGGATTACTGACAGCAGCATATCATTCCCATGGGGAATTTGAAAAGCCGGGAGATTATCGAAGCGCAATGCCACAGTTTACAGAAGAAGGATTAAAGGAAAATAATGAATTTATGTCCTGGATGAAAGTGATTGCAGAAGAAAAAAATGCCACGCCTGCACAGATTTCTCTTGCCTGGATGCTTGCAAAGAAACCATATATCGTACCAATTCCGGGAACAAGAAAAGTAAATAGACTGGAAGAAAATATGGAATCAGCAGATATAAAGCTGACTCAGGATGAAGTAAAATCTATTGATGAGATGCTTGCCCATATGCCGATGTCGCAGGTGTTTGGAGGTTCAAAAATACAGAAGAAATAAAAGAGGTGAGCAATGAAAACAAGGAAAAAGAGAGGTAGAGGCAGGCTTTATGCCTCAGATCAATCCGATATCTGTAAATCTTGCTGATTATGATGTGATTGCTATCGGAACTCCAACGTGGTGGTATACGATGGCACCTGCAGTGCTTACATTTCTAACAGTAAACGACTTTACAGGAAAGACAGTAATTCCATTTATGACAAATGGCGGATGGCCGGGACATGTAATTAAAGATATGAAGGACAAGTGCAAAGGAGCTGCCTTTGCGCATGAAATGCAGATTCAGTTTGATTCTATGGGTAAAGACCATCTGGAAACTTCGGAAGATGTGATTACAGAATGGATCGGGCAGATAAAGATGGAGATAAATAAATAACCATAAGGTTAAGACTGACAAACAAACAGGAACTTCTGAAAAATATGCAAACTGCTTATAATAAATGTATAAAAAACAGTGCCAACGGTAGACGGGCAAAAATAAGAATAAGGAGAGATAAGACAATGAGAAAAAATTTTGGAGCAAAGCCATTTTTATATCCACAGCCGGTTATGATTCTGGGAACCTATGATGAAAATGGAAAGGCAAATGCAATGAACGCTGCATGGGGCGGAATTGTAGGTGCAAATGAGATTATTGTAGATTTGTCTGCCCATAAGACAACAGACAATATTATAAAAAATAAGGCTTTTACAGTAGGGGTGGCAGATCTTGAACATCTGGTTGCCTGCGATTATGTGGGAATTGTTTCTGCAAATAAAGAAGCATATAAGATGCAAAAAGCAGGCTTTACTACAACGAAAGGTGAATTTGTAAATGCACCAATCATCAATGAACTTCCATTGACTCTTGAGTGTGAACTTGTAAAAGTCATTGATGAAAGCAAGTATCTTGCAGAAATCAAAAATGTAAGTGCAGATGAGAAATATCTCGGTGATGACGGAGAAATTGATCTTAGTAAGTTTACACCAATTACATATGATCCGGTACATCACGGATATTACAGACTTGGAGAACGTGTGGGAAATGCTTTTAAGGATGGAACACAGTTAAAATAAGGATAGGTGATTAAAGTGAAAAAATTGTACAGACAGCAGGAAGAAACGCACTAAATGAATTTGCACAATATTTTACAGGAAAAAGTTTTTTGGCTCCTGTATCTACGTTACAGGTTGGAATCTTTAATGTGACTTTTGAACCTGGTTGCAGGAATAACTGGCATATTCATCATGCAAAAAGCGGAAGCGGACAGATTCTTATCTGCATTCTCTTGATTATGAGGATAAGCATTATCAGCGAAGAAAAACAGATTTAGAGAACCATTTGTATAAGACTTATGATAAAATAGATGAAGCAGAGGAATTGCTGGTATCTGCAAAGGCTAAGAAACGCTCTCTGCTGGCAGATAAGATTACAGGGGATAACATTTACAAGGCACTCGTGTTCTTTGATAAATTGTATGCTCAAATGAACGAAGCAGAGAAACGGGAGTTCCTGTCGCAGTTAGTGGATAATGTGCAGATTTACGAAGAACGCAAAGAGAATGGTCAGTGGCTGAAATCTATAGAATTTAAGTTGCCGATTATAGAAAAAGAGTTTACACTAAGTTTGGACAATGATACACAAAATGAGACGGTTGTTAAATTATCCCTCAAAAAAGATACACCGAAAATTGAGGTGACAATGGAGCCTGATGAAGAGAGCAATTACACACCAGAAGAAAAGGCTACCTATCAGAAGATTAAGGATTATGTGAAGGACAAGTATGGTGTGAATGTGCATACTTCTTATATTGCACAGGTAAAGCGGGTGTGGTCTGGACATGGGCGAGAATTATAATAAGTCCAAGAAGGAAAATCCAGAAGTGAAGCAGTGTCCGCAGGAGAAGGTGGAGTATATTAAGGATGCGTTGAGGTATTTTGGTATTTTAGGAGGTAAATTGTAGGTATGAATATATTTTCTGTTGGTGATGGAGAAGCATATGAATTAACACGGAATGAGTACATAAATAGAACTCATAAAAAGTTTCCATTTTATCAAGATGTAAAAAAATATAAAACACCATATTTTGCAATTTGTCCGGCGTGTAATAATCCAATTCAGATTATAAATTTGTTTGGGGCGCA
>OIZO01000922.1_pt1 | contig 17388 bp, 13 predicted proteins | sample 1588551 | NCBI WGS metagenome assembly OIZO01 (sample SAMN03283271) | human gut metagenome | biome: human-associated habitat; material: feces | host: Homo sapiens | place: Peru | collected 2012 | reverse complement strand
CTGACCGGCCAGTACGAGGGTGTGCTCACCGGCAAGGGCCTGAGCTACGGCGGCAGCCTGGCCCGTACCCAGGCCACGGGCTACGGCCTGCTGTACCTGACGGACGAGATGCTGCGCTGCAACGGCAAGGACCTGAAGGGCAAGACCGTTGTGGTCTCCGGCGCGGGCAACGTCGCTACCTACGCCATTGAAAAGGCATGGCAGCTGGGCGCAAAGCCCGTCACCTGCTCCGACTCCACCGGCTGGATCTACGACCCCGACGGCATTGACGTGGCAACTCTGATCGACGTAAAGCAGGTCAAGCGCGCCCGCCTGACGGAGTACGCCAAGGCACGGCCCAAGTCCGTATACCACGAGGGCAAGGGCGTTTGGACCACCAAGTGCGATGTGGCACTGCCCTGCGCCACCCAGAACGAGCTGCTGCTGGACGACGCCAAGGCACTGGTTGCCAACGGGTGCTTTGCCGTGGTAGAAGGTGCCAATATGCCCACCTCTCTGGATGCCACCAAGTACCTGCAGGAACAGGGAATCCTCTTCTGCCCCGGCAAGGCTGCCAATGCCGGCGGCGTAGCCACCTCCGCTCTGGAGATGACCCAGAACTCCCAGCGCCTGAGCTGGACCTTTGAGGAAGTAGATGCCAAGCTGAAGGACATCATGGTGAACATTTTCCACAACCTGGATGCCGCTGCCAAGGAGTACGGCATGGAGGGCAACTATGTCGCTGGTGCAAACATCGCCGGTTTCCTGAAGGTTGCCGACGCCATGAATGCCCAGGGCATTGTGTAATTATCCAATAACGAAAGAATCACACCCACCGGTTTCGATGCCGGTGGGTGTCTTTTCTGTGCAAAAGGAGGACTGCCGCTGCAGTCCTCCTCTTATCCTCATTTTTTCCGGATATCCAGGTGGTAATCGATGATACCCGCTTCTGTATTTTCAATGCAGATCTCATAGACAAGATCCACCATGCCGCCGTCGGGTACCAGGTCATAGAAAACCCGGGTGGCCTTGACCGTCATCAGCAGTGCGCCAAATTCCAGCTGGTACAGGGAATCATGGGCCACATTTTCCTGGAAAACCATGGTGGAATTGAGCTTGCCCGTCCGCAGCAGCGTCACTTTCCCAGGCTCCACCCGGAAGGTGGTCGTCACGCCCTCCATACCGGTGAGCGCAGTCTCCTCATAGGAGATATCCCAGCCGCCGTCCCGGAACACCATAGTCCCTTCCGTGACCAGCTCAATGGTATCCGGCTCCTGGTCCCCATAGGTCTGCCTTCCCCGAACGCTCAGAAGGACCTTCTGCTCCTCCATGCTCAAGCCTCCAGCGCCAGCTCCAGCAGCTGGTCGATGAGCTGTCCGTAGGGAATCCCACTGGCACCAAAAAGCTTGGGATACATGGAAATAGAGGTAAAGCCGGGGATGGTGTTGATCTCGTTGAATACCGCCTTGCCCTCCTCCGTCACGAAGAAGTCCACGCGGCTCAGGCCCTGGCAGCCAATGGCGCGATAGACCTTTACGGCCATATCCCGAACCTGCTCGGAAGCCTCCTCGCTGATGCGGGCAGGAATGTACGCTACAGAGGTATCGGTGATGTACTTGGCATCGTAATCGTAGAACTCCACGCCGGAGTCAATTTCGCCGCAAACAGAGGCCACAGGGCTTTCGTTGCCCATAACGGCCACCTCGATCTCCTTGCCGCGGATGAACTCCTCCACCAGCACCTTGTCGTCAAACTTTGCCGCATTTGCCAGCGCCTCTGCAAGGCTCTGCCGGTTCTTGGCCTTGGACACACCTACGGAAGAACCCGTGCCCGCAGGCTTGACAAACATGGGATAGGCAAAGCGCTTTTCCAGCGCGTCCAGGGTGCTTTCCAGGCGGGCATCCAGGCTCCCGCGACGGACCAGCTGCCAGGCGGCCTGGGGAATGCCCGCATTGTCCGCCACCAGCTTAGTCAGGGTCTTATCCATAGCCACGGCAGAAGCGGCCACGTGGGGTCCCACATAGGGAATTCCCGCCAGCTGCAGCAGGCCCTGGATGGTGCCATCCTCGCCGTTTTCACCGTGGAGCACCGGGAATACCACGTCAATGCGCTCCCGCACCACGCAGTCACCCTCGAAGTTCAGCAGGCCCTGACCCCGGATGGGAGAAATGGCAGCCTGCCGGTTTTCCGGGCAGTGCTCCCACTCGCCGGAGGGCAGCTTGGAGTAGTCCCGGCTGCCATAGAGCATCCAGTTTCCGGACTTGGTAATGCCCACGGGGAAGATATTGTACTTCTCCGGATCCATATTATTGAGAACCGATTCGGCGCTCCGGAGGGAAACCTCATGCTCCGGGCTTCTGCCGCCGAACAGAACGCATACACTAAGCTTCTTCATAACATCCTCACTTTTTGCTGTCCTCGCCGGAAAGCAGAGCCTCTCCCGCGCGGAAAATATCACCTGCACCCATGGTCAGCACAATGTCGCCCTCCCGCACAATGGAGCGCAGGCAGTCGGTGACATCCTGCAATGTCTCACAATAGATGCTTCCGGGGATCTGGGCAGCCAGATCCGCAGAGGAGATGCCGATGGTATTGCTCTCTCGGGCGGCATAGATCTCCGCCAGAACCACCACATCCGCCTTTTGCAGCTCCCGGATGAAATCATCCATCAGCAGCTTCGTGCGGGTATAGGTATGGGGCTGGAACGCCAGGACGATCCGGTGGTCCCCCATGCCCCGCACGGCCTCCAGGGTCGCGCGCAGCTCATCGGGATGGTGGGCATAGTCATCGTAGACCTTTGCCCCGCGGTATTCGCCCTTGTATTCCATGCGGCGGCCTGCCCCGTGGAAGGCCTTCACACCATCGGTGACTTTCTGGCCGGGGATTCCCATGACCCATGAGGTAGCTGCCACAGCCAAAGCATTCATGGTATTGTGTCTGCCCAGGACCCCCAGGTCCATATGGCAATAGAATTTTCCATCGCACAGCACATCGAAGTGCCGCCAGTCGTCGCTGATGTTCTCCGCGCGGACCCGGTTGCTTTCTCCAAGGCCAAAGGACACATAGGGGATGCCCTCCAGGGCCTGGACCGTATGGGGGTCGTCACCATTGGCCACGACGGCATCCGAAGCCATGCCTGCGAACTTATGGAAGGACTTCTGAATGTCCGTCAGATCCTTGAAATAATCCAGATGGTCCGCCTCCACATTCAGCACCACCGCCAGAGTGGGGAAGAAATTCAGGAAGGAATCACAGTATTCGCAGCTTTCCAGTACGATGGTATCCCCGTGGCCCACCCGATGGCCTGCATGGAGCAGAGGCAGGTAGCCACCAATCATCACCGTGGGGTCCTTGCCCGCTTCCATAAGGATATGGGTCATCATGGAGGTGGTAGTGGTCTTTCCATGGGTACCGGAAATACAAATGGCATTTTTATAGGACTTCATGATCTCGCCCCAGGCCTGTGCCCGCTCGAACACGGGAATGCCCACAGCCCTGGCAGCAGCAATCTCCGGATTGTCATTATGGGCGGCAGCAGTACGGATGATGCAGTCCGCTCCCGCAATATTCTTGGCACTGTGGCCGATGTCCACATGGATGCCATGGGCAATGAGCTCATCCGTAGACACGGAGGCGCTCATATCTGAGCCGGAAACCTCCATCCCCATTCCCTTCAGCACCAGCCCCAGCGGCCGCATGGATACGCCGCCGATTCCCACCAGATGCACATGGCACCCCGGCTTTAAGTAGGCGGCTATCTCCTTATTCTTGTTCATGTATCTGTCCCCCGAACGAGAAAAAATTACTGACTTTTCCTATTATACTACGTTCCGGGAATTTTTACAACCATAATTTTTCCGTTTACCGTACAAACACCGTACTGATCCACACCAGCCCCGCAGCCTGGGCCGTTGCCAGCAGGAGGGTGACAAATTCATACAGGAACTCTTTCATATCGGTATTTCTCCCTTCTTTTTTTGGCTGTGCCCTCATTATAGCTGCGTATTTGGGTCGAATGAACGCGAAACAGCACAGGAGTACCAAAAAAAGGTAAGAATATCTTAATGTCTTTGTTCACACATCTCTGCAAATTTGTGCTATAATGTCACGGCAATAAAGAATCTAAGGAGACTGCATATGCGCGGAAAAAGTCATTGTCAGCTGGGCAGCTTTCTTGCCGCCACCTATTTTCCCCATATCCCGGCAGTGTACCGCCGGGCCTTTCTGCTGGGCTGCATTGAACCGGACAGAAACTTCGCCACCTATTTCAAGGGTTCCATCCGCGCCCAATGGCTGCGGGGGCATAATTTTGAGAACGCCAAACGCTACATGGCCAGGATTGCCAAGCGCCTGGAGAATAAGCCTCGCTGGAACGCCCTGGATTACTATACCGCCGGAAAGCTGATTCACTATACCACGGACGCTTTTACATACGCCCACAATTCCAGCTTCCCCATAGATCTGCGGGAGCACAAGGTCTATGAGGCCGCCCTGCAGGACTATTTCCTGGAATTTTTAAAATCCCACAACACCGCCCCCCGCAAGCCCTACCACTCCGTCATGGACACCATTCAAAAGAATCACTGGGAATACCTGCGCACCACCCCCGACATCTTCCGGGATGCAGCTTACGCCTTCTCTGTCAGCTGCTGCGTTGCCCAGATGCTCTCCCGCCGCACTGCGGCGGCAATGTAAAAGCAGCGCCCTGCCACAAAAGGCTAGGCGCTGCGCTTATTTATATGCGAAAACACGACGTCGCTGAATCAGGCCCTTTCATACAGGCAGAATTCATAGGCGATTCCGTTTTCTTCCCCGCTGCCCAGAAGCTCGGTCAGCTTCCAGTCCGGGTCACTGTCCAGGTCCGGAAACCAGGTGTCGCATTTCACGACCGTGTTCAACTTTGTGACGTAGGCTTTCTCGCAATAGGGCAAAAGCTGCCGATAGACGCTCCCCCCGCCGATGACCATGGCTCGGGGGGCATTTTTTGCCTTTTCCAGCACCTGCTCCACGCTGTCACACAGGGTAAAGCCCGGATAAAGCCCACCATGCCTCGTCAGAAGTACGTTCTCTCTGCCGGGCAAAGGCTTTCTTCCGGGGAAATCCTCCACAGTCCGGCGGCCTGCAATGACCATACAGCCTTTTGTGATCTCCCGGAAGAATTTCCGGTCGGCGCTGAGGGCAATGGGCTGGGTTCCGCTGCAGCCAATGCCCCAGTCCGCATAAACCGCTACGATCAGTTCCATTTTCCTACCTCAGATCGCCATAGGGATCTCAAAATCAAAGGGATGGTACCGGTAGTTTTCCAGGCGGAAGGAGTCCTTGGTAAAGGCATAGAAATCCGTAATGCTTTCGTCCATGGAGAACTTCGGGGCTTCATAGCCATCCAATTCCAGCATGGCTTTCACGGCAGGAATGTGCCGGTCATAGATGTGGCAGTCGGCGATCACATGGACCAGCTCCCCCACCTTCAGCCCGGAAACCTGGGCCATCATGTGGGTCAGCACCGCGTACTGGACCACGTTCCAGTTGTTGGCCGTCAGCATATCCTGGCTGCGCTGGTTCAAAATGGCGTTCAGCGTATCCCCTGTCACATTGAAGGTCATGGAATAAGCGCAGGGGTACAGGTTCATTTCATGGAGGTCCTCAAAATTGTAGATATTGGTCAGGATGCGCCGGGAGGCGGGATTGTGCTTCAAATCATAGAGCACCCGGTCCACCTGGTCAAACATTCCCTCTTTGTACTGATGCTTGATGCCCAGCTGGTAGCCATAGGCCTTGCCGATGGTACCGTCCTCGCCGGCCCATTCGTCCCATACATGGCTGCCCAGGTCCGCAATGCGGTTGGATTTCTTCTGCCAGATCCACAGCAGCTCATCCACGGCGCTCTTCCAGTAGGTCCGCCGCAGGGTCATGATGGGAAATTCCTCCGCCAGATTGTAGCGGTTGACCACGCCAAATTTTTTGACGGTATGGGCCGGAGTACCGTCCGACCAATGGGGACGGACCTCCAAATTTTCATCGGAAAAGCCGTTTTCCAGGATGTCCCGGCACGTGGCCTTGTAGAGTTCATCTGCTCTGCTCATAGGTCTCCCTCCAAAATTTTAACGTCCCAGCCCTTGAGCTCCAAGGGCTCTCCCTCGTCAAAGTGCTTTCCGGAAAACAGCTCTGTGCCCGTGGCCGGACTGGGAACGACCCGGGAAGCGGGGCTGTAGTGCAGCAAATAGGTGACGCTCTTCCCCTCCCGGTTTGTGCCCCGCTTCTGGATCACCGGCCAGGCGGATTCCGGGACGGGAATGTGCCACATAGCCAGCAGCCGCAGCAGAATGGGCTCAAAGCCCTCCTCGCTGTAGCAGCCGAAATAGGCAGCCTGTCCCCTGCCGAAGCGGCTGCAGCAGGCTGCGGGAACCCCCTGCCAGGCAGGGCTGTCGTAAATCGCCAGTCCCATGGCATCGTCAAGCTCCAGCAGCTCCATAAACTCCGAAACCTCGGAAACATACTCCGGCAGGCAGACCTCCTCCGGTACCGTGAACTCGGAATAGGACATTCCGAATACATCCGTCATGCCATAGGGCCGACGGGCTCTGCGCACCCGCCCCTCTTCATCCGCAAAGAAGCTGCGGAAGGTGGACAGCAGGCAGCCGCCCTGGGCAACATAATCCCGCAGAGCTGCGATCAGCTCCTCCGATGCGCTGTACAGGCAAGGGGTCACCAGCAGCGAATAGCCGGAAAAGTCCCGCTTGCTATCCGGCACAAGGTCCACCTCAATGTTCAGTCGGTAAAAGCTGTCGCAGATCCACTGCAGATAGTCGTCATAACTCTTTTCCCCCAGCTTTGGCATAAGCCGGGCGCTGCGGGGACTGACCATAACCGCCACACGGCTGCGCTTGCGCAGAAGGGCTGCGTGGTCCCCCAGCCGGGCAAACTCCCCGCCGATCCGGCTGATTTCCCGGTAGGCTCTGCCGGGGATGCCATCGTAGCCGATCACGCCCTGCCAATTTGCACCGGGGCAGCAATCGGAATGCCAGGGCCAGTAGCACAGGCCCTGGGCCCCGCAGGCAATATGGTGAAAGGCCGCCAGCCGCAGCTGGCCGGGGAACGGCAGCTGCCCCAAGGCCCCCTGGCACTGGGTCTCCGAAACCATAAAACACCCCTGCCGGGCGCTGCGTGCAACGTCCGCCTGAAAATTCAGGAAGGATCCCGTATTCTTCAGGCCTGCGGGGTGAAAGATGCCGCAGCCCATGTGGTCTCCCGGGACGGGCGCGAAGGGATCGTCCGCACTGGAAAGCGGCGTCACCGCTGTGACGCTGCATCCCCTGCTCCGCAGAAAACGGGCCTGGAAGTCCGCCAAGGCTCTGCTGCCCTCGGGGCGGCTATCCACCTGATAGTCCCCCTCCCCTGCCAGGGAATACAACTGCTCCAAAAGCCCCTGGCCTTCCGCCAAAAGCTCCGCCCCAGAGCAGTTTTTCAGCCAGGCCGGTGCAGGCAGAGACGGCACGGCGATCTGAGGCCGAAGTCCCGCCTCTGCGCACAGTGCCAGAGCCCTGCCCAGCTCCTCCAGGGAATAGCGGCCCTGCTCCGGCTCCCAGCTCTGCCAGCAGCAGCCCTGCAGGCGGACAAAGTTCATCCCCGCCCCCTGCATGGCCGCAAGATCCTCCCGGATCTGCTCCGGTGAAACACCGTCTATATAATATGCCGCACCGAAAAACAGTCCGGAATGTTCCATATGCTCAGCTCCCGTATGCGCTCTGCGCGCCTTTAAAGGAAGTCCCGGAGAAAGCTCCGGCGGCAGGATATTCACCCGCTGCCCCTTTTCCGGTCTTCCATAGAATTCCGCGCTACATTCTAGCACAGTTTTCCCCGTATTGCTATAGCAAATTTCAAAAAAACTTTGTTTTAGGCAACACTGCACAAAAAATGGTGCCGACGCACCCGAAGGTGCGTCGGCAAATGGAATGGAATGGATTGGTATGTTAGGGAGTGGGGATGGTGCCGTCCACCAGGACATACTGCATGGAGACCCAGCCCAGGCTGGTGCGGCCCCAGGTCTCGCCGCTGTAGTCCTTCTGCTCCAGGATCTCCACCCGGGAGTTGACCATGACCTTGCCTACCAGTGCATTGCCCACGCCAGGAGCGGAACGGACATTTGCGGTGTAGAAGCAGCGGGCGATGGTGCCGGCCGTGCCGGAACCGGTGACGCTGGTAGCGGTGTAGGTGACGTAGCTGGTGCAGATCCAGCCCTGATCACAGCGGCCCCAGATCATGCCGTCCTTCAGGACGTGCTCATAAATCACCACATTGGTGTACAGTTTCAGGGTACCGGTCTTGGCATTACCCTGGCCCGCACCGCTGCGAACGGCCAGATTGGCGGTGTTGACAAAGCCAACGCCGATGGCTCCGGAGGGAACGGTGGTCAGAATGGTGTTTCCGGAGATGGTGCCGCTGGGAACGGTAGTGGTGGTCCCGTTATTGGCCTTGGAGCTCAGATCCACATACTGCATAGCGATCCAGCCCTGGTCGATACGGCCCCACAGGGCATTATCAACGGTCTTCTGCTCGTGAACGGTGACGGGGGTGCCCCGCTTCAGGGAAGTGACCTTGGCATTGGCAACGCCTGCGCCGCTGCGGACATTGACCTCGTCCGCATTGACCACAGTGCCGGTGGCAGTGGTCGTGGCGGTTCCGGTATTGCCGGTATTGCCGGTGTTACCGGTGTTACCGGTGTTGCCCGTATTACCGGTGTTGCCGGTATTGGTACCGGTACCGGGATTCAGAGAATAGGTAGCCAGGCTGGTACCGGCCAGGTTGACCCAGTAGTCATTCTCGCCGTTGCTGTCCTTCACCGTGATGCGGCCCCAGACGGCGGAACCGACCAGCTTGCGCTCCAGAACACTGACGGTGTCCTTCTGGCGCTTGACCAGAGCGGTCTTCGTGGAGAGGTTTCCGGCCTTGGTGTACAGCTCCAGCAGATCGGAGGTCACGGTTGCGGAAACCGCATTCTGATCCACGTTCTCCAGCTTGATCCAGCCGGTCTCTTCGCCGACGGTGATCTTTGCCCAGGTGCCTGTGGTGGCGTAATACCAGGTATCAATGGTGACGGACTGCTTGGAAGCCAGCTTCAGCAGCGTTTCAGCTGTTGCGCTGGGGGTCTTCTTGATCTCGGTGGTGGTGTTGGTCTTGCCGGTGATGGGGGTCACGCCTACGGAGATGCCCTGGCTGCCGCCGCTGATCTGCACGTTCAGCGTCAGGTTATTCATTTGCACATAGCCCCCACCGCTCTGGAGTCTGCCCCAGACATAGACACCGTCAGTTACCTGACCGTTTTCTGCGATGGTGACCTTGGTATTCAGGACCAGCGTGTCCTTGACCTCGCTGTCCAAAGAAGCGGACTTGTAGACATTCAGGCTATTGACCTTAACCGTGCCGGTGATGGCAGGCAGATCGACGGTATCGCCCTTGACCCAGCCGGTGTAGCTGCCGACGGTAGCCTTATACCAGACGGTATTGTTGATGACGGTACGGTCGCTGACGGCGAACTCGCTCTTCTCCACCAGGGTCAGGATCTCCGTACCGGCCTTTTCCAGTGCGGCGGCGTACATGGTGGCTTCCTTGCCGCCCTGGACCTTGCCCACGACGGAAACATTGGTATAAGTGGTAACGGGGGCATCGCCCTTGCTGTTGCCGCCGGCATTGCTGCCATTCTTGATGGCTTCCTCAGCACCGGCATCCAGCTTGACGTACTGCATGTAGACCCAGCCCTTGCCGTCTACCAGGCCCCAGCCGTCCTGCAGCTTGGTAATGGCAACGCGGGTACCGACCTTAATGGTTGTAACAAGGCGGCCGCTGATCTTTGCGGCATCCCGGACGTTTACGGCCACGGAGCAATTGGCAACAACGCCGTTCTCCTTTGCGCCGGTGGCGCTTTCATTGGAGCTGCTGCTCTGGATATGTACATAGGTCATGCAGACCCAGCCGGTCTTCCCGTTGAACTTGATGCGGCCCCAGCTTGCGCCGTTGTGGTCGCCGATTTCATAGAACTCCAGCTTCGTGCCGGTGGGCAGAGAGCCGATCTGATTCAGGACGCTGATCTTGGGTTCGCTGCGGACACGCAGATTCATGGAGCTGGTGACCGTACCGGTGGCGATAACGCTATTGTTGGCTGCTGGGACATCCACGGCACCGGTCTTCTTGCCGGAGGCCAAGGAGACATAAGACATATCGATGGTACCGGCGCCGGACAGGCCCAGGCGGGTTGCTTCTTCTGCGTCGATGTAGCCCTTGACGATTCTGCCGTTCTCCTCAGTGAAGGGGCTGACCTTCTTGCCGCCAGTGCCCTTGGTATAGTAGAAATTGATCTTTGTGCCCTTGGGCAGACTGCCCACGGACTTATTGCCGCTGTCGCGGACGATGGTGCTGACCTGAGCCGTTACGGTGCCGACGTCCGCCAGCTCCTTGGCGGGAGCATCAGGGGTGCTCAGGCTCTGCTGATCACCGCAGCCGAAGACAGGAATGGAACTCACTTCACCGGCAACGGTCTGCACCCACTTGTTCTCCGTGGCGCTGATGCGGCCCCAGTTGCCCTGGACCTCGTAGATATACAGGGGCTCGCCCTTGGCTACGGAGCCCACCACGGCGCTGGAATCGGAGTAGCCGGAGCGGACGTTCAGGCGGCCGTCTGTGGTGACGGTCACGATCTTCTGCAGGCCGGTATAGGCGGTGTAGACAGGCACAGTGCCGGGATCCACTTCCACGCTGTCAATTGCAACATAGTAGTCGCCGCTGGCAGAGGTCTTGCCATATACATCCTTGAACGCAGACACCTTGTAGCGGCTGCCGTACTTCACATTGGCAAACTCAAAGGTCACACCCTTGGCCAGGTACATGACCACAGTATTGCCGCTCTCGCTGTCGTAGACAGGCGTCAAATCCTTGGTGATGCGGCCCTGCTTGGAATAGGGCGCCAGCTTTGCGGTATGCACGGTCTCCGCCTCGCCGCAAACCTGGCAGTAATGCTTGGCGGTGCCGCAGGTGGTCTCCGTAGCATCTTTTACGATCTCCCACTCGCCATAGGTGTGGGCCAGAGGCTGGCTGTAATCGCCATACTGCTCATAGCCACAGCCGGGGATATTGCAGGTATACACGGTATAGCCATAGCTCTTGCAGGTAGCGGTGTGGACCTCTGCTACCAGGTTTGCACCGGTGGCATTGTGGTCATGCTTGCCCGCGCTGGCAGAAAGGGTAAAGCTTTTCTTGCAGGTGGTGCAGGTGTACTTAATGTCACCGTTGCTGAGGATCTCCTCCTGGTAGTTGTGACCCAGCATCCCCTTGTAGCTGCCATAGAAAACCTGGCCGCACTCGTTGCAGCTGTACTCCGTATAGCCCGGAGTGGTGCAGGTGGGTGCCACAGTCTTCACAGCCTTGACCGTAGCATTGGTCGCAGCTGCGGTGTGGTTGCACACGGAATTGACTTCCGAGACCGAAGCCGCAGCAACCACCGGCATGGCCGCGATCAACGCGGCAGCCAGCAGGCCCGACAAAGCGCGGGTGAATGTCTTCTTCATGATTTGTTTCCTCCAATCCATTGTTTCCATTTTTCCATTATCCATTATCCATTGCTGTTTTAATTGCTTTCCATTTTCACATACTGCATACAGACCCAGCCCTGGCTTGTGTGTCCCCAGAGGACACCGCCGACTCTTGTCTGCTCGGTGATCTCCACCCTTGCACCGGGCTGAAGCTGACCGACTCTGGAATAACTCGTTCCGGGACCGGAACGGATATTCAAAACGGTGCTGCTGATAACTGTGCCTGTTCCGGAAGAAGTCTCCGTATCAGACTGGCGGGAGAGCTGAACATAGGTCATGCAGACCCATTGGCTGGTGCCGATGCGGCCCCAACGGACACCGCTCACATCCTTGTACTCGTAAACGGACACCGCCGTTCCGGGGGCCAAGGTCTTGATCCTTGCGTAGCCCGTGCCGGGACCGGATCGGACGTTCAGTCCCGTTGTACTGATCACCGACCCCGTATCCTGCACCGTTGTGCTGCCGTCTCCGTTTGTAGAGGCATTGGACTCGCTGCCGGGCTGCGGCGTCACCGCTTCCCCGGAGCCATCCAGCCGCACATAGGCCAGGCAGATCCATTGGTTGTTGCCGATGCGGCCCCAGTTCAGGCCTCCGGCGGTTTTTCGCTCATAAACGGTAACCGTATCTCCGGAGTTCTTCCGGCCCACGATTCCATAGCCCGTACCGGCACCGCTGCGGACATTCACATTGCTGCCCGTGACGGTTCCGGAGGTCTGCGCAGCCCCGCTGCTGTCTGTCCCGCTCTGGGAACCGGAGCTCAGGGACACATAGTCCATACAGATCCAGCCGTTGGCCATCCGGCCCCACTGAGAGGAACCGACCCATTTGGTCTGGTAGATCTCCGCTTTGCTCCCGGCTGTAGCTCTTGCCAGGATGGTGTAGCCGGTGCCCGGACCCTTTCGAACGTTTACATAGGAGGTGCACTTCACGGTGCCCTCGGCGATGACCTTGGTGGTGCCGTCGCTGCCCTCCAGCTCCGTTCCACCGGTCCAGCCGGTAGAGCCGTTGGAAGAATACTGTGCATACAGCGTCACGCCTGCGGTGGAGCTGTCCAGAGTCGTTACTCTGGTGCCGCCGCTGCGCTGGGTGAACCAGCCCGCAAAGCTATAGCCGCTGAGGGTGGGATCCGCAACCAGGATCTGGGTGGAGCCGTCCCGGCGGTAGCCCTGCATCTTATCCTCTCCCCCGCTGCCGGCCGTTCCGCCGTTGGCATCGAAGATGGTGTATGTATAGGTTCCGCTTTTCTTACCGTATACGCCGTTTAAGTAGATATCTGCCTCTGCCATGCGCCGCTGCAGCAGCCCCGGATCCGGGGACGTGCCGTTGTTGGCCCAGAGGCTCATGCCAAAGAGGAACTTAGCCTCTGAGGCCTTGCCCGTAATGGCATCCCGCAGACGTCCGGAGGTATTCATCCATCCGGTGCCTACATTGTAGGAAAGGCTTGCCAGCGCATCGAACTGCTGCTGGGTAAGGTTGAGGCCCCACCCTGCATCGAAGGCATTGAGCTTGTCCTCCACCGCCTTCAGGTGGTCTCGCAGGGCCTTGTCTGCTTCTGCTTCCGTAATGGTCTGTCCGGGGCTGCCGGCTGTGCCGTAGCCGATGCTCCATTGGCCGCCGCTGACATAAGCCTTGGCGCTGAAGCCCTCCAGCTGTTTCAGGACGGCAATCAGGTTTTCGCTGACCGTCCTGGTATCTGCGGAGGCGGTGATCACTGTGGCCGGAAGCATCGCCACAAGCAAACAAACCGCCAGCAAACCGCAGAGGAATCGATTCTTCATGGGACACTTCCCCTCATGGTCTTTAAATTTACTGGTATTATAACAGAGATGATTACAAATTGCAACCCCTATTTTCAAAATAATTACACTTTTGTTACTCTTTTGTTTCTTCATTTTTCTTTTCCCACATTTTTCAGGCTATTTTTTCCTGCTCACTCCCATTTTTCTCCAAAATAATGACAAAATTGTAATTATAAAAATTATTTTCTGTAATGAGCATGCCTTGACTTTTTCCCCTCCCCTTGCTATACTCCGAAAAAAGTCCTTAGGAGATTTGATCATGGAAAAAGCGCTTATCGGCATGAGCGGCGGTGTAGACAGTTCCGTAGCAGCCTTTTTGACCCAGCAGGCGGGCTATGCGTGCATCGGCGCCACCATGCGACTGTTCAGCAACGATGTTTTGGGGGAAGAACAGCAGAGCACCTGCTGCTCCCTGGACGATGTGGAGGACGCAAAAAGTGTGGCCCGCCGTATGGGAATGCCCCACTATACCTTTAATTTTCAGGATGCCTTCCGGGAAACGGTCATGGACAAATTCGTTCGCTGCTATGAGCGGGGCGACACGCCCAGCCCCTGCATTGACTGCAACCGCTACCTGAAATTCGGTACCCTGCTGCACCGGGCCCAGGAGCTGGGATGCCAATATGTCGTCACAGGCCACTATGCCCGGATCCGCCGGGACCCGGATACGGGCCGCTGCCTATTATACAAGGCCGCAGATAAGGCCAAGGATCAGACCTATTTTCTCTACTGCCTGACCCAGGATATGCTGGAGCACACCCTCTTCCCCCTGGGGGAACTGACCAAGCCCCAGGTCCGCGCCATTGCGGAAGAACACGGCTTTGTCACCGCCCGGAAGCACGACAGCCAGGACATCTGCTTCGTGCCGGACGGGGACTACACCGCCTTTCTGGAACGATACACTGGAAAGACCTATCCCCAGGGGGATTTTCTGGACGAGAGCGGCAAGGTTGTGGGCAAGCACCACGGTGCTGTACGCTATACCATCGGTCAGCGCAAGGGCTTAGGGCTTGCCATGGGCGAACCGGTCTATGTCTGCGGAAAGGATATGCAGGCCAATACCGTCACCGTTGGCCCCAACAGTTCCCTGTTTTCCTCTGCCTTGCAGGCAAACGACTGGAATTGGTTTCCCTTTCCGGAACTGACGGAATCTATGGATGTCAGCGTCAAGATCCGCCACAGCCAGTTTGAGCAGCCGGGCCGGGTGTTCCCGGAGGCAGATGGCTTCGCCCGGGTGGAGTTCGCCCAGCCCCTGCGGGCCGTGACCCCCGGACAGGCCGTGGTGCTCTATCAAGGCGACATGGTCCTGGGCGGTGGAACCATTACCGAGGCAATCCGTTAAAAGCGAAAAAAATGCGGACACCGTCAAAATTCTGGCGGTGTCCGCATTCAATATGTGCTGTTTTCTAAAGCGCACAAGTATTTTTCTCACACCCCAACAGACTGTGGGCTGTTGATTACTTAACGCCTCTTACAACCATTGTTATAGACACGTTCGTGTCCCATTGCTTGACGCCCTGGTCATAGAGCAGAATTCTCTTATCATACTTGGCGTTTACCAACCGTTTCAGTTCCTCAACCTCCGAAGCTGTCACAGCCTGGCCTGCGATTTGCAGCAGACTCTGCGCGTAATCAAGGTCATTTTGCCGGTTGGCATTTATCATGGCATGGGCCATTTCCGCCGGGTAGCAAGGATCATCCGGCGTCAAGTTTACAGCAATATATTCTGTTGAAACATTCCGGAATCCATACCTTTCCATACAGAGCGGCAATTCCGCCTCGCTCTGCGGATACTTACCCACCCTGTATTTTGCGTGTATTTCCTTGAAATGCGCATCTGCCCGCCGCCAAATATCCTGTTCAAATTCCGTTTCTTCAGAGATACAGGATGCAGGAATATTGATTCCTCTGCGTGCGGACAAAACGAGGCATACGCCGTTTTCCTTCAGGACTCTATACTGTTCACCATAAAATACAGAAGGTTCGATATGCTCCGCGACTGTGTTGGAAATGGTGACATCGAAGGAGCGGTCCTCAAAGGCCAGCGCCGTGGCGTCGCCCTCCAAAAAATCAACATCAGGCGCTTTTCCCCGGGCAAACGAAATAAAACTGCTGTCCCGATCAACGCCGCATATTCGAGCATGGGGATACCATCGCCGGAGAGACTGCGCCAAAGCGCCCGGACCGCACCCGATTTCAAGCATACTGCTTTTTTCATCAATTTCAAAAGCTTCCATATATCTTTCTTGGAACTGGTCCGCAAATCTCAGAGAACGTGAAAGATAGAGCGTTCCAATATTTTGAATATACTGCGACCAAATCGTATTCATACGGTACCCCCACAAATTTCAATTTATCCTATATCCTACCTGAAGCGAAGTATATCAGAAAAGCACGAAGAAAGCAATCGCATTCGCAAAAGTAAGCCCCCGCCGAAAACCCGGCGGGGGCTGTACATATTATCTGGTTCCCTTGTCGTAGGGGATGCCCTCGGCCTTGGGGGCCCGGGACTTCTTGGAGGTGAAGGCCAGAACGACCAATGTGACAAGATAGGGCAGCATCCGGTACAGATGGGAGGAAATGCCCAACTGCGCCAGCAGATACACGCCGTCACCGTTCAGGTCCAGGCTGCTGTAGGCCGCTGCGATACATTTGAAGAGGCCAAAGAGCAGAGATGCCCCGGCGATATTCAGAGGCGTCCAGTTGCCGAAGATCATAACGGCCAGAGCCAGGAAGCCGAAGCCCGCCACGTCGCCGTTGGAGGAGCAGTTCGCCGTGGTCAGTGCGTACACAAAGCCGCCCATGCCCGCCAGCGCGCCGGAGATCGTGGTACCGGCATAGCGCATTTTGTAGACATTGATACCCAGCGAGTCCGCCGCCTGCGGATTTTCACCGCACGCCCGCAGCCGCAGGCCGAAGCGGGTCTTGTAGAGCAGGATGGACAGCACCACAAAGATGATGATGCAGATATATGTCGCCAAATACACCTTGTGCAGCAGGGTGGTTCCCAAAAAGCCCAGATCGTCCGTCTTGGCGAAGCCCAAGGTGGTCTTTTTGATCATGAACCAGCTGGCGGCGTCACCGGTGGCCATCTGCAGGGTGTTCTGGTTGGCAATGATGCGGATGAGGAACAGCACCAGAGCCGGGGCCATCAGGTTCAGTGCCGTACCGCCGATGGTCTGGTCGGCGCGCAGGTTGATGGAGGCAAAGCTCAGAAGCAGGGAGAACAGCGCGCCGAAGGCCGCCGCCACCAGCATCGTGAGCAGCTCCACGCCCTGAAGCGCGACCCAGTTGCCGCTCTGCTTGAGGGAGAGGATGGCGTCGCTCGTCTGCAAAATGCGCACGAACCATACGCCGATGAACGCGCCGAAGACCATGATACCTTCCAGCGCCAGGTTGATGATGCCGCTGCGCTCGGCGAACACGCCCGCAAGCGCCACGATCATCAGAGGGACGGCATAAATGAGCGTCTGCTGAATGAGGAATGTCATTTCGCGTCGCCTCCTTTCTCCGTTTCAGCCGGTACTGCGTCCGCTGCCGGAGAGGGTACGGGCGCAGGCTCTGCGTTGGCGTCCGCGCCGTCGTCCTGCTTCTTGCCGAGCTTGCCGATCCACATCTTGATGACCAGCGAGAAGGCGCTGAGGTAGACGATGACGGCGATGATGACGTTCGTGATGTACTCGTTGTAAGCCGTCAGATTCGTCAGCTGCAAGCCGGAGATATCGAGCATTGACATGAAGATCGCCGTAAAGATGATGCCGATGGGATTGCAGGAGGCGAGCATTGCAACGGGGATACCGTTGAAGCCGATGGCGGGGAGCGACTGGTACGTGGACCAGAAGAACTCCGTGTTGCCGGAGAGGTAGTAGAGCGAGGCGCCCGCCGCGCTCAGTCCGCCGGCGATGGCCATGGAGAGCACGATGTTGCGCTTGTCGGCAATACCGGCATAGCGCGCGGCATGACGGTTGGAGCCGCAGGCCTTGAGCTGGTAGCCGAAGGTCGTCTTGCTCATGAGGACATAAACGCCG
>OIZO01000919.1_pt1 | contig 17408 bp, 18 predicted proteins | sample 1588551 | NCBI WGS metagenome assembly OIZO01 (sample SAMN03283271) | human gut metagenome | biome: human-associated habitat; material: feces | host: Homo sapiens | place: Peru | collected 2012 | reverse complement strand
GCAGCCCTGCCAGATCCTTCGGGCGGGCGATGGTATGCAGGATGTGCTCGATCAGTACTTCCTCCTTGGGCAGGCGTCCGCTGCCCACATCCTTGCAGGCCAGCACGCCGCTTTCGGAGGGGATGACAGTAAAACCGTACCGCTCCAGCGTGGCAAGGTTATCCTGCGTGATGGGGTTTTCCAGCATCCCGGTGTTCATGGCCGGGCTGACCAGTTTGGGGCACCTGGCCGCAAGCACCACGGTGGTGAGCATATCATCGGCAATGCCGTGGGCCATTTTGGCAATGACGTTGGCCGTGGCCGGTGCCACCAGAACGACATCCGCCTTTTTGGCCAGCGAGATGTGAGTGACCTCGAACTTGAAATCGCGGTCGAAGGTGTCCACCATGCACTTGTGGCCGGTCAGCGTTTCAAAGACGAGAGGGGTGATGAAATGGGTGGCGTTCTCGGTCATAATGACCTCCACGTCCGCCCCCAGCTTTTTGAGTGCGCTGGCCACATTTGCCATTTTATAGGCGGCAATGCCGCCGGTAACGCCCAAAAGGACGCATTTGCCCTGCAGATCCATCCAAAAAACCTCCTGTTTTGCGGGTTTGCCTCTTTAGTATAATCCAAAATCACCGCCAGCACAACAAAATCTTTCGGTTGGGTCTTGTATCCAGCGCAAAAATGCGGTAAAATAGCTTGACTTAGAATAAAACCTCTCCGTCAAGGTCTGCGTCTTTGCCGCCGCTCCTGCCGGGAGAGGCAAGCCACCCGGCTCCTCTGGCAGGGGAGCCGGAGCAAAGCGCCTGAGAGGTTTTGCAGGAAAGGTAAAATATGATCTTAGCCATTGATATAGGCAACACCACCGTCGCCCTGGGCGGCATCAAGGACGGACGTGTATGCTTTGTGGCCCACATGGATACGGTGCGCTCCCGCACGGCGGCGGAATACCGCGCCGAGATGGTTGCTCTTGCAGTAAAACCATACCCGTATTTTAAAATGTCTACGGTAGAGATAGAAGCAGAAGAGACAAGTTACACTTATCTGACACTCACAAAATTAAAGAACCGTTACCCGGATACGATATTTTATTTTATCATGGGTGCAGATTCTCTCGACTACTTTGAGGAATGGAAACATCCGGAGATCATCTGTGAAAAGGCAGTTGTATTAGTAGCAGTGCGCGACCACTGGAATATGGAGGATGTCAAAAAGAAAATTCATGCGATCGAACAGTTATTTCATGCAAAGATCTATCCGCTTTCCTGTGACCGTTTTGATGCAGCCTCAAGAAACATCCGCCAGATGATAAAAAAAGGGGAAGATACCGGGCAGCTGCTTCCGTATGCAGTGAGCCAATTTATAAAAGAACATCATCTTTACGAAAATGAGAAATGATTTTTTTAAACATTTCCGATCAGATTTTTGACAGAGGATAACGATATGGAACTGATAGAAATACGAAAAAAATTAAAAAAAGTACAGGACAAAGACCGCTACGAGCACACCAAAGGTGTGATGTACACTGCAGGCTGCCTCGCTATGGCGTACGGCTATGATATGCAGAAAGCCATGCTTGCTGGTCTGCTCCATGACTGTGCAAAATGCATTCCAAACGATGAAAAATTAAGACTATGTGAAGAGAACGACATTCTTATTTCATCCGTAGAACGTGAAAATCCCTTTTTGCTTCATGCAAAACTTGGTGCATTGCTTGCCAAAACAGAATATGATGTAACAGATCCATTGATTTTACATGCGATCAAAGTGCACACAACAGGTGAGCCGGATATGAATATTTTAGATAAGATCATTTATATTGCCGATTACATCGAACCAAACCGCAATAAAGCGGCTAATTTAGATCGCGTGAGGGAATTAGCCTTTCATGATTTAGATGTCTGTATGGCCGAAATATTGCATGACACACTGGTTTATCTGAAAAAGCGTGGTGGAAACATTGATCCGACAACACAGATGACCTATGAATTTTATAAACATTACAAAGAAACGCTCTAAAACAATATGTTATGTGATAATTCTATGCACACCAATGTGCACAGGTTTTCACTTACATAATTCAACAGAAAGGAACATCGTTTATGACATCAAAAGAATTAACCAAACTTGCAGTAGCTGCTTTGGAAGACAGAAAAGCAGAAGATGTAACTGTTATTGATATCAGTGAAATTTCTCCGATCGCAGATTACTTTATCATTGCAAATGGAACAAACCAGAATCAGCTCCAGGCAATGCGTGACGCTGCCGATGAAGCCTTATACAAAGCCGGCGTGAAAGTCCAGCAGATTGAAGGAAACCAGAGTTCTACCTGGATCTTAATGGATTACGGTGATATTATTATCCATATCTTCTCAAAAGAAGACCGTCTTTTCTATGATCTCGAGAGAACCTGGAGAGATGGAAAAGTTGTGGATGTAAGTGATTTATAATAAAAATACATGAAATTTCTAATTATCTTTTCATAAGTTAGCAAATGCCGATATATCCTGTATTTTAAGGATCATCGGCATTTTCTTTTTGGAAGAGTCCCTGCATAAGCTGGCATTTTACCAGTTAATCAGCTCATTTCTTTTCTTCCAAAGTATTTAATAGAAACACATATTGCAAAAACCGATATAATTACAGCACATGGTATAAACGGAAATAATGATAGTGTACTTCCTGTGTCTGTCGTTGTTACTGTATGTAATGCGTTTGACACAACATAACCACTATAACAATAAGGATATACTATCCATAAAGGTGTATTAGCAACCAAAACCCCCGGAATTATCAGAAGTAAGTTTAATCCCATAGATAGCAGCGGTTTTTCAAACAGTATTGTAATTGCCCACATACACGAAATAGCTGGAATCATAGTCGTAAATAATTTTAATGTCCACGTTAATAAATAAAGGACAGGAATAGATTCAGTTACATTCATTATTTTAGTAGCGATAATGCCTGCAATGACGAATGAGATAAAAAAGATAAGTAACTGGATTGCTAAAAAACTCAATAACACAAAGAATTTTGTTAAGGCAAGTTTTCCTTTACTGATGGGTAAAGCAAGCATTTTTAATATACCATTATTCTTTGTTTCTCTGTTAGCAATCATAACGCATACAACTACCATTGAAAACGGAAGTAAATAATAGCCAAAAAGCAATGCACTTTGAATAAACATTGCCGACCAAGCATTTGTATATTCTGGTGTCATATACATACTGATACTGAAAACACCAGAAACCACAACTAAAATAGGTGGAATTAAAAGCAAAGGTAAAATCATAGACCTTTTCACTTTCATAAATTCTATTTTTAACAATTCAATAATTGACATACGATTGTCTCCTTTATTCATAATGCTTTATTTTGCCTAAATACCAGCCAACCATGAAGAATATGATTGTTTCAACAAAGCCTAAAATTAAAACTTTCATATCAATACTAGCAGTAGAAGCTACCGCTGGTTTCATCATTAGTACAAATGGGTTAATAAGAAATATAGCTATATCTGAAAGCGACATTGCCATACCGCTAAAAAATCCTGCTACGCCAATACCTAATGTAAACCATATATTTTCACATCGTGATGATACCAAGAGCATAAATGCTAATACTGGTAAAGTTGAAACAAAGCAATATCCTGTATATTTAACAAGTGTTAATAAATCAAAAGTTCCACTGGGCAAAAATATCTTTCCAATAATACACAAAGCTCCGTTCTGCAAGACGATACAAACAGCGAGCAAAACAAACAATATATAAAATTTATTTTTGAAAATAGATGATGTCTTGAAAGGAAGCATATACATCTTTTTAATTGCACTTCCTTGAAATTCGATATTATATGTTAAAGTTGTCGCTACGATAATGCCAAACATATTAAGAACCATAATCATTCCGTAAAGCTGTGTCAGCAAAACATCCATAGGTGGAAGCGGTAAGTTTAGCAAAACATCTTTGCGAACTGTAAAATTTGCAAAAGCGTATAATGCACCAAGAAGTCCAATAATCGGTAAAACTTCCAATATTCCGGTGCGTTTATATTTTTTCAATTCTATGGTCAAATTTCTCATAATTTTAACCTCTGCTTTCTGTTTGTGTTATCCTCATCAATCATGGATAAAAACATTTCTTCTAAATTATCATTTTCAAATCCTGCTTCATGTGCTGTAAATTTCAAATCTTCAAGACTTCCCTCAAATAGTAATCTTCCATGATTCAAAATACCAATATCATCAGCTAACAGTTCAATTTCTGACAGCATGTGTGATGAGATTAGAACCGTACAATCATATCTTTTCGGCAGTGATTTAACGAGATTGCGAATTTCGTGAATACCTGCTGGGTCTAATCCATTTGTTGGTTCATCTAAAATTAAAATGGGTGGTTCTCCAAGCAAAGCGGAAGCAAGCCCTAAACGTTGTTTCATTCCTAAAGAATATTTTTTCGCCAAGCGATTACCAAATTCAGATAATCCTACTAATTCTAACGCTTCATCAACACTTGACTCAGGAAGACCTAAAATTCTACGAATAATATCAAGATTTTCTTTGCCTGTTAAGTTTGGATAAAATGACGGGGATTCAATAAAAGAACCGATTTTTTTCAAAATTTGAACACGATCATTCGGAAAAGTCAAGTTATCTATTTGGAACTCTCCATCGGTAGGTGCAGTTAATCCCAAAAGCATTTTCATAGTTGTAGATTTTCCAGCACCATTTGGACCGAGAAATCCGTAAATACTACCTTTCTTAATGTGCAAAGATACATGGTCTACGGCGGTAAACGCTTTGTATGTTTTTGTTAAATTTTTAGTTTCAATCATGTTTTTCATAATTTTTGCTCCTTTCTTCATACTCACAATATAAAACATCTACATTACAGCCACATTCTCTCTACCTTACATTTACCTTACAAATGAGAAAATGACTGTTTAACTTTTTTTTAAATGTTATAATGGGATAAATAAACTGCAAAAAGGGCGTGACAAATAAATGAATGATACATACTTAAAATCAAAAAAAATATTGATCGTTGATGATGAAGAATGTTTAAGAAGCATGCTTATAACCATATTAGAAGATGAAAATTTTTTAAATATTATTACCGCTGATTGTGTAAAAACAGCTTTGGAAATCTGTCAACAGGAAAAACCAGATATAGCTATATTAGATGTCATGCTTCCAGATGGAAACGGTTTTGAACTTATGGAAACACTAAGAAGTTTCACTAATATTCCAGTGATATTTTTGACCGCAAAAGATGATATACAGGATAAATATTCTGGATTTGGGTTGGGAGCTGACGATTATATAACAAAACCCTTTATGCCAAAAGAACTTATATTTCGTCTAAATGCTGTATTACGCAGATGTTATAAGGAAGATAGCCCACTTATAGAATTACATGATTGTAAAATTGATTTAGCTAATGCACAGGTTATATGGGAAGATAAGATTTTACCTCTTACTGCAAAAGAACATGATATTTTAGAAGCACTTGTACGAAATGCTAACCATATCGTAACAATAGACGCTCTTTGTGAAGCTGTATGGGGCGACAATCCATTTGGATATGGAAATTCGCTACTTGCTCATATTCGACGCATAAGAGAAAAAATTGAAATTACCCCCTCAAAACCAAAATCACTAATAACTGTTAAAGGATTGGGATATAAAATAAATGTGGAAAGCAGGTTATAATAATGCGGAATTTTGGGAAATTTATTAGTAAACATTTATTCATATACTTGTCAGTAATAATCCTTATAGTGGGTTTTGATTTACTGCTTTTCTTCCTAACTTTTAATGGTACTGTCAACAGTATAAGCGAAAATAATCCTGTCCAAACATTAGAAAAAGTATCTAATAATCTTACTATCCAAGATGGAAAATATATATTAAATAATAGGTGTCAAAAAGATTTAATTACAAACAACATCTGGGGAATTGTAATAGATAATAGCGGTAATGTAATCTGGCAATACAATCTACCAGAAGAAATACCACTTAAATATTCATTACAAGACGTTGCCACCTTTTCTAAGGGGTATATCAAAAATTATCCCGTATTCACATGGAAGCAAGAAAAAGATTTATTGGTATTAGGTTATCCAAAGAACAGTTATTCAAAATTTGTGACTAACTATCTTCCTTTATCAGCAATGCAGAAAACTCCCATTATTCTTTTTATTATGCTGGTATCAAATGTAACTATTCTGTTTATTGTATATTATTTATCAAAACGAAATGTAATGCTGAAAGTTGCTCCTATTCTCAATGGATTAGATAAGCTATCTCATGGCGAAACGGTTGTCCTTAATATAAATGGGGAATTGGAAGATGTTGGAAAACGTATTAACGAAACATCATTGCAATTAGACAAACAAAATAAAGCGAGAGCAAACTGGATAAGTGGCGTTTCACATGATATACGAACACCTCTTTCCATGATTATGGGGTATGCAGATAGAATAACTTCTTCATTAGATGTTGGGGAAAACACCAGAAAACAAGCAAATATTATCAAAATCCAAAGTGTTAAAATTAAAAATTTGGTTCAGGATTTGAACCTTGTGAGTCAATTAAATTATAATGTTCAGCCAGTTAAACAAACGCCTGTTCATTTATGTAAAATGATACGAGAAATTGTCGTTGAGTATCTAAATAACAATCTAAATAATAAATTTGATTTTGAATTAAATTTAGACTGTAATACAGAACAAATCTCTATTATAGGAGATGAAAGATTGTTATATCGAGCAATACAAAATATTATTTCTAACAGTATCAATCATAATGAAAATGGTTGTACAATCTCAGTTAGTTTAGCTGTAAATGGAAACAATTTAATATTGGTAATCAGTGATAACGGAAAAGGAATATCAGAAGAAAAATTACAAAAAATACAGTCAACACCTCATTATCTGCAAAGTACAGATGAAAGATTAGATTTACGACATGGTTTAGGACTTCTGCTTGTGAAAGAAATCATTTCTATTCATAATGGAACAGTATCTATTTCAAGTGCATTAAATAACGGATTTTCCACGACTATTTCCTTACCCATAAAAAAACAATAATAAAGCCCTGGCTTGTAACATAAAAATAAATGATAAATTTTTGTATATATCAATACAAGCAAAAGGATGAAAATCAGCTGACTGGTTGCCTGTAAAACAACCAGTCAGCTGATTTTCATTTTCTGTTAAAATTATAGAAAACGGAATACGCCAAACACTTTTCCTAAAATCGAACATTCTTTTACAATGATTGGATCCATCGTATCATTCTCAGGTTGCAGGCGGTAATAACCGTCTTCTTTATAAAAAGTCTTAACCGTTGCAGAATCATCCACCAATGCCACTACAATATCGCCATTCTCGGCATTTGGCTGTTTCTTGACAAGAACATTATCGCCGTTGAAAATACCGGCGTTGATCATACTTTCTCCCTTTACTTTTAACATAAAAGTCTCTTCATTCGGCATATATTCAACCGGGATTGGAAAGTAATTCTCAATATTCTCCGTTGCAAGGATCGGCTCTCCGGCTGCGACATGTCCGACAATAGGTACGTTCACAACCTCACGCCTGGTAAGGTTAAAATCGTCATCCAGAATCTCGATCGCTCTTGGCTTGGTCGGGTCTCTCCGGATATAACCATTCTTCTCCAACGTTTCAAGGTGAGAGTGGACAGAAGAAGTAGACTTTAAATCTACCGCTTCACAGATCTCACGGACTGCAGGCGGATAACCTTTGCTTAAAATCTCACTCTTAATATATTCTAAAATTTCTTTTTGCTTTGCACTAATCTTACCTGGCATAAACTGTCTCCTTATATATGGAATTTCTGTAATGATTCAGCAGCTTCTTAACCACTGATTTCTTATCTATTTATCATGATAACATACCATATATTGAAATGCAAACATATATTCCGAAAATTTGTTCGATTTTTCTATTGACAAACAGATGTTCGAATAGTAATATACAGTTATGCAAACAAATGTTCGTAACAAGTGTTCGGGGTATTTATAACACAGATTTACAATTGATGATCCAGGGAGGTACCGTTATGAGAAATGAGAACAATACAATCACAGGCAGAACCTATCAGATGTCTGGCAATACATCCAGCCGGGTGCATTCTGGTGATGTATCCAGAAACAGACGTATCGTTGTCCGCAGGCAGAAGATAGCTTTAGTTTCGGTTGCATTCGTTGCATTGGCAATTGTCATCTGTACATTTTTATCCGGTGCGATCCGTACTCAGGCAGCACCATCTGAGATTTCCTGCAAATATTATACAAGTATTGAAGTACAGAGCGGTGATACTTTGTGGTCGATTGCATCTGATCATATTACAGAGGAATACTGTGATATGAATGCCTATATTGACGAAGTCTGCTCTATCAATAAGATTTCTCAGAATGAGATCCATGCGGGACAATATCTTACCATCCCATATTACAGCAGTATTGCCATTGCAGGGAATTAAAGGTTTTACTGTTTACTCAGCAGTAAATCAAATGTTTTTTCTTCCAGTGCCCGGTAAGTTGTCAATTTGCTGGGAATAGGGTATAATAATCATTGTTTCATCTGAAAAATATGTTTCCATACATGCTATAGAATGAAACAGTAATTATTTGGGGAGAGATTTAGTTCTATGTTACGATTTATATATGTTATTTTACTGAACCTGTTCCGTGCCCCTTACATGATTCCAAAGATGCGGAGGGAAGCTGACCATCCAGAAAAGTATTCAGCAGAAGAACGCTATGAGCTGGCAAGACATTGCATCCGTCTAATGAAAGTTACCGGTGGAATCCATACGAAAGCATATGGACAGGAGAATCTTCCGAAAGAGGGCGGTTACATGATGTACCCGAATCATCAGGGCAAGTATGATGCGCTTGGAATTGTTTACACACACCGTAGACCTTGTTCTATCGTTATGGATAAGGCAAAATCCAATACCATTCTTGTAAAAGAGTTTATTGATCTGTTGGAAGGAAAGCGGCTGGATAAAAAAGATGTACGTCAGGCGCTGACCATTATCAATGAAGTATCGGAAGATGTTAAGAATGGAAAATGTTATATTCTGTTCCCGGAGGGTGGGTATGATTTTAATAACCGCAATCATGTCTGTGACTTTAAAGCCGGCAGTTTTAAAATTGCATTGAAAACTAAAGCGCCGATTATCCCGGTAGCTTTGATCGATTCTTACCGTGTATTTAACAGTTTCTGGCTTGGACCGGTTACAACACAGGTACATTATTTAAAACCTATTTTATTCGAGGAATATGGCTTTTTAAAGACACAGGAGATAGCAGCATTAGTCAGAGACCGGATCAATGAAAAGATCAATGATGTATTAAAAATCACTGAAAAGCAGGAAAAATAAGTTTTACCTATCTTTTACAAAAAATTTAAATATTGTTGATAGAAAGCAAATATCATCAGGCAGATAATAATACTAAAGAAAACAAAAAAATGTTTTAAAATTTAGAGAATGTCTGGTGTTTTGTTTATGATGAGATTATGGAAGTATGTAGATGCAAAAAAATTAGATAACAAAAGCAAAGCAAATATTTTTTTGATCATGAATATTATATTGTGGACAGGTATCGCTTTTCTGCTCAGCCTTATCGCAGGTGTCTTCTGTGGCTATAGTGCCGAATGGGTGGAGTGGACAGTGATCATTACAGGCTATGCAGGAATCGGGATCGGATTCTTTGGAGGAGTTATTTATTATATGCGTCAGGCATAAGGATATTTGTCCGGTTACACAAGAATGCCCAGTCAGGTTTGCAATATAAAATCAGTATTGACAAATCCAGGCTGGGCATATTAATTCATTTATCTACGGTTCACGAAGTTTCACATATTTCGCAGCACTTCTGCGGCGGTCATCATCAATAGCAGCATAGTGCTTTCGTGTGGTATTTACATCCTTATGGCCTAACACATCAGCGACAAGATAAATATCGCCTGTTTCGCGGTAAAGCGATGTGCCATAGGTACTGCGCAATTTATGCGGGGTAATATGTTTTAGGCTTGTTACGAGTTTTGAATACTTATTTACCATTTTCTCAACAGAGCGCACGCTGATCCGCTTGTTTTGCAAAGACAGGAAAAGTGCATTTACACTGCCATCTGCGGCAGTGATTTTCTGTCGTTCGACCATATATTCCATCAGGGCAGATCTTACTTCTTCACCAAAGTAAACAACAACTTCTGCGCCTCCTTTACGGTGAATTTTGATTCCATTATTTTTAAAATCAACATCATCCATATCAAGACCGACACATTCTGAAACACGGATTCCGGTTCCAAGCAGTAATGTCATCATAGCAAGATCTCTTGTCTTTGTTTTTTCATGGAATTTCTGCTGTTTTTCTGTGAGACTTTCCCCTGATTCCACCTCATCCAGCAGGTTTGCAACTTCATCGATATCTAACCGCGTGATCGTTTTTTCATGGATCTTTGGCATATCTACCTTCACTGCCGGATCCTGTCCGATCATCTCATTTTTATATAAATACCGGTAAAAGGAGCGGAGAGAAGCAAGCTTCCGTTTTAGTCCGCGCTCATCATTTGTATGTTCCACACCATCTTTTTCATAATATTTCAGATAGGAGAGATATTCTTCAATATCCATGGGCGCTAAATTGCCCAAAACAGACAGAGGTATTTCAGTGATATCCTTTTTTGTGCATAATGGATTATTTTCATGCAGATAGTCAAAAAAACAATTCAGATCATATGCATACGCAATCCGGGTACGGGAAGAAGTAGTAGGTTCAATACCAATAAAAAATTGTTTACAATACGGCGGCATTTTCTGGAGCAGATCGCGAAGCAATGTCTCATTTTTCACATTTACTTTTTCATAATAGGCCTTTTCTTTCATTAATGTCCCTTTCTTTCGTGTTCTGTTTTTTCTGGCCAGCCGGGAATATTTCCATCCAAAATGGCGGTAAACATTCTCTTTTTAGCACCCGGGTGATCCTGATTGATCTGTCGTACCAGATCTTTTGCATATTGACGTTTTGTGACTCCATCGACAGGACACGGATTTTCCACTACCGGAAGATTGTATTTATTACGAAAACCTTTGACCTCAGCCTCCGATACATACATCATTGGCCGGATCACAGTCAATTCCATACGGTCTAAAAAAGTGACCGGGGAAAAAGAGTAAAATCTGCCCTCAAAAATCATGGATAAAACCATCGTCTCGATCACATCATCCATATGATGCGCATAGGCAACCTTATTGCATCCCAATTCCTTAATTTTCTGGTTCAGTGCACCTTTGCGAAGTTTTGCACAGAGAGAGCAGGGCGACGCCTCATTTTTATTACTGAAAATGATTTTTGCGATTTCAGTGGAAACGACATGATATTCAACCTGTAAATGTTCGCATAATAGTTTTACCGGTGTCAGATCAAAGCCTTCATAGCCCAGGTCTACCGTAATTGCGATCAGGGAAAATTTTTTCGGATAAAACCGCCTCAAATTTGCCATTGCATACAAAAGAGTGAGAGAGTCTTTTCCACCGGAAATCCCCACTGCAATTTTATCGCCTTCCTGGATCATCTGATAATCGTCCATGGCTTTTCTTGTTAAACTCAGTAATCGTTGTAAATCCATTTCTAATTGCCTTTCTAAAATAAAAGACTGTATTTCAACACTGAAATCTATTATAATAAATTTGTATGCAAATTACAAATGAATCACTCATTTGGCTTTCAAAACCTGTAGGATTCAATTTCCACAACATTTATATGTAAATAAATTGCGTACAATTCATTATCAAAGGAGATTTAATACACATGAAATTTGTAATACAGCGTGTTACAAACGCATCCTGCACCGTAGAGGGAAACATCACCGGAAGCATCCAAAAGGGTTTTCTTGTCCTTATCGGAATATCAGATCAGGATACCATACAGATTGCTGATAAAATGATCAAAAAACTGCTTGGAATGCGTATTTTTGAAGATTCTGATGGAAAAACAAATCTGTCCCTGCATGATGTAAACGGAGAATTGCTGTTAATTTCCCAATTTACATTATATGCAGACTGCAGGAAAGGAAACCGTCCATCCTTTACAAACGCAGGAAAACCTGATATGGCAAAGCAAATGTACGAATATATCATTGATCAGTGCAAAAAAGAAATTCCGGTTGTTGAACAGGGAATCTTTGGCGCTGACATGAAAATTTCGCTTTTAAACGATGGTCCATTTACAATCATATTAGATTCTGCTGAAATATGTTAAACTCTTGAAAACAAATGGCTGCAAAGGATTTTATAATATTTATTTTATCATCCGCTGGTGGCAGCATTGTGGCAGCTCTGTAAATCAATTTATTCGCAAAACACAAGTTTAACGAATAGTTGGCTTATTTCAGTGAGTTTTCCCGGGGATTTGATTCCCGGTCTACACAACGTTCCGCAACGGCTTGTTTTTATCTTTCATAATCAAAATCATCTGCGTTATCCAGTTCCAGATAATCACGTGCGTCTTCAATTCGATTTTGTTCGTTGGAAACATAATTCTGCAAGTCTGCATTATTCTTAGTGAGATTTTGCAGATTTCCAAGTTCGATTTCTTGAGATTTCAAAAGCTTACTGATATTACCTTTGAGCTTTTTCGTTTCGTTAAAACATTTACTATAATTGCTTTTGACCGCCTCGAAATCCTTTGTCTTAGAATCCAAGGCAGTTCTGAGACTTTCATTCTCAGTTCTGAGTTTATCATTCTCAGTCTGGAGACTTCGGTTCTCGGAACGCATGTCTTGTAAAGCGGTGTCCAATTCCATCATTTCCATCTGGTTTTCTACGATTTTGTCATTCTGCTTTATAATCGTATCACGGTTCTGGTCAATCATTTTATTCTGTATATCTACGACACGTTGTAATTCGTTTCTCGCAATGTTAGTCTCTGATTTAAGTTCCTCAATGCTTTTGTGTTGAGGGTCTTGATATGTCCGATATGACACTCCGAACTCTTTCAGACACATCTCGTCTACCACTTGAGTTGCCCGGGATAAATTCGCCTTGGTCATAAAACCTTTGGCATTGACACCCTTACCCTCGACGAATGGAGTTGCAACCCCATGGGCATGTTCCAGAGACATACACTGTTCATGTTTATGTCTGTCGTAATAACCATGAACTTCGTCAACGTGTACTTCCATTCCGTGCCAGTTTTCTTCTCCGAAATACTCTTTCATACAGTCGTTGACCTTATTAAAAAACTCCTTGGTCTTACCCTGTTCTGTAATCTCTCGAGGACATGGGATATTAACCAGTAAGACTTCAATTCTGTCCTTTTTAAGACGTTTCGGTGGTAATACCTTATCTACTTCTTTCAGTCTCTTTTCTGCGTTATCCATTGCTTCCTTAAAGCTTTCACAACCCACATGGAAGTTCCCAGACGACAGTTCTGGATTGATATTCTTATTGCTGTGGGAACGAGTGTCATTCTCCTTTGTTCTGTCCATGTGGTTTGTTCCGATAATTCTTCCAGTCCGAATTTGTTCTTTCTTCAAGTTTACGCTTGCCATAATTTAGGTCTTCCTTTCTGTTCTAAAGTTTTGATAACCTAAATATGGTATCCATGCACTATAAACTTCGTTTATGGTGTAGCTCCTTATACCTAATGGTGGTCTGCGCTACGCTTGACCCCCACTAGGTAACGTCGCAAGGGGAGACCCCTTGACCCCTTTCCGGGATTCCGCACCCCGGGGATTTTATTTACCGGGTGTCCATACCCAGTTCTTCGCTTGGTCTTCCAAGGTCTGGACATCCTCTTTTTTCTTTCCATAATTTTTAAATTCATCCGGGATGTCCTCTACGTTCTCAATTTTTTTAATCTCATTTTCCTTTAACTTTGCCACACCGTCTACGACTGGTTTTGTCATGTCGACAAGAACAACTTCTTTCGCTTCTCCGGAAAGTCTCTGACTTACTCTTGCAAACGAGCCGACTAAACCGTTATATCTTATATACTGATTAAACTCCCTAGTTCCGTTAAAAACCCCTTTGTTAAAAAGCAAGTCATAGTCTGATTCACGAAGACATAAGATGATTGGGATTCGTCTATTTACTTGGGATTTGTCTTCGCATTTATGTATAAATCCTCGTTTATCTGTGTATTCCCCAGAAAGTCCATCCATGAATTTATCATATGGTTCAATACCGTTGATGATGTTAATCGGGTTTGTAAGACGCACAGAACCGTACTTAATGTTATGTCTTGCGTCGGTTGGATGTGGGTCTAAAATATCGAACAATTCGCCACGTCCAAATCTCTGAACCATATCTGCACTTCTAAAGTCGTTCCAGATGATAACCGGTTCACCGTCGTACCCCTCGAAGCTTGTATTTTCCCCACCGACTTCGAAATATGATTTCTCCAGGTCTGGGAATAATGCATGTGCGATAGCTTTTGAAGCGGTATTTTTTCCGATACCACCGGCACCGTCCAGATAGATGTTTATTCTGAAATCCGGCATTGGTGCCGTATTTGCAAGATACTCATTTCTACACTTTTTGAGGAAAACCCAGTCTTCATTATAAGCTTCGAGATTGTCAGCTTTAACTTCCGCGATTGTCATACCCTCGTTTAAAACTTTATCTCTGTAAAATTTTTTCGGAGAGATATTTCCGTATTTTTCTGCTCTCACATCTGCTTCTTCAATCATTTTTCTCCAGTCAAAATTCGCAATGACTTTTTCATCTGGATACCGATGTTTACCTTTTGCCTGTTCTTTTTCCGATTCATGTGTGAGATAGCGAAGCAAATCCACGAATGTAAGCTGACCGTCTCTTTCTCCTTTTCTGTACCGTGCTCCGTCTACATACTGAACCGGGATTCCTAGCCAGTCTGCGACTGTCTCTAAATCTGTATTTCTGTCTGTTCTGAAAACTACATGGAAATGCGGTGGCTTTTTATTCCCAGCTTTTTTCCAGTGATTTTTTTTCACGTATTCTTCGAGAGACGTTTCTTTCTTTTCCTCTTCTGGTAACTTCTCGTATTCTTTCTCACAACGGTTCAAATCGTTCTCTTCATCTCCCTCGTCGAAATCCTCTTCATCGTGGAGAATGTAAGCGAGTGACTTTATTGTTCTCCGCTCGAAAAGACTTTTAATCTGTTCCTCTGTAATTAAAACCTCACCGGTTATCGGATGTTTGCAATACTGCATAATGTTAAACACTTTTGGCATAACCATTACCTCGTTTTTCTTTCGATTTGAGCAGTCGCATACCGAAAATGTACCTTGGATTTCGAAAACGTACCTTGGTGTCCCTTGACCCAAAACACAAGCCCTATTTTGGGTCAAGCCTTATAAATAGCGGGTTTGAGAGGTATGACGTACCCACGTACCTTGGTTTTTCAAATATTTCTTTTCTCAAAATGTACCTTGGTTTTTTATCATTTCCAAAGTACGTCTCTGCTCGGTACTTAATATGGTTTTCGCCGGTGCAGACTAAGAACGATGATGGTATTGTATTGTGTCTACTTGGAACACAATTTACCGTAATTGTTTATTCCACGTATTCAATTAAATATATTTCATATGCGATTCTGCCGTTAACAGTGATAAAGTTCTACGATTTGAAGCCCTTTGTTAACGATTTGAAGCGCATAACAAGCCCTACGGGCGGTCAACATAGGAAGTTTGTCGGTTAGTTAAAAGCTTAACTTGTCATGGATAGATGGGTAACGTATACCGGCATAATCGAGACAGCCTATTTACAACTGCTCTCATGTCTTCGGTGTTGCGGTCGAACCCTCGTCGCTCAACTACTCGTTAAACTTGGAGTTTTCCAAAATCTGGCGACCCGTTCCGACCGGAGTGAATCCGGTCTCCACCGCAAGACTGTTCCGTTCGGTCGGTCAGAAATGCTGAACCAAGTCTGTAGACAGAAAAAGAGAGGGAAAGAAGAATCATTTCTTCTCTCCCTCTCTGCACGACGGTCTGCGCAACGTCCACTGGACGTTACTCCGACTTTCGGAAAACCGGGTGAGTTTTGCGAATAGTTTGCTTATTTCAATGTGTTTTCCCGTGATTACATTACCCGGTTCAGACAACGTTCCGCAACGGCTTTTTATCAAAAATCCCTCATGGACTTTTCCATGAGGGATCACAACATTTCAATTCTTAATTCATTTTATTTCATTGCATCCATCAATTCTCTGAACTTCAGGATCATTTCCACGCAGTTATCGGTGCCAAGCTTACCAGCATCAAGAGAAAGATTATAACTCTTAGAATCTCCCCATTTCTTGCTTGTATAATAGTTATAGTAGCTTGCACGCTGTTTATCCGTCTTATTGATAATATCTCTGGCTTTATTCTCTGTAATATTCAGATTCCTGCTGACATTTTTGATACGGACATCTAAGTCTGCATGAATGAAAACATTGATACAATTAGGGTTATCAGATAAAGCATAATCTGCACAGCGTCCGACAATCACGCAGGATTCCTTTTCTGCAATTTTCTTGATCGTTTCAAACTGCGCCAGAAAAACTTTGTGATTTAATGGCATATCCAGAAAAGGTGCTGCGGAATAACCGCTGACAGAATATGTATCCATAACTAAAGAATATAAAAAACTGTTTGTCGGTTTTTCATCATGATTCTCAAAGATCTCTTCACAGAATCCGCTGTCTTTTGCAGCCTGCTGTAAAAGTTCTTTATCGTAAAGCTTAATACCAAGCTTTGCAGCAAGTTTTTCACCTACTTCTCTTCCGCCGCTGCCAAATTCTCTACCGATCGTATATATTTTATTTGCCATATCAATCCCACCTTTACGCAAGTTTTTTATTTATCTTTATTATAGCGTATTTAACAAAAATTGGAAAGATTTATTTTGAATTTTCTAACATTTTTCCATAATATTGTAACTGTAAAAACTTCTTGTCCATTTATATCAAGATAATGCGTAGTATTTTAACGTAAGTCACGTAGTATTTTTTCAAAATATTCCGGCAATGGTGCAGAGATTTCCATGTATTCTCGGGTTCTTGGATGAATAAATCCAATGGTCATGGCGTGTAATGTCTGTCCCTGCAATTTATAGGGACTTTTTCCATTCGAATAAAGCGTGTCGCCTAATAATGGATGTCCAATACTTGCCATATGCACACGGATCTGGTGTGTTCTTCCGGTTTCTAACTTAAATTCCATGTAGGTATATTTGTCAAATCGCTCTAACACTTTATAGTGTGTGATCGCATCTTTTCCATTTTTTTCATTGATGGCCATTTTCTTGCGGTCGGTCGGGTGGCGGCCGATGGGCGCGTCGATCGTGCCCGCGTCATCTCGGATCCGGCCGCAGACGAGGCAGACGTAGGTCCTTGCCAGCGAATGGTCCTTGAGCTGCGCGGCG
>OIZO01000916.1_pt1 | contig 17459 bp, 15 predicted proteins | sample 1588551 | NCBI WGS metagenome assembly OIZO01 (sample SAMN03283271) | human gut metagenome | biome: human-associated habitat; material: feces | host: Homo sapiens | place: Peru | collected 2012 | reverse complement strand
CACTATTCTCCGAATTTATTTTACTCTTCTTCTCTACCTTTTGAACTGTTGCATACACAAGTATTCCATTCGTTACATCCGGGTCGTCTCCACTGTATTTTCGCACTGCACACGATACTTCTGACTTCTTACGCATGATATCTTCAAGCTCAAGATACAGTTCAATCCCCTTCGGTGTCAGCAATCTCACCTGACGGATTTCTTCACCTGACAGCAACATCTCTGTCGCCGCTTTTGCCGCTGCCGCCGCACAGCTTCCGGTCGTATAGCCCATCTGAAGCCCGGATCTGGTCTTCCCGATTTCTTTCATTAATACTCAATCCCTTTTCTCGCATAGATTCCCTGATCAAACGGATGTTTCACTTTCTTTATCTCTGATACATAATCTGCAAGTTCAATAAGTTTTTCATCCGGGTTCCGCCCTGTCAGTACAATCTCCAATTCTTTTGGTTTCTTCTCCAGGAACTCGATTGCTTCCTCCTTCGGAATCAGATCATACATATAAGCTGCCATGAACTCATCGATTACAAGCACATCATATCTTCCTGTAAGAATCTCTAATTCAATCGCTCTCCATAGCCGCAGATAAGTTTCTCTTACTTCCTGCTTTTCTTCTTCAGATAAATTTTTAAAAAAGCCATATGACTTTTCCAGATGAAGTACTTTAATCTGAGAAATATCATCGAGAATCGCTAGTTCTCCGGAAGATTCATTTTTTAAAAACCGGGTAAATAAAACCTTAAGTCCACTTCCTGCAGCACGGACCGCAAGTCCGATTGCCGCTGATGTTTTCCCTTTTCCATCTCCACAATAAATGTGTATCAATCCCTGTTCCATTTTCTCATCTCCTGTTCTGCTTCCTCTACCGACAAGCCTTCTTCTATCGGCCTTCCAATTACGAGAAGAACTGCACCTGCCTGCTCTGCTGCTTCAAGCTTTTCTGCAAATCCTCCATTCTTTCCGGATTCTTTTGTTACGAAATATTTTGCCTCTGTCTGATGAAGAAGTGCAAGATTCATTTCCCTGGAAAACGGGCCCTGCATTGCAATCAGATGCTTCCCTGAAAATCCGAGATCTATGCTCTGCATCACTGAAGGAAGTACGGAAAGTACTCTTGCATAGCACCGCTCTTTATAATTTGTCAAACGAGTATATTTATCCAGTTCTTTACTGCCTGTTGTTATCAGAATATTTCCCTGCGTCTGCTCGAGATAGTCCACGGCCTCTTCCACGCTATTCACACAGACTACAGAACTGTCACTCTTAGTAATCGCATTTGTTCTTTCACAAGCAAGCTTTTCTGACCTGACTGCCCTTGCTTCTGTCAAAAAATCTCTTAAACATCGTAAATACTCTATTCCGCTGTTTTTACATGCCCGCTGTATATTTTCCGTCACCATAACTGCAAACGGATGCGTCGCATCTATGACAAGCCCCACCTGCTCTTTTTCAAAGAATATTTCCATCTCCTGCTGATCCATACGTCCGTGGATCACTCGAAGTTCTGATTTCTTATGCTTCTCTTCTTGCAACTGCAGATCATTTTCCAATAGTTCTTCCCCATATTCTGTCGCAGCACTTACGATACAGGGAATTCCTTCTTTAACGGCGTATTCTGCCAGCTGTCGTCCCTCTGTCGTACCGGCAAAAATAAGAATATTTTTCTTCATCAAATCACCCACATTTACATTTATTTAATAAACTTATCGATTGCCTCGTCAAGAGCACGGATTGTCTCCATATCATTCTGCTCAATAGCTTCCACAATACAATGATCCAGATGATTCTTCAAAATCACTTTTCCTGTATTATTGATCGCAGAACGAACTGCCGCAAGCTGGATCAGCACTTCACTGCAATCCTCATCACGTTCCACCATTCGCTTCACAGCTTCAAGATGTCCAATTGCCCTGGACAGACGATTCATAACCTTCTTCTTTTCTTCTGCACTGTGTACATGACGGTGAACATGCCCTGAGCCTCCATGATCATGATGATGTACATGTGACTCTGCCACCCCATCTCCGTTATGATGCACGTGGGTATATTCTGTTCCGTCCTCACGGAAATGCGTATGCTCTTTCATAATCATCCATCGAACCCTTTCTTTTTACTCTGTCACTGATTATAAAGCAAAAACACGTTTTCTTCAACTTGTTCCGTATAAGTTACTTACTGTTCATACTGTGTGCGACCGGCAACCACAAAATTTTCTCTTGCATTTTTCCAAAAGCCGTGATATCTTAATATGCAAGACAAAGACGTCTGACAGAAAGGTAAGAGATTGCCTTTCTATCAGGCGTCTTTTTTGCATTATCAGATGAATTGGGAGGATTTAGAAAATGAACACCGGAAACACTGCTTTTATGATGATCTGCACTGCGCTTGTCTTCTTTATGACACCGGGACTTGCCTTCTTCTATGGCGGTCTTGTGCGGAGAAAAAATGTATGTAACACAATGATGGCCTGCGTTGCGATCATGGGACTATCTGTTCTTCTTTGGACCATGTTTGGCTATTCTCTTTCTTTTGGCGGCAATCACGCCGGAATTATCGGAGATTTCCGCTGGGCTTTTTTAAATGATGTCGGCTGGGAAGCCGGTCCGTATGCGGATACCATTCCGCATCTTGTATTTGCTGCATTCCAGATGATGTTTGCCATGATTACTCCGGCACTGATCACCGGTGCTGTGGTCGGAAGGATGAGATTTAAGGCATTATTCGCATTTATTGTACTGTGGTCTTTCCTCGTTTACTATCCGATGGCTCATATGGTCTGGGGTGAGGGCGGATTCCTTGCAGCAATCGGCTCCGTTGACTTTGCAGGCGGAAATGTAGTACACATCAGTTCCGGTGTCAGCGCCCTGGTTCTCGCAACATATCTTGGCAGAAGAAAAGGATACGAAAAAACATCTTACCGTATCCATAATATTCCTTTCGTTGTACTTGGAGCTTCCCTGCTCTGGTTCGGATGGTTTGGATTCAATGCAGGAAGTGCCCTGGCGGCAGATGGACTTGCAGCCCATGCATTTATGACAAGTGCAATTTCTTCCGCTGCTGCTCTTGTATCCTGGATGCTGATCGATGTAATCAAAGATGGAAAACCTACTCTGGTCGGTGCTTCTACCGGACTGGTTGTCGGTCTGGTTGCTATCACACCGGGAGCAGGCTTTGTTCCGATCTGGTCTTCCTATATCATTGGTGCACTGGTCAGCCCGATCTGCTACTTTACAATGAACTTCATTAAGCATAAACTGAAAATAGATGATGCACTGGACGCATTTGGCTGCCATGGAATCGGCGGTGTGTGGGGTGGAATCGCCACCGGACTTTTTGCAAAAACTTCTATTAACTCTGTTGCAAGATGGGACGGACTGGTCTTCGGTAATGTTCATCTCTTCGTTGCACAGGTATTAAGCATTATCATCACTGCGGCTGTTGCAGTTGTCGGTACTCTGATCTGCATTGGAATCATCCGTATCTTCACTCCACTGCGCGTAGATCAGAAGGAAGAGGCTCTTGGACTGGATATCTCCCAGCATGGTGAGAATGCATATCCGTCCTTTAACGGATTTGATTAACATGTTCTGTCCAAATTTATATATATCCATTAATACAGGAGGATTTTTAAAATGATGATTAAAGTAGAAGCTATCGTTCGGGAAGAGAAATTTGAGGATGTCAAGGCTGCCTTAAATGAAATAGAAGTCAATGGTATCACTGTCTCCCAGGTCATGGGATGTGGTGCACAGCGAGGTTATAAGGAGATTGTCCGTGGTTCTGAGATTGAGATTTTCATGCAGCCGAAAATCAAATTTGAAATTGTTGTCTCTTCCGAAGAATGGGAGAAAAAAACAATCGAAGCAATCCAGAAAGCTGCCTATACCGGTGAAGTCGGTGATGGTAAGATCTTCAGCTATGAAATCCGGAGTGCCATGAAGATCCGCACCCGTGAGACAGGATATGATGCACTCCAGTCAAAAGAACAGATACTTTAGTAGAAAAAAAGTTCCAGAATGTCGGAAAGATTCTGGAACTTTCTTTCGTTTTAAAATTGAAGTGTTACTTCTGTCTCTGTCAATGCCACCGTCATCTGCTCTCTTATGCACTTGGGACACAGCAGTTCTCCGTCAGCATCTGCTGTCCGTGCGGCTCTCTCACACACATTGTCAACACCTGTCACCTGTTTCACAAACCGTGATGTGGCTGATACCTCTGTAATCTTCTCTAACTGTTCTGCCGGATAAGTTGCAAACGGTACTTTATATTTCTGCGCATAGGCCAAAATCGCAGGTTCTTCTTTCTTAAGATCAATCGATGCAAGCTGTTTTAACTGCGTAGGTTCAAGTCCATACCCTTCCAGAACATCGTTTAGACCCTTTTCAAAAAGTTCTTTTGAAATCTGTTTTCTACAGCCTACTCCTGCCGTGATATTGATTGGATACAAAAGGAGAATGCATGGCTTACGCTCACATCCACATACGTTATTCCTGACATCTCCCCACAGAGAACCCGCTAGGGATTCCACGAACTGTCTCCCTTCTTCTGCGGTCTTTGTGATCACGATCACAGGATGTTCCTCTGCAAAGGAGTACAATTCTTCCTTTGAACCACAAAGTATAAGTTCTTTTAAACAGCTTTTCTGAAAATCTTCCTGTTCAAATACCAGTCCTTCACCGATCCACAGACCGACCTGCTTTCCATCCAGCACTGCTGCTGATATCTGCTTCGCTGCTTCGCGCTCTGTAAGATACAGGTGATTCTTCTTTGCAAAAACATCTACTGCAAATTTCCCCTGAACATCTGTCGCTGTTGTCTGTACCGGAACTGCGCCGGTCCATGTTGCAAGCTGACTGGAAAGTTCTACCGCGCCACCAAGATGTCCAGACAGGAGCGGGATCACATATCCTGCTTTTTCATCCATGACTACAACCGCTGAATCAGTAAATTTATCTTTTACATAAGGCGCAATATATCTCACTGCGATTCCAACTGCACCAATAAAAAGGAAGGATGTCTCTCCCCATCCTTCCCTGATCAGCTCTTTTGGATTGTCCGGAAACGGAAGAATGTCAGCGAATGCATATCCGGCAGGTGCATAGTTCTGACACGTAATCCCTTCGTTCCGGAACTGACTTCCAATTCTCTCACCAAGTCTTGTTCCTGCCTGTGTAAAACTTAATATAACAACCTTCACGTTCCATTCTCCCTTAAATCCTTGAAACTATTCTTCTGTCTCTTCTTTCACAGACTCTTCTACTGCATCCACTGCTTCTTCTGCGGCCTCAGTAACCGCCTCAACTGCTGCTTCCGCAGCCTCTGCAACGATCTCTTCTGCTTCCTCTGCCTCTTCTCTTACTTCCTGAGCCAGATCATCAGCTTCAAAGATGTCTTCTTCCTCTGTTACAGGTGATCCGCAGTATGGGCAGAAAGCCATATCTTTCGCAACCATCTTGCCACACCGTGTACACTCACACGCACCTTTGAGCCCTTCAATCTTATTCTCATACTCTTCTATGCTTTCCTTGCGGCTTGCAATTGCCTCGCACAGTCCCTTGGAAGCCTCATCCAGTTCTTCTCCATTCTCAAATCTGTCATAAATACTCTGACCAAGTTCCATCAGATCTTCTGCATTTCCTCTTGCAAGCTCTCTGATCTGCGCTTTTAATTTCTGTATCTCAATCGCATCTCCTGCCTTTGCTGTCACTGCCTCTGCTGTCTCGCTCAGACGTTTTCCTAAATCTTCAAAAAAATCTTTCATACTGAAATCTCCCTTCTTATCATTGCTGTATCATCTCAACCACCAGAAAGGTGATCTACAATTTCTCTTGGTCTTATTATATCGTATTCTTCCAGTTTTTGAAGTCATTTTCTATTATTTTTAGACTAATTTCATAAATAGAATCCTTCTTGCATATCCTTTCTACAACTCAACTCAGGAGTCATCTTATGAATGATCTTGAAACTTGCAGGGAACAGATACTCTCCGAAGATACACGCGACTTCATCAGTAATCCGCTGCGCACTCCACTGTTCAATGAACTTCTGAAAAAAGATCCATGTATCCAGGATGCCGGGCTTGGATATCAGTGCATTTATTTTTCCAAAGAACTTGTAGAACCAATCTCTCTGGCGCGTTTTTCTTATAATTCCATTCCGAATTGTTTTGCTCCTGTCGCTATGGAAACATTGAACCAGACCGGCATCCTTCCCGTACAGAACTATCCGGCACTTCAATTAAAAGGAAAAGGCGTTCTGATTGGATTTCTTGACAGCGGGATTGACTATCAAAACAAAGTTTTCCGCAATCTGGACGGTACCACGCGAATTGCGGCACTTTGGGATCAGACTATCCAAAGCGGAACTCCACCCAGAGACTTCTTCTACGGAAGTGAATACCGTAAGGAACAGATTGATCTGGCACTTTCTTCTGATTCCCCACTGTCACAGGTCCCTTCTGTCGATATCGACGGACATGGAACTTATATTGCCAGTCTCGCTGCCGGAAATGCTGACGCTGACGAACAGTTTCTGGGAGCCGCTCCGGAATCTACTCTCGCTGTTGTCAAATTAAAACAAGCGAAGCAATATCTGCGGGATTATTACTGCATCACGGAAACAGCCGTCTGCTATCAGGAAACAGATCTGATCCTTGGATTAAAATATCTGAATGATCTGGCAGATGAACTGGGGCTTCCACTTGTCATGTGTATCACTATAGGCTCTAATCTTGGCGGTCATGTCGGCACGCTTCCGCTTCCCGCATTACTTGGCAGCTACAGTCTGATGCCCGACCGGATTGCTGTGGTCGGCGCGGGAAATGAAGCAGACAAACGTCATCATTATTTCAATACGATCCAGTCAGAAAATGACCGTAAAACTGTAGAGATCCGGGTTGGTGAAAATGTATCCGGATTCACTTTAGAACTTTGGGTACTGATTCCCAATCTCTTCTCAATTTCAATTATTTCACCGTCCGGGGAAAATACATCCAAAATTCCATTTCATGTAGGCACAAGCGCAGACATTGATTTTCTCTTTGAAAAGACCCGCGTCTCTGTTGACTACCGGCTTCTGGTCGAAAAAGCAAACTCTGAACTCATCTTCTTCCGTTTCCGTACCCCGGCAGAAGGCATCTGGAAAATCATCGTAGAACCGACCCGCCTGATTAATGGTGATTTCCATATCTGGCTTCCTGTCACAGAATTTTTAGACGGAGAAGTCTATTTCCTTGAATCAGATCCTTACACGACTCTTACAAACCCGGCCAATGCCCCTAGTCCTCTGACGGTCTCCTATTACGACGGCAGCAATGGTGCAGTCGCCCAGGCATCCGGACGCGGCTATACAAGAACAAGATTTGAAAATCCTTCCATCACTGCTCCCGGGATTAATATCAAAGGAGCTCTTCCAGGAGACCGTTTTGCCGTGCGCAGCGGCTCCTGCGCCGCAGCTGCTATTACCGCCGGGGCAGTCGCACTTATGTTAGAATGGCAGCTCTATGAACGCAAAATGCCCGGCATCGACGTATTCCAGATCAAAAGCCTTCTTATTCTTGGAGCCATCCGACCAGACAGTATGGAATACCCTAACCGTGAGTGGGGATACGGACAATTAAACCTCTATAACACATTTGAGGTCATGAGACAGCTTTAACTGTCCCATGACCTCAAAGTTTCTACAATATCTTTTATCGATTCTTTTCTCTTTTGTTCTATCTGTTATCTTCTCGATTCTCATAGTAGCTTGTAACCTTCTTAGCATCTTCTACCTGTGTTGACGGTCCTGTTCCAGGAGCGAACACTACTTTCAGAAGAATCGGTGTGATGACTGTTGTAATAACAACCACTACGATAACCGGTCCTAAGATGGAAGAACTCATAAGTCCGAGTGCGGAACCTTTACTTGCTACGATCAAGGCAACCTCACCACGGGAGATCATTCCCACTCCGATTCGTTTCGCCTGATAATTCTTGTAACCACAAATCTTTGCACCAAGTCCACAGCCGACTATCTTAGTAAGAACTGCCACAACTGTAAGAACAACTGCGAACATAATGATGGATACTGACATCTGTGGAAGGTTTACCTTCAGACCGATACTTGCGAAAAATACCGGTGACAGAAGCAGGTAAGACAACGTATCAAACTTAGACTCCAGATAAGTAGATCTCTGTACGTTGGAAATAATTAATCCTGCGATATATGCACCTGTAATATCTGCAACACCGAAAACTTCTTCTGCGATAAATGCCATAAGCAGGCAGAATACAAATGCAATAATCGTATGACGATGCAGTTCCTTCTCAGCTCCGTCAACCCATTTCTTATACATCTTATAGAAAACAAATCCTACAACACCTGAAAATACGAAGAATCCCACGATTTTAATCAGAACCATTCCAATCTTTACAGAATCATCTGCAAGACTTGTAACGATTGTCAGTGCGATAATACCGAGAACATCATCAATGATCGCAGCACCAAGGATTGCATTTCCTGAACGGCTCTTCAATGCTCCTAATTCTTTCAATGTCTCTACTGTAATACTTACAGACGTTGCTGTAAGTACAACTCCAATAAAGACATTCTGAAGAACTACAGGGGATGACAGGTTACTTCCTGCCATGTTTGGCCGGTTAAAGAACCAGGAGACACCATAACCTCCGATCAGTGGAACGATCACACCACAAAGAGCAATAATAAAAGAAGCTTTTCCACTTGCTTTCAGCTCTTTGATATCCGTCTCCATACCTGCAGTGAACATCAGAACGATAACTCCGATTTCTGCAACTTCATGGATAAACGAAGTCTCTGCCAGAATTCCAAATCCTGCGGGTCCGAGGATCAATCCTGCCAAAAGCGCACCAACAACCTGTGGCATCTGTACTCGTCTTGTTAACAGTCCAAGTAATTTTGTAGATATAAGAATAATTGCTAAATCCAGTAAGTATCTGTATGTGTCCATTTTTCTCTCTTCCTTTTTGTGATTTTTTTAAACTAATTCCCCAATCAGTTTTCAGATTTTTGAACAAAACTTCTCTTTCTAAAATCTCACTTTATCCATCTAACCTCGGTACTGCCTGGCCTCTCAACTGAATAACCGGTCCGCCGGTACCTTCTATATAAGCTCTTGTAATTGTTACTTCTCCAATATTATCATCTTTCGGAATCTCATACATAATATCCAGCATAAATTCCTCAATGATCGCACGCAGTGCTCTGGCTCCGGTATCTTTTTCCATTGCCTTTTCTGCAATTGCTTCTAATGCGCTGTCATCAAACTCAAGCTTCACTTCATCTAATGCCAGCAGCTTCTGATACTGTTTTAAAATTGCATTTTTCGGCTCTTTTAAGATCTTGACAAGCATCTCTTTGTCGAGTCCCTTTAAGGTAAACACAATCGGGAGACGTCCTAAGAACTCCGGAATCATACCGAACTTTCTCAGGTCTTCAATTGTCACCTTAGGGAGCAGGTTTTCATCATGCTCTACCGTATCTTTCAATTCTGCGTTGAATCCCATAGAAGTCTTTTTCTGCAGACGCTCTTTGATGATCTCTTCCAGATCCGGGAACGCACCGCCACAGATAAACAGAATATTTTTCGTATTCACTGTTGTCAGCGGAACCATGGCATTCTTGCTGTTTGCTCCCACCGGAACCTCAACTTCACTGCCTTCTAAGAGCTTGAGCATTCCCTGCTGAACAGATTCACCACTCACATCTCTCTGACTGGAAGTCTTCTTCTTGGCGATCTTATCGATCTCGTCAATGAAAATAATTCCCTGCTCTGCACGTTCAACATCATTATCCGCAGCAGCAAGCAACTTGGAAACAACACTTTCAATATCATCACCGATGTAGCCTGCTTCTGTAAGAGATGTCGCATCTGTGATCGCCAGCGGCACATCCAGAAGCTTCGCCAGTGTCTTAACCAGATATGTCTTACCGCATCCAGTCGGTCCGATCATAAGCATATTCGATTTCTCTATCTCGATCTCATCCATCGTTCCGGTTGCCACACGTTTATAATGATTATATACCGCTACAGAGATTGCTTTCTTTGCATACTCCTGTCCGACAATATATTCATCCAGACGGGCTTTGATCTTATGAGGCGCAGGAATATTTTTAATATCCAGCTGTTTAAACTCTTTCGGTTTTTTCTTCTTCTGTTTGATCTTCTGTGCCTTTGGCTGCAGATTATCAAGATCGGAAAGGTTCAGAAATTGTACACCCGGAATGTTCATCATCTTGCTCAGATCCATCGAACTATTGTTCATCATATCAAAGCTTCTCTGCATACAGTCCGGACACACCGCGATATTATTCGGAAATTCAACCATCTTCCCCGTCACACTCTCCGGTCGATGACAGATGAAACAAACCCTCTCATATCCATCGTTGTCCTCTTTTTCAGAATGAGTAGAAGTTGTTACTTCTTTCTTTTCTTCCCTGCCAGTGTCCTGTCTCTTGTCTTCCTCTTTTGTCTCTTCTTCATCTACAATGATAAAATCATTCTCTGACATAGGCTCTCCTTTTCTATCGTATAAACATCGCATCCCCGAAACTGAAGAAACGATATCTTTCTTTCACTGCTTCCTCATACGCTGCCATCACATGCTCTTTTCCTGCCAGTGCAGAAACAAGCATAATCAACGTAGATTCTGGCAGATGGAAGTTTGTGATCAACGCATCCAGGATCTTGAACTGATAGCCCGGATAGATGAAAATCTCTGTCCAACCGCTACATTCTTTCAGCCTTCCATTCTCATCCGCTGCAGATTCAATCGTTCTGCAGCTTGTTGTTCCGACACAGATGACACGATGTCCTTCTTCTTTCGCATGGTTGATCTTCTGTGCAGATTCATCACTGATCATATAAAATTCAGAATGCATATGATGCTTTTCTACATCATCTACCTTCACCGGACGGAAAGTTCCAAGTCCGACATGAAGTGTAACCGGTGCGATCTCTACACCTTTTGCACGAATCTCTTCCAGAAGTTCCGGCGTAAAATGAAGTCCGGCCGTCGGTGCTGCCGCAGAACCTGAGTGTGCCGCATAGACAGTATTATATCTGTCCTTATCCTGAAGCTGATGAGTAATATACGGTGGAAGCGGCATCTGTCCTAACTGATCCAGAATCTCTTCAAAAATTCCTTCATACTCAAAATGGATCAGACGATTTCCTTCATCTACTACATCCATGACTTCGCCTACAAGCAGACCATCTCCAAAACTGATTCTTGCCCCCGGTCTTGCCTTTTTCCCAGGTTTTACCAGTGTCTCCCAGACATCATCTGCCCCACGTTTCAGAAGCAGCACTTCAATCTTCGCTCCGGTCTCTTCCTTTGCTCCGATCAGTCTGGCCGGGATAACCTTCGTATCATTGATAACCAGGCAGTCACCCGGATTCAGTTCGTCAATTATTTCACGAAATATATGATGCTCTGTCTTCCCTGTCTCTTTGTCAAGCATCATCAGGCGGGAGGAAGAGCGGTCCTCCAGAGGATCCTGTGCGATCAGTTCCTCCGGAAGATCATAATAAAAATCACTTGTTTTCAATGCTCTTACCCTCTCTTCTTACTTTCTCAGCTCAATGCCAAGCTCTTCCAAACCGGAAAGAATACGGTTCATTGCTGCTGTGATCTCAGCTTCTTCCAGTGTCTTATCCTTCGCACGGAATACGATAGAATAAGCAACTGACTTAAATCCGGCTTTGATCTGAGCACCTTCATAGATATCAAACAGGCTGTAGCTCTCTAAGTGAGCGCCACCTTTCTTCTCAATCACATCTTCAATCTGTCCGACAAGGATTTCTTTCGGAACAACCATACTGATATCTCTTGTCACTGCAGGATATTTTGCAATTCCTGTGTATTTTCTGTCAAATGTAGCATATGGAATGATCTCAGGCATATCAAGAACTGCAACATATGCACGCTCACCGATTCCATAAATATCAGCGACTTCCGGATGAACCTCTCCGAGATATCCAACTACTTTTCCGTCATAAATAATATTTGCCTGGCGTCCCGGGTGAAGGAATGACTTTCCTGCATTCGGATCGTATTTCTCTCTGCCCTTCATACCGATTTTCTCAAAGAACTCTTCCACTACACCTTTCATGTTGAAGAAATCTCCATCTCCATACATTCCAAGTGTAAACTGCATTCTCTCATCCGGAAGCTCTGTCAGTGGAAGCTCCTGCGGAATGTAAATATTACCCATCTCATACAGACGAACATTCTTGTTTCTTCTGTTATAGTTTGTTGCAAGAGAAGTCAGCATACCGTTTAAGGATGTTGTACGCATGATACTGTAATCTTCTCCAAGTGGATTCATAATGGAAATCGCATTGCGAAGCTTGGAATCTTCTGGAAGAAGAAGCTTGTCAAATACCTTCGGGCTCTCGAAGGAATAAGACATTCCCTGGCTGAATCCACAGAACTCAGCAATATCACTTGCAACCTGCTCAATACGAAGCTTGAACGGAAGCTTACCTGTTGTAGCCTCTCCAGACGGAAGTGTTGTCGGGATATTGTCATATCCGAAAAATCTTGCAACTTCCTCTGCAAGGTCAGCTAATCTGAACAGATCGTGACGGAATGTCGGTGCGATCACTTCTTTTGTCTCTGCATCGTAATCAAGATCGATTTTCTTGAAATATCCAAGCATATCTTCCTCAGAAATATTTGTTCCGAGCATGCGGTTGATCTTCTCTGCATCAAATGGAACACGTACAGGCTCTTTCTTCTTGCTGTATACGTCAATTGCTCCTCCGACAACTTCACCTGCTCCAAGCTCTTCTACAAGCTGGCAGGCACGGTTCAGTGCATCCATTGCGTTGTTCGGGTCAAGTCCCTTCTCAAACTTACCGGAAGCATCTGTACGAAGTCCGACACGTTTACTTGACTTACGGATATTTACTCCGTCAAAACAAGCTGCCTCAAAAAGCATTGTCTTCACGTTATCTGTAATCATGGAATTCTCTCCTCCCATGATTCCGGCGATTCCAACAGCCTTTTCTCCGTCACAGATCATCAGAACATCTTTGTCCATTGTTCTTTCCTGTCCATCCAGTGTAACGAACTTCTCTCCATCCTGTGCATTCTTAACTACGATCTGATGTCCTGCAAGTGTATCAAGATCATAAGCATGCATTGGCTGTCCGTACTCTTCCATTACATAGTTTGTAATATCAACCAGGTTGTTGATCGGACGGATTCCAACAGATGACAGTCTGCGCTGTAACCACTTTGGTGATGGTCCGATCTTAATATTCTTAACCGCTCTTGCGCAGTATCTGGAACACAGATCCTTATTCTCTACAGTCACCTTTACATAGTCATTGACATCCTCATCATTTCCTGTCTCTGTTACAACCGGTGGCTTGAATTCTTTGTTAAATGTAGCCGCTGCCTCACGTGCGATACCTACCACACTGTAGCAGTCTACACGGTTTGATGTGATCTCATACTCGAAAACAACATCATGAAGACCAAGAAGTTCTACTGCATCTGCTCCAACCTCTGTATCCTCCGGGAAAATGTAAATACCATTCTCCGGCTGTTCCGGATACATTTCCTTTGTAGAACCAAGTTCCTCGATAGAGCACATCATTCCGTAACTTGGAACTCCACGGAGTTTTCCTTTCTTGATCTTAATTCCACCGGCAACTCTCTGTCCCGGCTCATGTCCGCCTGCAACGCGTCCGCCGTCTAATACAACAGGAACTTTCGCTCCCTCGAACACATTTTTTGCACCTGTTACAATCTGAATAACCTCTGTACCGATATTCACCTGGCAAACTACCAGTTTGTCCGCATCCGGGTGTTTCTCAATTTTCTCAATCTGACCAACAACAATCTTGTCAAGGTCTGCATCCAGCTCCTCGAATCCTTCGACCTTTGTTCCTGTCAGAGTCATTGCATCTGTATATTCCTGCGCTGTCACGTCAAGATCCGGGACATACGCTTTGATCCATGATAATGAAGTATCCATTTTATATCTCCTTTTTTAGTTTAATTTCATCAAAGGGGCGGCTCTAAAATCCAACGGCTCTGCGCCGCTTGAAGATTTTATTGCGCTCGTTAGAACTGTTTCAGGAATCTGATGTCGTTCTCGTATAATAAACGCATATCGTCAATCTCGTATTTCAGAAGTGCGATACGCTCCAGTCCTACACCAAATGCGAATCCGTTGTACTCTTCCGGATCGATTCCGCACATCTCAAGAACGTGTGGATGAACCATACCACATCCAAGAATCTCAATCCATCCGGATCCTTTACAGAAACGACATCCCTTACCGCCACATTTGAAGCAGCTTACATCCACCTCAGCACTTGGCTCTGTAAATGGGAAATGGTGTGGACGGAATTTTGTCTTTGTATCCGGTCCAAAAAGTTCTTTTGCGAATACTTCCAGTGTTCCTTTCAGGTCAGCGAAGGAAATGTTCTTGTCGATCACAAGACCCTCGATCTGATGGAAGGACGGTGAATGTGTTGCGTCTACTTCGTCGGAACGGAATACACGTCCCGGTGCGATCATACGGATTGGAAGTTTTCCCTGTTCCATTACACGGGCCTGTACCGGAGATGTCTGTGTACGAAGTACGATATCCTTATTAATATAGAAAGTATCCTGCTCATCCTTTGCCGGATGATCTGCCGGAATGTTCAGCTTCTCAAAGTTGTACAGATCATACTCAACTTCCGGTCCTTCTACAACTTCATATCCCATACCTACGAAGATACGCTCTACTTCTTCCAGTGCAATTGTGTTCGGATGTCTATGTCCTACACTGTTTTTCTTAGATGGAAGTGTTACGTCGATCACTTCTGCTTTCAGCTTCTCCTCACGGATCGCTTTCTCCATTCTTGTCTTAGATTCCTCTAAGAGTTCCTCAATTGCTGCTCTTGTATCATTCACAAGCTGTCCAACCTTCGGACGTTCCTCCGGTGCAACATCTTTCATTCCTTTTAATACGGCTGTCAGTTCACCTTTTTTACCAAGAAACTTTACACGCACGTCATTGAGTTTCTCCGGAACGTCAGCCTCCTGAATTCTTGCGACTGCTTCCGCTTTAATCTGTTCCAGTCTTTCTTTCATCGTTTTCTCCTTTCTTAACTCACTTATCAGGGACGAACGTTTTCATAAAGAAAGACCTCATCCCAAAAGGGACGAGGTCTGAATCACTCGCGGTACCACCCTGATTCCTGTAATTCTATCTACAGGCACTCTAAATTGTGTAACGTACAACATACGACATTCTCTACTTTTTCACATCCGGACATATCCGTTCTCCTGACTGTCCCTTAGATGCTTCCTTTCAAAAATGCAGCTCACGTGTGAATTTCAATCGCTATCTGAACTTAAGAGAACTTTCAGCCGATGATTCTCTCTCTCTGCAAGAAAACAGGTCTCTACTGTGCACGATCTTCGCTTTTCAAATCTAATAAACTTTTCATATTCTAAGTGAATTTACCAGTCTATTTTAACACAGCATTTCTTTTTGTCAAGTCTAAATGAACTCCTATTATAGTGTACAATTTTTGTTTGATAAAAAGAAAATTGCCAAAAGCATCTGTTTAGACACTTCTGGCAATTATGTATTATCTTAATTTAAATCAAGACAATTCTTATTATCTACGTGTAAATCTCTTTCTGAAAATAACAGTAACAATTGCAGCACCACAAATAGCCATTACAAAAACATTCATTGCGATATTAGCTGTATCTCCTGTCTTAGGAGCTTCTGTCTTTGTTGTTTTCTTATCTGCTGTATCTACTTTCTTGTTTGTGTTGTCATTTGTTTTGTTATTATCCTTTTCTACAGCTGGTTTTACCGGAGTTGGATTTACAGGTGTAACCGGAACTTCAGGATCAACTGGATCTACTGGTTCAACTGGATCTACCGGCTCAACTGGATCTACCGGTTCAACTGGATCAACCGGATCCGGAGTCGGCTCTGGATCTGGAGTTGGCTCCGGATCTGGAGTTGGTTCTGGATCTGGAGTTGGTTCTGGATCTACAGTCGGAATCTTTTCTACGATCATAATGCGTACACGCAGTGTGCCATAAGCTACTTTAATCTTTGTCATCTGTGGTACACATGATACGAGCTGATATCCTTCTGGCAGCTGGAAATCTGTTCCAAGTTCAAATGTCTTTAATACACCCTCGCCTTCTGCAGCTGACTCTTTTACTGTTGTGCTTCCAACATACTCACCTTTTACTGTTGCAAATGTCACATTCAAAACGGCCTCTGCTGTTTCTGCCGGAATAGACTCTACATCCATTGTATGTTCAGATGTCACTCCAAGCGGTACGTCAACATTTGTCGTCTGGTCCTCACTTGTTTCAGCAGCAAAAACATTCAGCGAATTAACCAGTAACATCGCTAATGTAAGGCTTGAAATAAGGAGTTTTTTCATATTCTTTTTCATAACAAATCTTTCCTTCCTTTCTTAATTATGAGTATAAGTCTCTTTTGTATGACTTCTAACCTCCCTTCTTATAAATTATCGCAAAAACCATTTTAATTATAAAAAACAATTTTTACTATTTCAAAAATCTTTCGATATAATATATGGAGACACTCATCACATCAAAAGACTTCTGACTTCCATCTTGTATCTGAGAGGCTATACCGCTAATAACATCAATTATGTCTATTATCTACCGAATCTTTACATTGCGGCATATTCATACGCTTGTAGTATACGCCTTAAATATTCTTCTGTCAATTATTTGTGTACTTTTTGTGTTTTTCTTATTTTCTGCTTTTAACCCCTTCTAAAATTGCATTGATTTCTCCCCCAAGCAGAATAATATACATACACGTATATAACCACAACATAACAAGAATGATCGTCGTAAAACTTCCATACATATTAGTGAATCCTTTAAAAATATCCAAATAGATGGAAAAGATAAAGGAAAGTGCCATCCACCCGCAGGCAGTAAAGAAAGCTCCCGGAAGCTGTTTCCGAAGTGTAGTCTTCCCTGCTGCTCCACGGTTCGGAAGGAACTTATATACCAAATCCCAGAAAAATGTCAACAACGGAAGCGTAAAATAAATACGCAGCTGAACAACCTTGTGAATCACCTTGCTTAAAAATGGTGCATGTTCATAAACGATCACACTGATACTGTTACCGAACACGGAAAGTACCAGTGAAAGCATGATTGCCACAAGGAACAAAAATGTATAAAGGCATGCTCTTGCACGCAGATAAAAATAATTTCTTGTCTCTGTATTTTCATAAATGCAGTTCAATCCATAGGTTACTGAAAGTACACCCTTTCCAGCTGACCACAATGCAACTAAAATCGTCACAGGGATGATTGAACTAGATGTCATATATACCTGATTCACAATACTTTCAATCATTGGACTGACTGTGGATGGAAATACCGGAAGTACAGCCTCCATCACATCCGCTTTCGTCA
>OIZO01000914.1_pt1 | contig 17484 bp, 18 predicted proteins | sample 1588551 | NCBI WGS metagenome assembly OIZO01 (sample SAMN03283271) | human gut metagenome | biome: human-associated habitat; material: feces | host: Homo sapiens | place: Peru | collected 2012 | reverse complement strand
TGTTTTCTCATTTTCTTTTGTTTCCTCCTATTTTTACTTTAGTATTTCCAACAAATATTTAAAATATCAAACAATTTTATGTTTATAAGTTGTTACTTTATTTTACAAAATTATTTTAACAATACTTTACTTGTCAGTCAATACTTTTTTACATTTTTATAACTCACTTTTAATATATAGAAATACCCAAAAGTTACTTATTCCTTTTGGGTATATTTTTTTATAAAATTACTTTAAATGTTGTTACTCCATCTTTGCAGTCTACTCCTATTTTTCCGTTATATCCTTCTACAACTATTGATTTTGCGATTGCAAGTCCTAGACCATATCTTTTTTCTTTTCTATTTCTAGATTTATCTACTCTATAAAATCTTTCAAATATTTTTTCTCTTTCTTCTTTTGGAATTTCTTTTCCTTCGTTTGATACTTGTAATACTGTAGTTCCTTTTTCTTTATTTAACTCAACAACTATTTTTCCGTTTTCTTTTGTATGCATAATTGCATTTTCTATTAATACAGATAATACTTGTTTTATATCTTCTTTGTTTCCGTTAAAACTAACATTTTCGTCTATTTTGTCTTCTATTTTTACTTTTCTTTCATATGCCATGCTTTCAAACATTGAAGCCGTCATTTTTACTTCTTGTGTTAAGTCAAAGTTTTCTTTTTCTTTTAATTCTTTTACATTTTCGACTTTTGCTAAGAATAATAAATTGTTAATTAATTTATCCATACTAGCAATTTCACTTTGTATATATTCCATCCATTTAGATTTTCCAATATTGCTTTCTAAAACATCTGCATTTGCTTCTATTACTGCAAGTGGCGTTTTTAGTTCATGTGATGCGTCTGATATGAACCTTTTTTGACCTTCCATCGTTTCTTTTACTGGTTTTACTATCATATTTGATACTTTCTTTGATATTGCATATGCTATTATAATCGAAATTATAGAACCTGAAATTGCATAAATGTAAATAAATTTTATTCTTGTTACTACACTCTCATCCTCCATTAATATAATAGTAGCTCTTTCATCTTTCATTTTAGATGTTCTTACTTTATAAACATAGTTCCCTACTATTCCTTTTTCTTTATTTTGTTTGTATGCTTTATACACATATCGCTCTATATCTTCATTTTTGTTTCCTATACTATCTACAATTTTTCCATTTTCTATCATATATGTATATGTTTCTGATAAATCTATTTCCATTCTGTTGTCATCATTGTTAGTTTGTGTTCTTTCGTCATTTAGCATCTTAAAAAAATTGTCAAACCTATCAAGCATTGATGTCGCTGCATTTATTGTATTATTGTAATTAAGTATTGCAAACAAAATTATTACTCCCAAAATAATGGTTGATATTGATACCATAAGGATCCAAAATACTTTTGATTCTAATTTCTTTATCATTTTGATTCCTCCTATATTTCTAATTTATAACCTATTCCTCTAATTGCTTTTATTTTTACATTTGTTTTTAATATTTTAAATTTTCTACGTATAAATGTTATATATACTTCAACATTGTTGTATTCCGCTTCACTATCATAACCCCAAATTTTATTTGCTAGAACTTCTCTATCTACGACTTGTCCTTTATTTACCATTAATAATTGCAATAATTCTAATTCTTTACCATTTATTACAATAGAATTTTCATTACAACTTATTTGGCAAGTATCTAAATTTAATGTTAAATCTCCAAACTCTAATTTATTTATACTATCAACATCATTTGTTCTTTTTAAAATATTTTTTATCCTAGCTAAAAGCTCTCTCGTATGAAATGGCTTTGTTATATAGTCGTCTGCTCCATTTTCTAGGCCTTGCAATTTGTCGTTCATTTGAGATTTTGCAGTAAGCATAATTACAGGTGTTTTTATTTTTTCTCGTTTTATTGATTGTAAAATTTCAAATCCATCTTTACCAGGAAGCATTATATCTAATAATATTAAATCATATATTCCTGTTAAAGCCTCATTTTCTCCATCTATTCCATCTGTTACTATATCTACATTAAAGTTTTCTTTTTTCAAAGTTTCTGAAATTGCATCAGCTAGTGGATATTCATCTTCTATAATTAAAATGCGCATACATACACCTCCTGTATTTTTTATAAAAGTATAGCAAACTTTTATTGAAGTATTATTGAAATGTATTATATCAGAAAATGTATTTTTTTACAAAATTTATACATACTATAATAAAATAATTTTATGGAGGATTTTATAATGAAAAATGAAAATTTAAATATTTTAGATGAAGTAAACAAAGGTGCAACTATGGGAATGGACGCAATTTCTTATATTAGCGAAAAAGTAAAAGATGATACTTTTAAAAAGGTGTTAGATGGTGAATACAATAAATATAAAGATATTTCAAGAAGAGTAAATAATATTTATTCAAATTACACAGATGAAAAAGAACCTCATGAGACAAATGGCATGACCAAAATGATGACATGGTATGGCATACAAATGAAAACTATGACTGACGATACTACTTCTAAATTATCTGAACTTTTAATGCAAGGAACTAATATGGGAATTATTGAAGGAAGACGTTTAATAAATCAAAATCCTGATGCTGATAAAGATGTAAAAGGTATTTTAGATGATTTTGTTACTATGCAAGAAGATAGTGTTGAAACTTTAAAAAAATATTTGTAATTTTTTATTTTGCTTGCACTTTTTAATGTTTATTATTATAATAAATTGTAATTAATAGTTAGGAGTTTTATTATGGAGCATTGGAGTGTAGAAGATTATAAAAATTATACTGATAGTAGTAAAAAAAGAAAAAGTAAATATAGATCAAATAAAGTCTCTGTTGATGGTCATACTTTTGATAGTCAAAAGGAAGCCACTTATTATAATGAATTAAAATTACGTTTGCAAGCTAAAGAAATAAATGGTTTTTGCCTTCAACCTACTTTTATGCTAGCACCTAGTCTAAAATATAAAGCTGACTTTATTGTTTTTCATAAAGATGGTTCTAGTGAAGTTATAGATGTAAAAGGCTTTAAAACAAAAGAATATATTGCAAAGAAAAAAGTGTTTGAAGATAAATTTAATTTGAAAATAACAGAAATAGAATAAATTATTTAAAAAATAAAAAACTTCAAATTTAAATCCCTCATATTAGATATTTTCTCTAATTATGAGGGATTATTTTATATTATAATTCAAATATATTTGCTTTTAATACTATTTTTGAAATTTTAGTTTTTTCACTTAATGGAATATTCCAATTGCTAGCTAAAATAGATTTGCCTTTTTTATACTCTTTTGAAGGCTCACCTGCTATTTTATTTAATTGCCTTTGAAGTTCTACTTTGTTTGTATATATGCTTAAAACATTTTCTTCATATAGCACATTTATTGTTGTTTCTTCTTCGGCTTTATTAGGTTCTTTGTATACTTTAACCTCTTTTACTTTCTTTTCTTCTTTTTTCATTTTCAACATCCTTTTTTATTTGGTAGCTATATAATATCATAAAACAAAATATTTTTCTACTCATTTTTCTAAACATTGTCCCAAATTGAGAAAAAGTAGTAATTGGGAACTGTCCCTAATTGTGACTTTTTCTTATTTTTGCTATAAAGAAACCTTCATAAAGCTCGGTTGGCATTACGCAAAGTGTTCCATCTATTTTTGTTGGTAATAATGTTAATTCTTCTTTTCCTTCAAATTCTATTGGTACTATTTCTACTTTATTATTTTTTAATATTTTACTTACTATCTCCTCGTTTTCCACATTTAAAATAGAGCATGTTGAATATACCATTTCTTGACCTTGTTTTAATATTTTTATTGCTTTGCTTAACAATTCTAATTGTGCTTTTTGTGATTTTTCTATTAGTTTTTCTGTAAATGTTTTTTCTAAATTTACATCTTCAACATTTAAGGTTCCACTACCACTACATGGTGCGTCTAAAAGTATGTTATCAAATGAGAAGAAATCATTTATTCTTCTACTATCTTCTTGCATTATATATACAGATGTTGCTCCCTGTTTTTCTATGTTGTATTTTAACTTTTCTATTCTTATTTTGTTTAGCTCACATGCTGTTATATTTGCATTATTGTTTGTTAAACTAGCAAGCTCTGTAGTTTTTCCACCTGGTGCTGCACACATATCTAAAATGTCTGTATTTTCTTTTGGCTCTAGTACTATAGGTGGTAACATTGAAGATAAACTTTGAAGATAAATTTCGCCATTTTTATAAATTTCTAATTCTTTTAAAGTATCTTCTCTTACATTTTTTACTATATATGCAACATCACTCCAAGAAACTTTTTCAAATTCTATATTATTATTTTTTAGTACTTTTTCTACTTTTTCTATACTTGTTTTTAAAGTATTTACTCTAAAAGTTACCATTCTCTTTTTAGAATATCCTTCTAATATTTTACTTGTTATTTCTTCTCCATATTGCTGGTTTAACATTTCTATCAAAAACTTTGGTACTATCTCTTCTTTATTTTTCATTGTTTTCAATACTTCCTTTTTTATTAAAATTATTTATAAATTGTATCTATTATGCTAGCTTATCGTTTTATTCTTTCTATAATACTCTTTTTTCTTTTTGTATTTCCGTAACACTATTACTTAATACTATAGTTCCAATAATAGATATAATTATAAATATAAAAATTATTTTCAAATTATTTAAATTGTGTGAAAATCCAACAAATATTAATAATAAAGTATAGCCTAATATTCTTCCAATATTTAAAAATAATTCTCTAAACATAAAATACTCTGTATTGTATTTATCTTTATATTCTTTCTTATTAGAATAATTAAATAAATTGACTTCTGTAATTTTTAATATAATATTCATAAAAATGTAATAACTAATATTGTATAAAATAATGGAATTCATATTTATATTGTTCATTACTAAAGCAAAAGTAATAAATAGAAATCCTAAAGAAAAAACTAATATAATCTTTTTATATTTTTCCTTATAAAATTTGGCAAATGCATACATTGTTAAAATAGAACATAATGAAAGTAATGATGATATCCAACCTAATTCAAATTCATTCTTTGTATTATATATAATTAATAACGATACAACTAAACTCATAACTCCATATCTATTTATACCTTTTAAAAATTCAATAGCATACAATTTTTTTAATGTTTTATCCTTTTTCAATTTACTAACAAACTCTTTTATTTTTATATTCGATGTTTGTATATTTTTATTTTTTATATTAAAAGTATTTAAAATTTTAATAATTGAAAATATTAATATTAAAATTGCAGCTACTTGATATGATTTTAAAGTTATATAAGCACCTAATATTATAGGAACAACAAAGCTTATTATTTCTGTAAAAACAGAAACTAATCCTATATATTTTGTTCTTTCTTTTTGCAGAACACTTTCTGACTCCATCATATTTAATGGAAATCCTGTAGTAGCTGTAGAAATACCATACATTATACCAATTATATATACAAAATTAATTATTTTATCTCCCATTACAATTATCATAAAAATATATAATGATTTTATAATAGTTCCAAATCTATATAATTTAATTTTATCTTTCTTTTTGATATAGTTAGCAACAATAAATGCACCTATTGTTGCTACTATCCATCCAACTATATTATAAATTGATAAATATAAAATATTTTGTTCTGTAATTTTATAAAAATATGCTGCTAAAAACACATCTAAAAATATACTTATGACTTTTCCTATTGTTTGATCTATAATAAGTGTTTTAGCAGGTTTGGAAAGTCTATTACTTTGTTTTTTATTAATAATACCTGTGTTTTTTAATTCTTTATCGTGTTCTACATATTCTTTCAATAATTCTTTATTAGAATTTGATGTTACATTATCTATATCTATTCCTATTTTCATTAATTGCTCCTTATTATTCACTATTTATATTTACTATCATATCATATTAATATAAATAAGAAAAGAGGAATATATATGAATGATTTTATTTATCCATATGGATATCAAAATTACTGCATTAGTATGAATGAAGTTAATTTAATTAAAAGAATGAATCTAGTTTGGGAACAGCATATAATGTGGACTCGTATGTTGTTAATTAGTATTGCTGAAAACCTAAAAGATTTTAGTGCTACTGAAGCACGTTTATTACAAAATCCTAGAGATATTGCTAACGTTTTTGAAAGATTTTATGGTAAAAATGTAGCTAATGTTATTGAAAAGCTAATAACTGAACATCTAGCAATAGGAGAAAAATTAATTTTTGCACTTAAAAATAAAGATCAAAAATCTGCATCAAACTTAAATGCTAAGTGTTATAAAAATGCTGATGAAATTGCTGAGGCATTTAGTAATTTTAATCCTTTTTATAAAAGAAGTGATGTTCAAGCAATGATGTATGAGCATTTAAGGTTAACTTCAAATGAAGTTGAAGAACGTTTAGCTGGAAATTATGTAGCTGATATTAAAGCTTTTGATGAAGTTCAAATAGAAGTTTTAGGCATGGCTCAATATTTTGTAGACGGAATAGTGTGTCAATTTCCAGATTTATTTTAAAGGACATTTGGGGACGGGGCACTTTTGTCCTTTACATAACTTCATTTTTTTTACTTACAAAATAAATTCCTAGTGTTATATATGATAATATTGCTAAACCAAAAGTAATTTTTATAACATTATCATTTTCAGACAAAACTGTATATGATAGTATTGGCAAAATCGCTGTTACAATTCCTTCTATAAATCTTTCAAAAGTAACATATGATGTCTGTAATTTATCTTTTGAAGCCTCATATATAGCAACGTTATCAAATATTTCATAAGCTCCATTCCCCATTCCTAGTAATAAATAAATTATTGGTAATATATATATTAATATTTCATTTGATGCTATAAATAAACTTGAAAAAGCAAATATAAATATCATACACATTGGTAAAATAACCTTTTTCCAATTCCTACTATTTGCTTTTCTTGACCAGAACTTACTCGATATTGCTTCAGATAAATTTATTATGATATTTAACAAACTATAATAAATATAATTTATATTTAAATATCTAAGTAAGAAAACATTTAAATACATTATACCTATTCCATTTGCAAATCTATTTATTCCACATGTTATAATTATCTTTCTAAATTTTTTATCTGTTGCTGGAATTTTTATTGTATCCTTTATTGTTACTTTATCTTCTTTTATAAGTGGCTTATATGTATTAATTCGTATTGTTATATCTATAAATGCAATTAAAAATACAATTGAAAATAAAATCATATATCCATATAACTCATGTCCATTTTGTGTGAATTTATCAAGAATAATTCCCATAATTAAGCTAAATAATAAAACTACGGTATTTTTATACATATTTTTCGTTGCTGCAAACTTAGTTCTGTCTTCTTTTTTTAATAAAGACATTCTCCAATTAACAAAAGTTATATATCCCATCTCTCCTGTAATTGCATATATTGAAGCAAATATAAAGAACAATATAGTTCGTATGTTTACATCTCTTGATATAAACGGAATAATTGCGAAGCATACTGATGCCAGTCTGTATATTGAATAATTTGTTAATACAACTTTTTTTGATTGTCCTATTCGTGAAAATAATGGTGCTGCAAATATTTGTAAAATATTCGTTATTGTATCTAAAACGGCATAAATTCCAATTGCCAAGTCTGACAAACCTAAATATACAGCAAAAGCTGATATAAACGATGTGCTAGCTATTTTATTGTTTGCATTATCTAGTACTGATGAAGTTAAGTATTTTTTGTATTCCTTTTTATAGTTCATTTTTTCTCCTATTTTATTTCTAGCCTTTCATTGCAAAAATGTAGTTTCTCTATAATATCTTGTCCTATATGTTTATTTGCAATTTCTATAGCCTTTTCACAATTCATAATTTGATATTTAAAGTGAGCATCTACCCCATATAATACCTTTAAATTTTTATACTCTGAAGCTATTTTCCAAAATTCTTTACAAGGATACACTATATTTTCTCTTTTTCCTATTATATAGTCATTAGGATGAGACAAATTAATTTCTATTGGTATTTCATATTTTTCTGCTGTACTACAAATTATATGTGCAACTTTTTCATCTGCTTCTTTAAATTTTTCTCTACTTAGCATATATACATCCGGATGTGCTATTATATCTGGTATATTTTTTTCAATTGCTATTTTTATATATTCTGCATATTTTAAAGTATCCTCATCTGTAAATTCTTGTCTTCTTAAAAGTTTAATATCATTATTTTCATCATATATAAAATGCTGTCCTAGAATTATCTTATCTGTTTCATTTTTTAATTCAAATAAATTTTCTTCTTGTCCTGGTAAATACTCAACTTCAAAACCAGTCTCTATTTCTATTTTATCTTTATACTTTTCTTTTAAAGATTTTATACTATTTAAATATTCATTTTTTTCACTATATTTCATTCTCATATTTTTTCTATGATCTATTTCTTCTTTTTCAGGGCAATGGTCCGTAAATGCTATCTTTGTAAAACCTTTTTGTATAAATAGTTTTACAAAATCTTCATCTGTCATATCATCGTCAGCATGTCCACATCTTCTTGTATGTGTATGGTAGTTAAATTTTTGCATAATTTTTCTCCTTTTTATTTATCTGTTTATTTTTACTTTTTTTATATTTATTAATAAAATTACTTCAAAAATTCATCATCTATTATTACTTTACTATTTTCTATTTTTGCATTTACTCCAATTGGAATTATACTATTAACAATTTTATGACCGAAATCATTACATTTAATAATTGGAAAACTATATTCTTTAGTATATTCAAGCAATATATCTTCCATTTGTGGATATATATTTCCATCTTTTTGTAAGTCATAATTATAGCCAATTACAACACCATTTATTTTATCAAATATACCATATTGTTTTAAATGAGCCAATCTTCTTTGGCACTCATTTGGTGATGTTTTATAACTCTCAATAAATAAAACATTATTGTCCATATTTGGTAAATATTCTGTTCCAAGTAGATGCATCATACAACCTAAATTTGTTCCAATGCTTTTTCCTGAAGCAATGCCATTTCTTATAACTTCTTTATTTCCATTATTAAATTTATCTAACTTTTTATTTATAAAAGCATCTTCAAATACTTTATACTGTTCTTCAGAGTTTCTATCTCCAAATGACATAAAATTTGGTCCACTAAATGTAATTAACCCTGTTTTTTTATAAATTGTTTGAAGTAGTATGGTTATATCGCTATATCCAACCAATATTTTTGGATGTTTTCTTATTTCTTCATAATCTAATAAATCTATAAATGTATTGCATGTTTGTCCACCTTCTAAACATATTATCGCTTTCACTTCATCATCTAAAAACATATTCATAAAATCTTCTGCTTTTTGTTCTCTTGTTCCACAAGAGCCATAGTAATCTTCTTCTACATATTTTCCAAATTTGAGTTTAAAATTTTTGCTTTTCCAAAATTGCTTTGCATTGACAAAGTCATTATACCTATTATTTAAAGCCAAACTATTTGATACACCTACTATTCCGATGGTATCTCCATAATTTAATTTATCTGCTAACATAGTTTCTCCTCCAACATTCTTTACTCTTCAAATTTTTCTATATATTTCAATACAAATCAATAGCAAATAAATTATATATTTATCTTTTCATTTTTTCTATTAGATCACTTACACTATTTATTTCTTCTATAGCAACATTTTTCAATTCTTTAACAGATTCTTTCATAGCATAGCCATTATAATCTTTTACCATTTTTATATCACTATAACCATCACCCATTGTATAAATTTCTTCTTGTCTAATTTCAAGTTTTTTTGACAATAATTTTATTGCTTTAGATTTATTAGTATTTTTAGATATTATTTCAATTGAATTTCCACTAACATAATAAATATTTAATACATCTCCATATTTTTTTTCTAATTTTCTTTGAATTTCATTTGAATATTCTAAATTACCATATTTAACATGAATTTTAGTCAAATTTTTATGTTCAAAATACACTCTACTTTCTAATAATCTACAACAAAAATGCTTTTCTGCATTTTCTAAATATAAATCGGATTTTAAGTTATTTAAGATTTCATTTGGTATTGTTTCATTAAAGATGATATTATCGTTTTTATCTAATATTGTTGTTCCATGGTTTATAATAATATAATCATATTCAATATCATATTGTTGTTTCTTTTTTATAAAATCATAATAGCTTCTACCAGTTGCTATAGCAAATATGTTTCCTTGGTTTCTAAATTCATTTACTGCTATCTTATTTTTTTCTATATCTTCATCATTTATATAAAATGTTTGATCATAATCACTCACTAATAACTTCTTCATATTTCGCCTTTCTTTATTACAGCTACTAATTTTTTCTTAAATATATTATATAATAAGCTTAACTACTAACACTCATCTTTTTAGCATTCTCATCTTCTTTAAATCCAAAATTTTCATACATTTTCATTGCAATAGGATTTTTAGTACTTAGTTTAAATCTTGTTATTTCCATTTGCTTTCCTAATTCTATGCAATTTTGAAATACTTGCTTTTGATATCCTTTACTTCTATATTCATCTTTTGTATATACACAAGTAATATACCCTACTTTGCAACTTAAATCATCTGCCTGTGGAAAATATTTAAAAATACTAAGTCCACAAATTGATACTAATTTATCATCAATATATGTTCCGTACATAAATAAATCTTTATCTAAGTTTTCATTCATAAACTCTCTAGTTTTATCAATTAAAATTTGTTCATCTATTCCTAAATTATTTTCAAAATCCACTTTTTGTAATGCTATTCTTAATGGTATTATTTCTTCTATATTTTCTTTATTTAATCTCTTTACTTCCATGTTTTTTCTCCCTTTTTCTTAAATATATCATATAATAAGCTAAAATTATTTGGAATACCATAAATAAAGCAGATAATCCAAACATATATCGTAATCCTTTTTCATACATTAGACCACACAAAAATACTCCTATTGCCTCTCCAAAAAATCTAGTTATATGACATATATTTGAAAAGCTTAATTGATATTTATTTTCCAATCTATTAATGTATACAGCATCACAGATATTTTCATATGCAGTTGAAATAAATATAGACCAAGTAATTGCAATTAATGTAATTGCTATATTATTTGATATAAATGCTACTATATATCCTAAAAATCTTATTCCAAATTTTATAGTTATTGTTAGATAATCATTTTTAGGTGTTAAATATTTTAATGCTATAATTCCAAATATATCTGCCAAAAGACCAATTACTAATAAATAATTAGTTGCTACATTATCGCTAAAATTAAAATAATTTGTTAGTGTTAGCATTTTTAATCCAAGCGCTGTTGACATTGCAATTGTTCCAATAAGATTATAAATTAAATACAATATTAAAAGTCTATCTTTAAAAATATATTTTGAAGATATTTCTTCGTGTTTATCATTATCTGTTGCTCTATTTACTTTTATATTAAGCAATATAAATAGTGAGAACATTAAAAATACATTTGCTATAAATAAGCAAACATTATAATTTATAATTAATCTCGCAATACTTTTGCCTATAAATACTCCACCAAATAAAATTCCAACATCTCTAAATAAATACTCTGTTAATCTTCTTTTGCTATAGATTGTTCCTGTTTTTACAATTGTAGTTATTAATGGATATATACTTGTGATTATTATGTATTCTGTTACAATATCTATTATTATAGATAATTTAATTTGTCCTACAGAGCTTGTATTATTTAGAAAGCATAGCCAAAACATATTTATAAATTTTACTAATAAAACTATTACTAATGTATTTTTTAGTTTATCTAATTTTACGTATTTTCCAATTAATCCAATAATTACAACACTTATTAAAGTTCCTATACTTAATATATTACTTATATTTGTAACGGCAAAATTATTATCTTGTAACCATAGTTGTCTGAAGTTTCCCCATAATCCAACTGATATGCTGAAAAATGCTAACATTATTAGTATTTGATTTTCATTTTTTATCTTTTTCATTCGTTACTCCATTTCATTTATGTAGTTATATATTTCATTCCAATCTTTTAATTGTTTAATTTTATCATAATTATAAGTTTTATCAGTTATCATAATTGTATGTATTCCAGCATTTTGAACACTTAAACAATTATTAAGTTGATCATCTATAAACAAATCAATTTTTTCATTTTTACATACAGATGATTTTTCTCTAGCATTTACAATTAATTTATCATAATAGATTTTATTTTTATCAAGCCAATCTTTACTTAATTTATATGGATCGTCATGAAATTCTGAGTCTCTAGCTGTAATGATATATATTTCATGACCTTTTTCTTTTAATTTATCTATTGCTTCTTTTGCATTCTCTCTTGGGTTTGCACTGTTAGTAATATTTTCTTGAATATCTTTTAAGAAATATTTTAATTCTTCATACGTAAATTGAAACTTTTTTCTATATGTGTCTCCATCATTTTTTATGTCTTCTATTGGATTATCATAATTATCAATTTTCTTTCCTAAACTAATTGCATATTCAAATGCTGCCTTATTTAATTCTTTTTTTATTTCAGTTAACGTATTGTCTATATCAATTCCTATTTTCATTAGTTGCTCCTTATTATACACATTTTATAAATTTCTACATTTATTTTATGATTTAGGCATATCTTAACATAAGGAAACAAATTTTGCAATAATTTCAATATTATGTTTTTATTTCACACAAAATTTTTATATTAAATTACAACAGTATAAATTACCAAAAAAAAGAATAAGTATTAAAACTTATTCTTCTACCTCTTCAAATTGGCTATTGTATAAATCTGCATAGAATCCGCCTTTTGCTAGAAGTTCTTCGTGTGTTCCTTGCTCTACTATATCTCCGTGGTTCATAACTAAAATTAAATCCGCATTTTTTATAGTTGATAATCTATGTGCAATTATGAAGCTTGTTCTTCCTTTCATTAGGTTATCCATTGCTGCTTGAATTTGTATTTCTGTTCTTGTGTCTATTGAACTTGTTGCTTCGTCTAATATTAATATTTTTGGATCTGCTAAAATTACTCTTGCTATTGTTAATAATTGTTTTTGCCCTGCAGATACATTGCTTGATTCTTCGTTTAGTATCATGTCATAACTACTTGGAAGTGTTTTTATAAAATGATGTACATGTGCTGCTTTTGCTGCTTCTATTACTTCTGCATCTGTGGCATCTGGCTTGCTATAACGAATATTATCTTTTATAGTTCCTCCAAATAACCATGTGTCTTGAAGTACCATTCCAAACATTTTTCTTAAATCTTCACGTTTGAAGTCTTTTATATTTATTCCGTCTAATAAAATTGCTCCACTATTTACATCATAAAATCTCATAAGTAATTTTACCATTGTTGTTTTTCCTGCGCCTGTTGGTCCTACTATTGCAATTTTTTGCCCGTCTTTTACTTTTGCACTAAAGTCATTTATTATTATTCTATCTTCATCATATCCAAATTTTACATGGTCAAATGTAATATTTCCTTTTAGACCTTCTGTAGATTTTGGATTTTCTACATCTTCTACTTCTTCTGGTTCTTCTAAAAATTCAAATACTCTTTCTGCAGCCGCTACCATTGCTTGTAACATTGAAGATACTTGTGCTATTTGGTTTATTGGCTGTGTAAATTGTTTGTTATATTGTATAAATGATTGTATATTTCCTACTGTAATTTTTCCTTGAATTGCTAAGTATCCACCTAAAATTGCAACTGCTACATATCCTATATTTCCTATAAAGTTCATTATTGGAAATATTAAACCTGATAAGAATTGAGATTTCCATGCTGATTGATACAATTCTTTGTTGGCTTTGCTAAATTCTTTTATTGCTTCATTTTCGCCATTAAATGCTTTTACTATTGTGTGTCCGCCATATATTTCTTCTACTTGACCATTTACATGACCTAAATAATCTTGTTGTTTCTTAAAGTATTTTTGTGATTTTCCTACTACATTTTTTACTATAAATACAGTAACTGGTAAAATTAATAATGAAACAAGTGTCATTTTCCAACTTATTGAAAGCATCATTATTAACACACCAATTAGCGTACATATTGAAGTTATAATTTGTGTAATACTTTGATTTAAGTTTTGAGAAAGTGTATCTATGTCGTTTGTTATTATAGATAATACTTCTCCTTTTGTTTTTTTATCAAAATAATGCATAGGCAATTTGTTTATTTTTTTAGCTAAATCATTACGCATTTTATATGTTAATTTTTGTGCAACACCTGTCATTGTGAACCCTTGGATAAGTGAAAATAATGCACTTAATCCATATAATGCAAGTAATGTAAGTAAAATTTGTCCTATTTTTCCAAAGTCTATTCCGCTTCCACCAGATAATTTACTAACTAATCCATTAAATATTTCTGTTGTAGCATTTCCTAATATTTTAGGTCCTACTATTGAAAATATTGTGCTTCCAATAGCAAATATTATTACTATTACTAATGCTAATCTATATTTTGATAAATAATTGTTTAATAGTTTTTTAGTTGTTCCTTTAAAATCTTTTGCTTTTTCTACTGTTTTACCAGGTCCTCTGCCTGGTCCTCCCATTGGTCCGTGGCATTATTTCACCTCCTTATTTTCACCATTTAATTCTTCTTCAGATAATTGAGAAAGTGCTATCTGTTTATATGTTTCGCAGTTTTTCATAAGTTCTTCGTGTGTGCCCTTTCCTACAATTTTCCCTTCTTCTAATACTATTATTTGCTCTGCATTCATTATTGTACTAATTCTTTGTGCTACTATTATAACTGTTTTTCCTTTAGTTTCTTTTGCTAATGCTTCTCTTAATTTGCTATCTGTTTTTAAGTCTAATGCTGAAAAACTATCGTCAAATACTAATATTTCTGGGTCTATTGCAATTGCTCTTGCTATAGATAAACGTTGTTTTTGTCCACCAGATACGTTGTTTCCTCCTTGTGCTATTTCAGATTTGTATTTATCTTCTTTTGCCATAATGAATTCTTCTGCTTGTGCTATTTTAGCTGCTTTTATCATTTCTTCGTCACTCATATCTGGATTTCCATATTTTATATTGCTTTCTATTGTTCCAGAGAATAATACACCTTTTTGAGGAACAAACCCTACTTTTTTTCTTAATTCTTTTAAGTCTACATCTTTAATATTAACACCATCTATTACAAGTTCTCCTCTTGTTACATCATAAAAACGAGGTATTAAGTTTACAACTGTAGATTTTCCACTTCCTGTGCTTCCTATAATCGCTGTTGTTTCTCCTGGCTTTGCTGTAAAGTCTATGTCTGTTAATATTTCTTCGTCTGCATCTGGATATCTGAAACTTACATTTTTAAATTCTACTAATCCTTTTTTATCTTCTTTAAATTGTTTTAGTTCTTTTTTATTTTTGATACTTGGGTTAGTTTCTAATACTTCATTTATACGTTTTGCTGAAACTGCTGCACGTGGAAGCATTATAGATATCATAGATATCATTAAGAAACTCATTACTATTTGCATTGTGTATTGTATAAATGCCATCATGTCTCCAACTTGCATTACACCTTCGTCTACTTTATGACCTCCAACCCATACGATAAGTAGCATAATAGAATTCATAATAAAGCTAAGTGCTGGCATCATTATACTCATTGCGCGGTTTACGAAAATATTTGCTTTCATTAAATCTTTGTTGCTATCGTCAAAACGCTCTTCTTCACGTTTATGTGTGTTAAATGCTCTTATAACTGGAAGACCTGTTAATATTTCTCTTGACACTAAGTTTAGTCTATCTATTAAATCTTGCAATTTTTTAAATTTTGGCATTGCAACTGAAAATAATGCTAATACAATAACTATAATTGCTCCAACTGCTAATGCAATAATCCAAGCCATAGAGTTATCGCTATTGTTCATTACATGAAGCACACCACCTATCCCTATAATTGGTGCATATACAACTACTCTAAATAGCATTGTTATTAAGTTTTGAATTTGAGCTATATCGTTTGTGCTTCTTGTTATTAAAGATGCTGTTGAATACTCTCTAAACTCTTTTGTAGAAAAGCCCATAACTTTTTTAAATACTTTATCTCTTAATGTTCTACCTAACATAGCTGCTACTTTTGCAGATAAAAGCATAACTATAATTGCACTTGCCATGCTAACAAATGCTACTCCTAACATTTGAAGTCCTTCCATAAAAATATAGTCATTTTGTATTTTATCTGTATCTATTCCTATTTGTTTATATTCATTTTTTACTTGAACTATTGCTACTTGACTTATTATTGATTCACTCATTTGATTTACTTGCTCTTGTGCTGTTTCAATCATTTGGTCTAATTTTTCTTCTGGCATAGCTTTTAATATTTCTATTAGACTCATTTGTTCTATCATTTCTGTTGATATAACTAAATTTGAAGGATATCCTGGTAAAGCATATTCTCCTTCTTTTATAGATTTAGCATTGCTTTCTTGCATAGAGCTTAATATTTGCATTTTTATTTGCTTGGCTGTTTCTTCATTACTTAAATTTGAAAGTATTAATAATTGTTTTGCAATTTGATTATTTAATGTTTCTTGTTCTTCTTTTGAAAGTTTATTTACAATGTATAAATCTTCATTTTCCAATGCTGGATATTTTTCTGCATATTTCTCATATTCCTTTTCTTCTAAAGAATTTTTTGAAATTAATGTATATTTACTTAAAATGCTCTCATCTTCTTTAGTAAATAATAAAAGATTATCCATTTGACTCTTTCTTATAACTTCTGGAGATGGATTTTCTATTCCCCCTGCTTGAATTCCTGTATTTACAATTTTAGATGTGTAATCTGGAAGAGTTAAATCTGCCCATGCCTGAACACATAAAAGTAATACAATTATTACAACATATAATATTGATGATTTTAAATTTCTTAACAATTTAAACATTTTTATTCTCCTTTTTTCCTATATACTCTTACATTTTATTAACTTAAGAATTATATGTGATAATCCAATATTTGTCAATAAATCAAATGTGAATTTTATGTGAATTTGATTTTAGTGAATTAAAAAATGAAACTTAATATTATAATAATACAAAAAAAGGCAAATAAAAAAATCTGCCTTTTCTTTTTGATTAATATCTTTAATACCACGATTCTTCTTTTTCTTCATTCTCTCTTATCAGTTGACCTTCAGCTTCAAAATGTAAAACTGTAACACAACCTACAAAGAATCCAGCTAAAAATATTAATACCTTTTTCATACTAAGTTTCCTCCTTAAAATTATTTAATAGAAGTTACTATTTAATTGTTATTACATTATATTATATATTTCTATTTTTTTCAACTGCTTTATGTTATATTTTATATTTATAAATGGCAATAATAAATTTCCGGTTTATTATGCACATATTTCACTTAAGAT